>Ga0256844_10000176_pt1 | contig 25291 bp, 20 predicted proteins | sample MusselsmetaG_FD_189100 | JGI IMG/M metagenome (GOLD analysis project Ga0256844, IMG submission 189100) | Mussel associated microbial communities from hydrothermal vent at the East Pacific Rise, Pacific Ocean - Mussels | ecosystem: Host-associated > Mollusca > Shell > Unclassified ... | reverse complement strand
GAAGAACTTTCATTAGTTTGGGTTGTATAATGTGTTATAATTCGTATAATTAATGTGAACAAGTTTCACAACTCTATAGTAAAGAAAAATAATGAGACTCAACAAATATATCTCGCACAATTCAAAGTACTCACGACGTGAGGCTGATAAACTAATCGAAGATGGTGAAGTAACCATTAACAAAGTCAAAATGGACAATTTTGGCTATGAAGTAAAAGAGGGAGACCTTGTCTCTGTTCGTGGACTTCATGTTAAAGAGAGAACCGAACTTACCATGGTTGTATTTAACAAACCAAAAGGAACGTTGGTTACAAGAAAAGATGACCGTGGACGAACTACCATTTATCACAAGCTTCCTGGAAAGTTTAGACACTTCATTCCTGTCGGACGACTTGACTTTGCTTCTGAAGGAATCTTACTTTTAACCGACTCTCCAAAAGTTGCAGAGGTCATGATGAGTTCTGGGCTTGACCGTACTTACAACATTAAGATTGACAAACCTTTGTCTCCTGAGATGGAAGAAGCCATGAGAGAGGGACTCTTTTTAGATGACGCTCGTGCAGGTGGACATGAACAATCTAAAATTTACTCTATGGACTTCGCTCCATTTGTACACTACGAAGTGCGTGGTAAGTCTGCAAACTTTACCAAACTTCGTGTTACCATTGCAGAGGGTAAAAACAGAGAACTTCGTCGTTTCTTTGGACACTTTGAAGCCAACGTACTTGACCTTAAACGTGTTGAGTTTGGTGGAATTCAGCTCAACAACCTCCCAACAGGAAAAACCCGTTTCTTTACCCGTCGCGAATATGACGACATTCACAAGTACTTAAAGATGATTCGTCAAGTTGAAGCACAAGAGCAAAAAGAGGAAGAGGACAGAGTAAGAGCTGAACGTCTTAAAGAGAAAAAGAAAAACCAAACAGAAGACCAAGCACGACGATTTGCTTCTGCTGAGAAGAAGCATCAAAAAGAGATTAACCAAAAGAACTCTAACAAAAATAACCCCAACAAGAAGAATAGGAAGTAGCCTTGTCTCTGGCACAAAAGTACCGACCTGCTACACTTGAAACAATTATTGGTCAAGAGCATCTTTTAGCACAAGGGGCTGTACTACGAACACTCATAGAGAAAAATGCACTCATGCACTCTTTTCTCTATGGACCTCCAGGCTGTGGAAAAACTACTTTAGCGAGAGTCATAGCCAAACAGCTAGGACGACCTTTTTTTGAACTCAATGCTACTACACTTAAAATAGATGATTTACGAAAAATATTTAAAGAGTATACCAATGCCTTAGAGAAACCTCTCATTTTCATTGACGAAGTACATCGACTCTCCAAAAATCAACAAGAGGTTCTGCTTCCTTTTATGGAAAATAATTCAGCACTTATTATTGGTGCTTCGACTGAAAATCCTTACTATTCACTCACCTCTGCCATGCGTTCACGTTCTCACCTTTTTGAACTTAAACATGTGAATAACTCTGCTTTAGAGAAACAACTTGATTTTATTATAGAGAAAGAAGTTATTCACATAGAAGAAGAGGCTAAAGCCTTTTTGGTTAGCTCTTCAACTGGTGATGTTCGTGCCATGCTTAATCTTTTAGAGTCAGCAAAGGCTTTAGGCTCAGAAGTTACACTTGAACAACTCAAGTCCATTCGTCCCTATGCCTTACAAGCAGGTAGTTCAGAAGCTGACTCTCACTATGACTTGGCTTCTGCGATGATAAAGTCTATAAGGGGTTCAGACATAGATGCCAGTATCTATTACTTAGCTCGTTTGGTCAATGGTGGAGAACCTGCTGAGTTTATTGCACGACGTTTGTGTATCTTGGCTTCGGAAGACATTGGTAATGCTAATCCTCATGCTTTAAACCTAGCATCTTCTACGCTAAACATCGTAAAAATGATTGGTTACCCTGAAGCTCGAATATCTTTGTCACAGCTGGTTATCTACTTGGCATCTTCACCAAAATCTAACTCTTCTTATATGGCTATTAATTCTGCACTTAAAGCGATACAAGATGGAGAAATTCATCCTATACCTGCTAATATAAAACACGACAAAGTTAACTACTTATATCCACACAATTATGGTGGTTGGGTAGAGCAAAACTATATGTCTAAAAATATGAAGTTTTATGAGAGTTCAAAAATGGGATTTGAGAAGACTTTGGATGAGTGGATAGGGAAGATAAAAAGTCTGTAGGGTCGGTTTACCGACCACTAATAAAGAAGTTAATAAATAATAAGGTCGATGAATCGACCCTACAAAAGAACTTACTTAGCGTTCTTTTTATCTCTTGCAAGTCTTTTTCTTACAACTGGGTCAAGTGATTTTTTACGAATTCTTACAGAAAGAGGTGTAATCTCAATAAGCTCATCATCTTCAATCCACTCCATTGCTGACTCCAATGTGATTTGTCTTGGTTTAACAAGTTTAACTGCTTCGTCTGTACCTGAAGTTCTCATGTTTGTTAATGCTTTACCTTTAAGAGGGTTAACATCAAGGTCACCAGGTCTTGCAGACTCACCAATAACCATTCCTGAATAAACTTTCTCTTGTGCAGAAATAAACATAATTCCTCTAGCTTGAAGGTTAAAGATTGAGAAGGCAACTGCTTCACCATCATCCATAGAAACCAATGCTCCTGGTGTTCTACTCTCAACTTTTCCTGTGTATGCTCTATACTCTAAGTAAGAGTGGTTCATGATTCCTTCACCTTTAGTATCTGTAAGGAATTCATTTCTAAACCCAATAAGACCACGTGCAGGAATTTCAAACTCTAAACGTACAGTTCCATCAGGCATAGGTGTAAGTTGTGTCATATTTGCTTTTCTTTTTCCAAGCTTTTCAATAGCAACACCTTGAAACTCTTCAGGAACATCAACAACTAAATGTTCAAACGGCTCCATTTTAACACCATTTTCTTCTTTTACTACAACTTCTGGTCTAGCCAACATAAACTCGAAACCTTCACGTCTCATGTTTTCAGCCAAAATACCGATTTGAAGTTCACCCCTACCTGAAACTTTGAAAGATGCATCTCCCATTGGTTCCATACGCATAGCAATGTTTGTCTCCATCTCTTTTTCAAGACGTTCAGAAATTTTGTTTGACGTTACGTGTTTACCTTCTTGTCCAGCCAAAGGGCCGTTGTTTACAGACATAATAACTGAAAGTGTAGGCTCTTCAACGTGCATAGGGTCAAGTGCTACTGGATTCGTTTTATCACAAACAGAATCTCCAACATCAATGTCGTTAAACCCTGCAATTGCTACAATGTCTCCAGCTTCTGCTTCTTGAATCTCAATTCGCTCAAGACCTTTAAAACCAATAAGTTTAGAAATTCTTGATTTTGATTTTGAGCCATCTGCTTTAACAAGAAGATACTCATCACCTTTTTTAACTTTACCATTAAAGATACGAGTAATACCAATACGTCCAACAAAGTTGTCTGAATCTAGTGTAAATACTTGTGCTTGTGTATCATTATCTGGTGAACCTTTAGGGTAAGGAACATGCTCAATAATAGCATCAAAAAGAGGAACCATATCTTTGTTCTCATCTTCCATCTCATGTTTAGCATAACCATCTCTAGCAGCTGCATAAAGTACAGGGAATTCTAATTGATCTTCATTTGCATCAAGTGCAACCAAAAGGTCAAATACTTCATCCATAACTCTGTCTGGATCTGAACCATCTTTATCAATCTTGTTAATAACAACAACAGGAATAAGACCAAAACCAATTGCTTTTTTCAAAACAAATTTTGTCTGAGGCATAACACCCTCTTGTGCATCAACCAAAAGAAGTACACCATCAACCATTTTAAGAACACGCTCAACCTCACCACCGAAATCGGCGTGACCTGGAGTATCAATAATGTTAATCTTATGGTCACCATAAGTAATAGCAGTATTTTTAGAAAGAATGGTAATTCCTCTTTCCATTTCGATTTCATTTGAATCCATGGCTCTCTCTTGAACCTCTTGGTGTGCTTCATATGTTCCAGATTGTTGGAGAAGTTGATCAACGAGTGTTGTTTTACCGTGGTCAACGTGAGCGATTACGGCGATATTTTTGATTTTTTGCATTAGCTAAGATTCCTATACTATTTATAAATTACGCGAATTATATCGAAAATATATTAGAACTTTCTCTCTTAATGCCCAACTAATACCCGTAGCAAAAAAATTATCTATAAATATTTTGATATTTTCTATATTTAAAATAATTTTTAATATTTTTAAACAACTTTTAAGTAAAGATAATCTTGATACATGTTATTAAAGAGTTATTTTAAAATGTTTATGTTATACTACACCATATTTTTAATTATATGAAGGAGATTTCGATATGAAATTAACACATTCACTTGTAGCACTTGCTACACTTAGTACATTAAGTTTTGCTGGTGGGGATATTAACCCTGTAACAGTATTTGAGCAAGAGCCAATTGTTGTTCCAGTTGAGCCTATCCCTGTTCCTCTTCCTGTTGTAGAGGCACCTGTTGTAGTTGCTCCTGCACCAGTAGTAGCTGCACCTGTTGTAGTTGCTCCAAAAACAACTGCTCCAATTATTCCACCAGTTGTAGCAAATAATTTCTATTTTGGTCTTGGTGCTACAGCATTAAAATCAAAACAAGAAGCTGATACAACGGTAACACCAAATGTTAGATCATATAGTGACAAACAAGTTGGTGTAACTGCTAGACTTGGTTATGACTTTATGGATTACCTTGGAGCAGAGCTAAGAGGTACTTCAGCACTTTCAAAAGAAGACAATGGAAATGAAAAAATCAAACAAATTGGTGCTTATTTAAAACCAAATGTTGATATTACTAGTGCATTAAACCTTTATGGTCTTCTTGGTGCATCAAAAGTAAATATGTCTAACCCAGGTGCAATGAACGACAAAGAGACAGGTTTCTCTTACGGTCTTGGACTTGACTATAGTGTTTCTGATTCATTCTCAGTTTTCTTAGATGCAGTTGACTACTTAAGAAAATCAGATAAAAATGATGTATATGGTGCTACACTTGGTGCAGCATTTCACTTTTAATCATTAAAAAGAAAACTATTCCAACCTTTTCAAGGGGGTGGGAATAGTTACTTTAAAAAATCATTCCTTTCTTAAAATATCTCTAAAAATTTCATGCTTTACTAAGTTTTTATAAATGTTTTAAAGACTTTTATTAGGAGATAAACTTGAGACTACTACTTCTTTTGAGCCTACTATTTTCAACAATATATGGAACTCAACTCGATGACAAACTAAAATTTGTTATTAATAATCAACCACAACAACTTTCTACTTTAAAAAAAGAGCAAAAAATTATTCGTAAACTATATAAGAATAATGCTTATCGACCTTTATGGATTGGGCATGCTCAAAACCTAAATGCTTTACGTGATGCACTGCAAAACCCTTATTTTAACTATAAATTCAAGGACTTTCATCAAGGTGAAATAGAACAATATATGTATCTTGTTCATAATCAAATGAATTTAAACGAGAACATTGAAGAGTTAACTAAACTCGATATTCTCTTTACTCGTGCCTACATTGAACTTGTAAAGTTCATCGTACTTAGTGATATAAATTGGGACAGTGTAGAGACAAAAATCAGTGCATTAAAAGAGAGTAAAGATATTACGGCTAACTGGGAGATGGTAAGAAAATCACTACCATCTTCGACTAAGTTCTTTGCAGCAATTACAACACAAAATATCACTGGTTTTTTAAACTCCATAACACCTTTACCGAAACAACAAAAAGATCTTGTAGAAGCATTACAGTTTTATAGAGGGTTGCATAATATTAAACGTATTAAGTATGCTAAAGACTTAAAACTTGGTGACCAGTACCCCTATATTACAGATATTAAAGAACGTCTTATTATTACTGGTGATTTAAGAAATAAAAACAATACAAACGATACTTTTGATCAAGAGCTTAAACAAGCGATATACAGTTACAAAGAGCGTTTCAAATTAAAGCAAAATGGTATTATTGATAAGGTTGTTGTTTACTATCTAAATAAACCCATGCACCATTTAGTTGAAAAAATTGTTGTCAATCTTGATAAGCTAAAAATTTTTCCAAATAAGTTTCCCGATGAATATATTAGAGTAAATATTCCTGACTTTACCATGAACTATTATCGTTATGGTAACTCTATTTTAGAGATGCGTGCTGTAGTAGGTAGACCAGAGAGACCTACTCCAATTTTTTCAAGCTACATGACCTACTTGGAGTTAAATCCAAACTGGAATATTCCAGAAAACTTAGTAAGAAGAGACCTTATTGTTGCACTTAAAGAGCATCCAGACTATCTTAAAGAGCATAATATACATGTTTTTTATGGCTGGAAGAAAAAAGGTGAAATGAAAAAATTCAAACCTGAAATGCTCTTCCCTTATGCTGATACAGCAAAAGGACATATTCCATACCGATTTGTACAGTATCCTGGTGACGACAATGCACTTGGACGTATTAAATTTATGTTTCCAAACAAGTACTCTGTCTATCTTCATGATACAGACAATAAAGATCTATTTCAATATCGTTACAGAGTTTATAGTTCAGGATGTATGAGACTTGAAAAACCATTTGAACTCTTAGAAGTACTGAAGTCTAGAATTTCATCAAAGCATATAAGAAACATAGAAAAATATAGAGGTACACTAAAAAATAAAGTCATAAACTTTAAAAAGAAATTACCTGTACATACTACATATTTTTCAGTATTTAAGAAAAATGGTTTAACCTACTTTAGAAAAGATATTTATGAATATGATAAATTCATTCAAGAGTCACAAGAAAGAGATTTTTAAACAAATAACTCTTTTTTAAGTAGTCATAGAGAGATGTTTCTCTATGACCATTAGATTTTTCTTACATTGTACTAACTCATTATCATCTTTCAAAAGAATCAACTCTTTAATACTTATCGCTTCCAATAAATTATCATATGCACTCTGATACTTAAATAGATGATAATAACACATTGCTAAACTATAGTATGCTACTGCTGTTTCAGGATGACTTTTTCTAAATAACTCTATCCTTGTATCTAAAGCTTCTATAAAAAAAGGAAGTGCCAATTTAAACTCTTGTCCTGCTGCATAAAAATATGCTAAATCATAGTAGCTTTGTGCCGTTAGAGGGTGTAATTTTCCTAAATTATTAACTCTAATGTCTAATGCTTGAACATAGTTTTTTTGTGCTAATTCTAACTTATCTTCTAAAAAATAATTATTTGCCATTGAGGCATAAGGCATTGCTAATTCAACAGAATCTTTACCAAAAATCTTTTTATTGATAAATACTGCTTCTTCTAAACACTCATTTGCATTAGTAAACTCATTATTTTCAATATATGCATTGGCTAAATTCATGTAAGAAATAGCTGTTTTTCTATTTAATTTACCCAAGCTTGAAAGCCTAATAGACAATGCTTTATTATAGTAAAAGATCACTTTTGAATTTAACTCTTTATTTTTATAAAGTAATGCAAGTACATTGTAATCTTCTGCAGTAGGCTCTTTTAAGACCTTTTTCTTATTTAAAGGGCTTAATGATAATGTAACATTACTATTTACAGCAAGCAAATGTGAAGAAATATTGTTTACCATTAACTCTCCTTTATTTTTAATTTCTAATAATATTATATCGATAAATCTTAAAAAAAATACTATAAAATTAATTTTTTATTAAAAAAATACATTTATATTAAAATTTATGTTTGATAAAGATATAAAATATTTAATTTATAATAATATTTAATATTTTTAATTATGTATACACGTAATTTATCAAAAGTAACTAACTCCTTTTTAACCACCAAAGGAGTATAATCCTACAATTTTTTATACTTTATGGTCTTTTAAGGTTTTATGATGTAGTATGGAAAAAGTTAATTAGGACTAAGTTTGTCCGATTTGAAAATTATGAGCAGATGCTCAAAGGAATTAAATGAAAGTTTATTTGGATAATAACGCTACAACCATTGTTGACCCTAGCGTAAAAGCTGTAATGGATCCTTTTCTTGTAGAGAAATATGGTAACCCAAACTCTTTACATGCCTACGCAGGTGAAACCCATCCACATATTAAAACTGCTATGGAAAAAATCTATGCAGGAATCCATGCAAACCGACAAGACTCTGTGGTCATTACTTCTTGTGCTACAGAAAGTAATAACTGGGTATTAAAGTCTATCTACTTTGAGCAGATTTTAACAGGAAAGAAAAACCACATAATTGTTTCAGAAGTGGAACACCCATCTGTTATGGCTACAGCCAGATTTATTGAATCATTAGGATGTAAGGTAACCTATCTTCCAATTAATGCTGAAGGACTCATTGAAGCAGAGTCAGTTAGAGATGCCATTACAACTAAAACAGCATTGGTTTCAGTAATGTGGGCAAACAATGAAACAGGTGCAATATTTCCTGTTCAAGAGATTGGAGAAATCTGTGCTGAACATAAAGTACTTTTTCATACCGATGCAGTTCAAGCCATTGGAAAGACCCCTGTAGATGTCCAAAGCTTCAATGTAGACTACTTAACCTTTTCAGCACATAAATTTCATGGGCCTAAAGGTGTTGGTGCATTATATATAAAAAAAGGAAAAGAGTTAACACCTCTTTTTCATGGTGGTTCACAAATGGGTGGTCACCGTTCAGGAACACTGAACGTTCCAGGAATTGTAGGAATGGGTAAAGCAATGGAACAAGCCATTGATGCACTAGATTTTGAGATGAGTGAAATTAAAGAGATGAGAGATGATTTTGAAGATGCACTCTTAGAGATTCCAGATACATTTGTTGTTACTCCAAGAAGAAGAAGAACACCAAATACCATTCTTATCTCATTTAGAGGTATTGAAGGCGAGTCAATGCTTTGGGACTTAAACCGTGCAGGAATTGGGGCAAGTACAGGTTCAGCTTGTGCTTCAGAAGACCTAGAAGCAAACTCTGTAATGGAAGCCATTGGTGCTGACAAAGATTTAGCACATACAGCCATTAGGTTCTCTTTAAGTCGTTACACAACGCAAGAGGAGATTGACTATACATTAGAAGTAGTCAAAAAAGCTGTTTTAAGACTTAGAGAAATTTCAAGCTCTTATGCTTATGCTCCAGAGGGACATAACTCTGGATTAACAGTTGGACATTAAGCTGTAGGTTTGATTTTATCGAACATGAATAGATTAAAATTACAAAGGAAAAATTATGGGAATGGATAGTTTAATTGGTGGTACCATCTGGGATGAGTACAGCGAAAAAGTAACTGAATTAATGAATAACCCAAAAAATATGGGTGACATCAAACAAGAAGAGGCAGACGCAATGGGTGCAAAACTTATTGTTGCTGACTTTGGTGCAGAGAGTTGTGGCGATGCAGTTCGTCTCTACTGGGCAGTTGACCCTGAGACCGATATTATTAAAGAGTCAAAGTTTAAATCTTTTGGTTGTGGTACAGCCATTGCATCTTCTGACACAATGGCAGAACTTTGTAAAGGTAAAACTGTACAAGAAGCAGTAAAAATTACTAACATTGATGTTGAACTTGCAATGAGAGACACACCTGATGTTCCTTCAGTTCCACCTCAAAAAATGCACTGTTCTGTAATGGCTTATGATGTTATTAAAAAAGCAGCTGGTCAATACATGAACGTAGACATGGAAAGCTTTGAAGAAGAGGTAATTGTTTGTGAATGTGCAAGAGTTAGCCTTGACACCCTTAAAGAGGTCATTAGACTGAATGACCTTACTACTGTTGAACAGATTACAGACTACACTAAAGCTGGAGCTTTCTGTAAATCATGTATTCGCCCTGGTGGACACGAAGAGAAAGACATCTACCTTGTAGACCTTCTTGAAGAGTATGAGCGTGAAAAAATGGCTAAAGTTGGTGAGAGCATGAAAGGTGGAGGTCCAGTTGACTTTTCACAAATGACCGTTGTACAAAAACTTAAAGCTGTTGAACGCGTAATCGATGAAAATATTCGTCAAATGCTCATTATGGATGGTGGAGACATGGAAGTTCTTGACATTAAAGATAACGGTGCACACTTTGACATCTACATCAGATACCTTGGTGCGTGTAATGGTTGTGCTTCTGCTGACACAGGTACACTTTTTGCCATTGAGAACGTATTAAAAGAGAAGTGTGACGAAAACATTAGAGTTTTACCAATCTAATTCTCTCCTCTTAAAAATTTTATTTTAGAGTGCTATAATCGATACATTAGATTATAAAAAGGCTCTAAAATGAAATACCTACTTAGCTCTCTCATTCTAATTTTATTTGTTGCATGTTCCAAAAGTACACCAATACCTAAAAAGAATGCCATAGAGAGTACCTACCTGAGTTCCAAAGAGCTTAAACATCTTGACTTTTCACAAGATGAAGTCATCTCTGTCAAAATCAAAGAACAGTTTTACTATGTTAAAAAAGATGGAAAAATAATTCCTACCTTAACCTATGATGGTAAAGCAGATGAATTCTCAGATGGATTAGCAAGAACAAGAGTTGCTGGAAAAGTTGGTTTTTTCAACTCCAATCTAGAGATAGTACTTAAGCCAATTTATGATTTTGCCTTTCCTTTTCACAATGGCATTGCTGAAATTTGCATGGGATGTAAAGAGAAAAATGAAGATGGTACATCTATGTTAGATGGAGGAAAATGGAAAAAGATAAATCGTAAAGGTCTGGTCATAGAATAATGAAAAATCAATATGTAGTACTTATCTTATTAATTCTATTAACAGGCTGTCAAAAACAGAATAGCACTATACTTCCTAAAAAGCCTTTAGTCCAAGAACAAGAGGCACTAACGAAACACAATCAACTCAGAGCAGAACATTTTAACAATGCTCCTCTACAATACAGCCTAAAACTGGAAAAAGATGCCCAGTACTACGCAAACTACTTGGCAGAGACTGGTCTCTTTACCCATGACCCCTCTAACCTACAAAACAAATATGGCGAAAACCTCTACGCCTTTAGTCGAAACACTCAACCTAATCTTTCTGAAATTATTCAAAAGTGGTATGACGAAAAAATCTACTACCATGAAGGGAGTTGCCAAAATGGCAAAGTTTGTGGACACTATACACAAATTGTCTGGAGAAACAGTAAACGCTTAGGATGTGCCTCAGCACAATACAAAAAAGGACGATTTAAAAATGGCTATGTCAGCGTCTGCAAATACTACCCCTATGGAAATATTGTAGGACAAGAGCCTTATTAGTTTGAGTTACTATAATACGCAATGACGAATAACCCTTATAGAAAAATTCATGACAATATTTTAAAATGGTACAGCGAACATGGACGCATTACTCTGCCATGGAGAAACACCCAAAATCCTTATGAAATTTATCTCTCAGAGATTATGCTTCAACAGACACAAGTTAAAACCGTACTTGAACGTTTCTATTTCCCTTTTTTAAAGAAATTTCCAAGCTTAGAGGCTGTTGCTTCTGCTCCTCTTGATGATATATTAAAAGCATGGGAGGGGTTAGGCTACTACACAAGAGCTAGAAACCTACACAAAACGGCCCAGTTAACCCAAGGAGTCCTTCCATCAAGTGCAGCTGAACTCATAGAGCTTCCAGGCATTGGAGCATCTACAGCTCATGCTGTGGCTTGTTTTGCATTTAATGAACCTTTACCCATACTTGATGCCAACATTAAACGTATTTTGTACCGTTTCTTTGCCATAGAGAAACGCAATGAAAAGATTTTGTGGGAGAGAGCATTTGAACTCTTTGACAAGAGAAATGCCTATATCTACAACCAAACCCTTATGGACATCGGTTCACTCATCTGTAAACAGAAAAATCCTGACTGTCAAAACTGCCCTTTTGTCTCCAACTGCCAAGGAAAAGAAGAGCCTCTACGCTATCCTGAGAAAAAAGTTAAAAAGACCAAACCTGTAAAAAAACATTTTATGCTCATATATATGAATGACAATAAATATGCATTAGCCCAAAATTCTACAAAACTCTTAAATGGTCTGTGGGGCTTTCCACAAGTGTGTTCAGTTGAACAGAGTAGCACAACAACTGAGTTGGGTCAATTCAGACAACACTACACACACTTTAGACTTGACGCAACACTTTTACTTGTAAATGCTCCTAAAAAACTTCATAGCAATTACTTTAGTATTGAAGAGATTCATAACTTAGCACTCAGTGGTGCAGACAGAAAAGCCTTACAAATTTTAGAGAATTATTTAAAATAACTCTCTAAAAAAATCCTTAAAATTCTTAAATAACTCATAAAAACAGCTAAAAATATAAAAAATTAATAAAAATTATAAAATATTATTAATTGTTAATTATTAATTAAGTTTAACACTGCTATACTTTTTTCAACAGAAAACAATAAAAGGAAATATCATGACACATTTTAAAATTTTCACTCTTACTCTTATCTCTCTCTTCTTTATTGGTTGTGGAGGAGCTGAATCTGATGCACCTAGAAGTAACTATTCATCATCAGCTATTCCAACAGCAACTAAAACAACAAATAGTGAGATGTTAAAAGCAATTAACAAAGCAAGAGCGATACCAAGAGATTGTCATGATGGATTAGGACTAGTTCCTGCAGCTCCTGCTTTAACATGGAATGATGAACTCTATGCATCTGCTTATGAACACTCTGCAGACTTAGCAACAAGCAACACCTTTTCACACTATGGTTCAGGTACAGCTTCTGATGTTACAGGAATAAATAGTAACAAAGCAAGCTACTTCAATGAACGTATTCGTGCAAATGGTTATGTAGGGTATAGAACAATTGGAGAAAACATTGCTGGAGGACAAGCAACCATTGATGAAGCAGTATCAGCATGGATAGCTTCACCTGCACACTGTACAAATATTATGAATCAGAACTTTAAAGAGATTGGTGTTGCTGTAGCTACCAATACAAACTCAGACTACGGAATCTATTGGACACAAAGTTTTGGAGCAAAAAAATAACAATTTTAAACTTTTATAAATAGTTTAAAACTCAGAAAAAGAGGGAAGATGTAAAAATCACTCAATAGCTTCACACTTTTTTCTTTAAGAAATGGGAGATGAAATAATATGAAATGTAAAACTATCTAGAGAGCCATTCGGGAAAATATTGAGGAGAATATTATGACTCTCTTAGTAATAATATTAACACTATAAAGTGTTTCAATCGTGAAAAACTAGAAATTTATATTTTCATTTTTAACTTAACTTCAGGCAAATCAAATTTAAGTTGAAAAATGTTAAAATAAATTAATTTTTATTAAAAAAAATTAAAAAAAATTAAAAGAAGATAATGATGTACTACAATTCAAATAAAAATAATAATGATTACTATACTTCCTATAAACAAGATGTGCTTGATGTGGAAGCATATAAAAAAGAAGGGCATTTTCAAAAAACACTTAAGATAACCTCCATAATTGTAGGATTAATACTTTTTATAGCAGGAGGGATATATCTCTATAAATATTTCAACCCAAATACTGAAATTCAAAAAAAAGAACTAACTCCACTTAGTAGTCAAGAGAATGAGCTCCCTAAGAGTATTCAAACAAAGGAAATAACTCCCTACAATGGTTCAAATATAAGCAATAAAGATATTGCACTTATTGTGCAGATTATTATGTCACAAATAAATACAACCAAAGAAGTTCCACTAGAAGAACAATTAAAAAATATTGAAAAAGAAGTATATGAAGCACACTCACTCAAAGAGAGTAATCATTACAATAAAGTTGTTATTAAATCAAATGAGAAAAAAATAGATCATGATAATGATGAGTTAGTTAAATTATCAAATAATATGAATGCCCTCCTTAAAGAGACATCAAATAATGTAAAATCTAACTATTTAAAATCAATTGATAAAGAAATAATAGAAAGAGAAAAAGCAATGAGAGTTATTATTGTAAGAGAAGGTGATAGCCTTTCAAAATTAGCAAAAAAAGCTTACGGTAGCTATGATGACTATACTAAAATTTTTTCAGCAAACCCAGAGATCATTAAGAACCCTAATCAAATTTATGTAGGTCAACGTTTACGTATACCCGTAGAACAGCAAATCTAGTCTATTTTATCTTTAGGTAGCTTATGCTATATTGCAGCAGATTTAACTAAAAAGATAAAAGGAAAAATTATGAACTATATGTTTGACTCTGGTTTTTTAGGTACTCGAGCACCTTTTTTTATGGATTTTGTTATGATTATTGTAGCAATATTACCACTACTTGCTTTAGCAGCTATCTCATTGGCTAAAATAAAAGCTTATAAGCTACATGCCTTTACTCAAACTCTCATTTTTATTATCTCGGTCATAGTTGTAGGATACTTTGAGTATGGTGTACGTGTTGGAGGTGGATTTGATGCTTTTATGCAAGGAAGTCATACCTCTCATAACTATGCTTTTTGGGTACTTATTTTTCATATTATTGTTGCTGTTCTTGGTCTAATTATTTGGTCTAAGACTTTATGGTTAGCAAGAAAAGCAACACAGAATAGTATGCTACCTGGAAATTATACTAATATCCATAAAAGAGCTGGAAAACAAACCTTTATTGCTATCTGTTTAACATCATTTACAGGAGTTTGGGTCTATATTTTATTATTCATCTATTAGATTAAACATAAAATTTTATAGCCCTTTAACTCTCCTCTACTTAAAGCGTTTTCGAAAATAGATATCTATGCTTTGTGAAGGCACTGTCTTTTGATGGTGTCCAATCTCTACTTTAATATTTTTACTCACATCATACTCTAAAATCAGTGAATTACCCTCTTTTGAATTTTCAAGAATAATCATAGTATCTTCTTTTACTCTCTTACCAACTTGTACAGCAAACCCTTCACCTGTACCATCATCTTTAATAAACACTCTGTCTAACTCAACCTCATAAGCCAAGTCTCGTGCAGCTTGATTCATAATAAAGAGTTGTGCCTCTCGCCCTAAAGAGCCTTTTCCTTCGGCCAAATTGGCTGTAGAAACTCCCAATAGTAGATACGATAAAATATCTTTTTTAGGCAGTGGTGGTTCAGAAGTAAAAGTCAGCTTAGGACGCTTTGGATTTCCATGAATATTAATGTGAATAAGTACATCAGGTAACTCATGGTCTACCCTTATGTCAAGCAGAGGATTAATCTCTTTTGCACCTTTAAAAACAATGGCTGAGTCAACTACGGTAAAGAGTTTAGGTGCTTGTTCCACTCGACCTCTAATCTCCTCAACTTTTCCTAGCATTCGTAAACTCTCACCAAACTTTTTATTGGCATTAACATTAACCGTAAACTCCAATTCAATGTCTCGTGTTTTATAGTTTGCATCGGGAGAATAAATAGAGAGGTCAATATAGGTATCTTCCAAGAATGACCCTTTATTTTCTGTACGCTCTTTTTTATCTTTTTTTGTAAGTACAATTACATCATTGTCATAAGAGGGGTCAAGATATTTTGACTCATAAAAAAGTTTTAATTTATCAATAAATACACCACCAACAATCTTTTTCTTTTGCATATTCTGAATATAGTCAATATCACAACTTAAAAGCATATCACCATACTCAGGATGTCCTAGAGGTAGAGCTTCTATCTCTAATCGTGCTTTTAAATTCTCCTTATCACCATTAGCTGTAATAAGAATTTTGGGATGCATATCAAGAAAAACATCTCTTCTTTCTCCAAAATGAACTGTAGCTTTTTTATTAAGGTAATATTGCTGATTTAAAGACTCTTGTTCAAACCCTGTAGTATTAAACGAAAGTTTATTAAGAGTCAATAAATCTTTTGAATAATAAGCATCAACCTCTACTTTTTCAGCATTAAAATCTTTAAACTTTAATTTTTCAGAGCTAATATTTGCAAAAACATCACCACCTTTCATTCTTCCCGTAAGTAGCAAACTTCCCTCAACAGGTTGAACTTCAAAGGCATAAATACGTTGTATCTCTTTTTGGAATTTTTGCAATGAATCAATATTGACTTTCCAACTAACATCTTTACTTGATAGATTACCTTTTGCATGAAGTTTAAAATACTGAGAGAAAAGGTTTGCACGTAAGCCATCACTGCTATTAGTTGCATCTACATTCAGTTTAAACTCTCTATTAGAGACCAATGCACCCTTAAGCGAAAAGTACTGCTTAGAAATGGTTGCTGAGCCATTAAGATGAAGTTTAACAAACTTTTTATTTAATGCATCAGGAAGCTCCATAATTTTATAAAGATAGATATTTCCAGTATTAATACTAAAATTAACATGGTCAAGGTCACGGCTCTCTGCTTTGAGTTTAATTTTTTTCGAATTTAACTCCAATTCTGCTCTCTCTTGTGCATGATTCACATCAAAAACAAGAGGAACGAGAGAGGTCAAATTAACCCCAAAAGCATCGAAACTATTCACTACAAGATGGGTAGTAGTGGTCATCTTTTTAGGCTCTAGGTAATCCCCCTCAAAACTATTTTTTAACTCCAATGCAATATTTTTAGCACTGCTATTAAATGCTAAACTACCTTTAATTTGATGTGATTTTAAATCTACAACAATAGGTGTTGTCTCCAACTTCACCTTGGAGCGTATGCCTTGGGTTAGTAGATAGGTAGAGGTCAATGTTTTCACCTCTAGTCTACCCATGTCACCTTTTAACGTCAACTTGACAGGTGTTTCACCTGAAATTGTCACGTTACTCTCTTTTAAAAACTTATTCACATAGTCCGTATTAATTAAGGCATCAGCTTGGGCATCCAGATAAAGTGTGTTATTAATATCATTAAAATTAAAAGCCGTTTCACCTAAAATTTTTCCCTCAGAAGCAGAACTTTTTATTGCTGTTGCAAACCTAACTTTGGTGTTACCCTTTAATGCTTGTACACTCCCTTCTAATTCTAACGATTTCAAATTGACTTCAAAAGCATTTCGATTTACTTTTAAACCTTCTAAATTTAACGTAAAATCAGTATTTTTCATATCCCCTTTGGCACGCAAATCAATATGTGGTAATCCTGCTAAAGTAATATTTTGCTCACTTAACTGCTGTGTAAAAAGCATCTCTTTTGGGTCAAGATTCATGTCAACAGCAAAAGAGAGTGTGTTGTTAATATCGTTCAGATTTAAACTACTCTTCCCATCAAGTTTAAGCGTCGCAACATTTGAGTTTAACTCAGTAAAAAGTACGCCTTTGTAATCTTGACTCTTTAAATTGTAACTCCCTTTACTTCTTAGACTTTTACCTTTTACCCAATATTCATTTTGTCTCAAAGCTAAGTTTTTACTGCTAATCTCATAGTTCAACAGCTCCATGTTTCCATCAACTAAAAGATTAAACTTTGGATTTCGTGTTAAAACAATTTGATTCTCTTTTAAAAAAGGGTTCAAAAAGTTCTGTTCACCCTCCACTACACCGTTTAATGAATAAGTCTCATTTTTAAACTTAGCATCCATGTCAACTTGTGCAACATTTGAATCCAGCACAAAAGAGAGATTTCCTTTATGCTTCTCTTTCATATCGCTCTCTAAGTTATTCACCTTTACTCTTGCACTGTAAACCTCATACTCTTTATACTTAGTGTTAAGCAGTGATATATCTACATTTTTAGCAATAATTTTATCAAAGGGTAAGGTACTATTACTCTCCTCAGAAGTAGCATTAGCATCAAGTAGTGAAGCTAGGTACTGCTCCTCTATCTTTAAATCTTTAACCACTAAATTTTCAACAAAGAGTACCCTCTGCTCCAATTTTTTAAAATCAACCTTTAGGCTTACACGCTTCGCCTCTATCTTATTTAAGTAATTCACATCGCTCAAAGTAAAACCTGTTAAAAGGCTTCCTTCCATCTTTCCATAGCTTATGCCTTGCTCTCTAAGAGGTTTCTCTGCCAAAGTCAGTAAGGTTGAGGGTGACTCTAAAAAAAAGAAAATAAGCACAGCAAGTGCTACGACAAAAAGCAGTAACCATGCAATGATATTATAGATTAACAAAAAACTTTTTCTCAAAATACCTGTCCTATTCCCAAATGAAGTGCAAAACCACCTTTTGTGGGATAACCAACATCTAGCCGTAAAGGACCAATAACCGAGAGATAACGTAGACCAAGCCCATAGGACTGGTACCACTCACCTGAAAAATCATTTACCTCTGGAGACATTTTTGAAAAATCCATAAATCCCACAAAAGATAAAGCATCTGTCCAGTAGTAACGAGACTCAAAAGAGCCATCTAAAACAGTTAGTCCACCAATAGGGTAGTCGTTAATATGTGCCCCTAAATCTCGGTACTCATATCCACGGTTACCTGTTGCTCCTCCCAAGAAAAAGTGTTTAAAAGGTGGTGTCTTCTCAGAGATAGTTCCAGCTGTTATCTTAGCTGCAAAGACCATGGGTTTAAACTCTTTAATGTACCGTGCCTCACCTAGTAGTTTTAAGTAATCAATATCTGACCCCAGTTGTTTCATGGACTTTTCCACATAAAGCGATGCATAGTAACCATTTTTAGCATCCATTACTGAGTCACGTTCATCAATTAAAACTCGATAAAAAAGTGAATTAATCAGGTAGTTCCCTGCCATAAAAGTAGGAATACCACTCTCAATCTCTGAATGCTCCAGCTGAAAACCAAAATAGTGATCTAATCCAACCAAAGACTTTCCAAAAGTAACCCGTTCAGTTAAAAGTTTTTCAATATAGGCATCGTAGTCCCATTTAGAGTAAGAGAGTTCATTTAAAAAAGTCATCTTTCCTAAAAGTGGCATTTTTAGACGTGGTTCAAAAAAGGAAGTATGTGCTTTATATCCTCGTTCTGCAACCTTAACTCCTACTCTAAATTCACGGAGATTTCCAAAAAAATTATGGTCAACATACTCAAGTCCACCTCTTGCACCCTCTTCTGTGTCATACCCTAAGTTTGATGAAAACTCTTTTGTTTTTCCCTCTTTCACCTTTAAATGAATAGGTGTTACTCCCGTAGTTGTATTAAAGTCTGCCTCCATCTGAATGGTTTCAAAAACTCCTAACCGATAGATATTTTCATAACTCTCTTCAAGTTTTAACACATTATAAAGATCACCCTCTTCATAGTCAATATTATCAAGAAGTAACTCATTATTTATTTTAGAACTGTTATTAATATCTGTCTTAGAAAAAAAACGTTTAATCCCTTTATCTACGGAAACATTTACATCAACCTTATATAGTTCTAAATCAACATAAGCTTTTGCATTCATCTCATAAGTAGGGTATCCATGCTCCTCCAAAAAACCAACAATACTTTTTTTTGTCTCTGTAAAATCAGTAGTACGAAAACGATTTCCCTCTTCAAGAGATGTAAACTTCTCATACTCCTTTGCAATTAAAATCGAAGATATCTTAATGGGTTCATTTTTTTGAATGTGCAAGAGGATTGTCTCATCATCAGTTTTAGCACTCACCTTAACATGATAATACCCCATGCTTTTAGAGTAATCTTCCAAATAAGCAACAAAGTCTTTTATCTGTGACTGCTCAAAAGTAGGGTTACTCTTCCAAAACTTGTAAATAGCAGGATACTCCACATGACAAATTTTAAGAAGTGTAGAACGGTCAAACTCCCCAGTAAGACTATCAACATCACCCGTAAACTTAATTTTTGTAAAAATATTTGCATTTAAAAACAGTGTAAAAAATAATAAAATTATTAAAAGTCTTTTCATAATTTTAATCATAACATAGTGTTAAGGAGAAAATGTGAATTCAGAGAAAAAAAGTAGTAAAAAAAGAGAAAAAGCCCATTTCCAATAAAAAAAATAATAAACTCAAACAAAAACAAGTTTTTATTATTTTTTTTCGCAGTAATTTTTTCTTTAGTCTAGGAGTGTGTAAGGAGGTGTACTTAAGTACCCGATGAAACACAATGACGACGAATAAAGGAAAAAGAACAAGAAAAATGGTGCTCGATACAAGATTTGAACTTGTGACCACCTCCATGTCATGGAGGCACTCTACCACTGAGTTAATCGAGCTTCTGTGAAAGCGTGAAATTCTATTCTTTTTTGACTTAAACAGAGGTTACATTCAAAAGTCATGACTCTCTTTTTTTCTCAATTTCTCGAAATTTTACCCTCTGTGCATGAGTTATGGCTATTGCCATTGCATCTGTAATATCTAAAGGCTTAATCTCTTTTTTAATTTTTAACAATCTTTTAACCATAAAAGCTACTTGCTCTTTTGTCGATTTTCCATTTCCTGTAATTGCTTTTTTTACCTGAAGAGGGGTATATTCATCATAATTACCAACCGATAACAATATTTTTAAACTTAATGCTCCTCTAAACTGTGCTAACTTCAAAACACTCTGAGGATTATGCGCAAAAAAGATGTCTTCTATGGCAACTTCGTCTATCTTATGGGCTTCAAGAATGGCATCTAATCCATCAACTAACTCCAATATCTGCTCTTTTAAGATATTTTTTTTAAATTTAAGTATACCTGCTTCAACCAGTCTATATTGTTCACTACTATAATCTAGTATGCAATAACCTAAAACTCGGGTTCCTGGGTCAATTCCTAATATTTTCATTCACACCTTTGTTCACAGTGTGAATAGTTTTAGCACACCGTCTTTTAAACCCATATTTTAGCCAACTTTTGCTAATATTTACAGAATTATTCACATTAAGAATTGGAACGTTATGAACATTGGAAATATAGTACTTAAAAAACTTAAGCAAGAAATCAGTAATACTGAATGGGAACGATATATTAAGACCCTAAACTACGACGAAGCAGCTTCACGGTCAAATTTAGCACAGTTTTATGCCCCAAATCTACTTTTAGCAAAATGGGTTAAGACAAAATACCAAGATAAAATTGCCCATCTGTTTGAAGTAGAGTCTGATATTTTGCCAAAAGTCATCATCTCTGTTGGAAAAGCAAAAATGCAACAGATGAGCCAACAGAAAATTCACCAAGAGAGTGAACATAAAAATCAAAGTAAAAGTACCATTCTAAACCCCTCTTTTACTTTTGAAAGCTTTATTATTGGGGATTCAAACCAGTTTGCCTACACTACGGCAAAATCTGTTGCAGAAAAACCAGGGGCACTCTATAATCCACTTTTCCTATATGGTGGTGTTGGTCTAGGAAAAACACACCTCATTCAAGCCATCGGTAACCACCACATTGCCATGGGTAAAAAAGTTATCTATACTACCTTTGAACAGTTCATGAACAAATTTACTTCTCATCTTCGTTCACAAACTATGGATCGATTTAGAGACCACTTTAGAGAGTGTGATGTCCTTCTTATAGATGATATTCAATTTTTAAGTCGAAAAGAGCAGACTCAAGAAGAGTTTTTTCACACCTTTAACGAATTGCATCAGGCTAAAAAGCAAATTGTCATTACTTCTGACAGACAACCCAACAAGATTGCAGGTCTGGTTGACCGTCTTCGTAGTCGTTTTGAATGGGGTCTCATGGCAGACATTCAACCCCCAGGACTGGAGACTAAAATTGCAATTATTCAGAAGAAGTGTGAAATCGATGGCATTAGTTTAAATCAAGATATCATTAACTTTATTGCTTCTAATATGGGAGACAACATCCGAGAAATAGAGGGTGCGATTATTAAACTCAATGCTTACGCTGGTCTAATGAACCAAGAGTTAACCCTAGAATTTGCACAAAATGTCATTAAAGACCAACTGGCAGAGAAACAAAAAAACATTGATATAGATGACATTGTAAAAGTCATTTCTAAAGAGCTTAACATTAAACTCTCAGACATCAAATCTAAGAAAAGAACCAAAGATGTGGTGAACGCTCGTCGTATCTCCATCTACTTGACTAGAAGCCTTACTCCAAAATCAATGCCACAAATTGCTGTCTATTTTGGTATGAAAGACCACACAGCCGTCTCTCATGCCATGAAAAAGATTAACGAGTTAACAGATAACGATGAAAACTTCAAAGTACTTTTAGAAGAATTCTCTAACAAAATTACAGCCAATCAAAAAAATATGGACTAAACAAATTCACATCTATTCATGTTAAACTAAAGATATACTAAAAAAAGATATAATTCAATAAGTGAAAAGATGTGAAACTTTAGAAAACTAAAGTGACAAAACAAAGCCCTAAGTTTCTGCATTTAGGAAAGTTTTTCACCTTTTCAACCACAACTACTACTATCTACTACTTATTTAAATAAATAAGAGAAAAATAAAGGAGATAAAATGAAAATTCGCGTTAGTAAACCATTGATAGAATCTATTCTTATCAATCTACAACCTTTTTTAGAGAAAAAAGATGCCAGTCAAATTACCTCTCACATTTATTTTGAAGCCAAAAATGACACAGTAACGTTAAAAGCTACCGATGGTGAAATTGGTCTAGTAATAAACAGTGACAATATGATTATTGAAGATGAAGGTGATTTTACGGCTAATGGAAAAAAGTTTTTAGATATTATTCGTATTTTAAAAAATGAAGAGATTATTTTAGAATTAGTAGAGAGTAACCTCAATATTAAACAAGATAAGTCTAAATTTAAACTGCCTACCTTTAACCCTCAAAACTATCCATCTTTTCCTCTTATTGAAGATAAACCCCAAATTACCTTAGATTCTATTAATCTTATAAAAGGTCTTAAAAAAATCTCATCGGCTATTGACAATAACAATCCTAAGTTTGAACTCAATGGTGCATTATTAGATATTAAACAAGATGAAACAAAATTGGTAGGTACAGATACAAGAAGACTTTCAATCTCTACCTTAAGTAGCCTTAACGAAAATGAATTTTCACTAATCATTCCTAAAAAAGCCATTTTAGAAATTCAAAAACTTTTCATTGACCAGATTAATATCTATTATGATGAGACCAATTTAATTATTAAAAATAAAAGTTTTTACTTTTTTTCACGTCTTATCAATGGTAATTACCCACAATACCAACGTATTATTCCCAATGAGAGTAAAATCACCATTTCACTCCCTAAAAAAGAGATGCTTGAATCAATTAAAATGATTACTACTATTTCTCAAGAGATTAGAATTAATTTTACTCCTGAGAGTATTGTCTTTAATTCATTAACAGCCGATAACGTAGAAGCTAAAACTGAACTCAATATAAGTACAGGATTAAGTGAAACATTTGAGTTAAATGTTAACAGTCGTTATCTTTTAGATTTTATTGCACAAGTAGAAGAGAATGAATTTCAAATTTTACTTAACGAGTCAACTTTGCCATTTGTCTTAAAAGACAACGAGTTTATTACAGTTATTATGCCGATTATCGCATAACAGAGGAAAATTATTAATGTCAACCAACCCAACAAAATATATATTTGTTACAGGAGGGGTACTTAGCTCTCTTGGAAAAGGAATTACAGCTGCGAGTATTGGTACTCTTTTAAAACATTCAGGACTTAGAGTAGGTGTTTTAAAACTCGACCCTTATATTAACGTAGACCCAGGAACAATGTCGCCTTTAGAGCATGGAGAAGTTTTTGTTACCAAAGATGGTGCAGAAACTGATTTGGATTTAGGTCACTATGAGAGATTTTTAGATACATCGCTTACTCAAAACAATAACTTTACAACAGGTAGAGTTTACAAAACTGTTATTGAAAATGAACGTTTAGGTAAATATTTAGGAAAAACCATACAGATTGTTCCACATATTACTACTGAGATTAAAGAGCGTATTGTTGCTGCTGGTGAAAATATTGATGTTTTAATTGTTGAGTTGGGTGGAACTACTGGAGATATGGAAGGAATGCCTTTTCTTGAGACCATTCGCCAAATGAAACATGAAATGGGACGTGAAAATGTTATGAATATTCACGTAACACTTCTTCCTTATATTCGTACAGCTGGTGAGATTAAGACAAAACCAACACAACACTCAGTACAAGAGTTACGACGTATAGGAATTACTCCTCAAATGCTTATTTTGAGAAGTGAAACACCTGTACCTACGGACATTAAACGTAAAATTGCCTACTCGTGTGATGTAGATGAGAAATCTGTTATTGAAGCAATTGATGCACCAACCATCTATGAAGTACCATTAAACTTTAAACAGCAAGATATTTTAGAACCTATTGCAAAAGAACTTAACCTTGGTGAGTTAAAACCAAATATGCAACTCTGGTCTGACTTGGTGTACAAGATTATTAAGCCTACAAAAAAGACAACCATTGCATTTGTTGGTAAATATTTAGACCTAAAAGAGTCCTATAAATCATTAACCGAAGCACTTATTCACGCTGGAGCAAATCTTGATGCAGAGGTTGAGATTAAATGGGTCGATTCTGAAAAAATTGCAAATAACAGTGCTAAAAAGTACCTTATTGACTGTGACGGAATTTTGGTTGCAGGTGGTTTTGGTGAGCGTGGTGTTGAGGGTAAAATTCAAGCCATTCAGTATGCTCGTGAAGAGAAGATTCCTTTCTTGGGTATCTGTCTTGGTATGCAACTTGCCATGGTTGAGTTTGCACGAAATGTTTTAGGACTTAAAGATGCAACTTCTGTAGAGTTTGACAAAGATACCAAGAACCCAATTATTTTCTTAATCGATGAGTTCATTGATGCTTCTGGTTCAAAACAGATAAGAACTTCTACCTCTCCAATGGGAGGAACAATGCGTTTAGGTGAGTATGAGTGTGACACAAAAGAGGGTTCTAATCTTCGTGAAGCATACAATGCATCTACTATTTTTGAACGTCATAGACATCGATATGAAGCAAATCCTAAGTACAGAGAGGCACTAGAAGCAAAAGGAATGGAGATAACAGGCGAATCAGGAGGTCTCATTGAGGCTGTTGAAGTGGCTGACCACCCTTGGTTCTTAGGGGTTCAGTTTCACCCTGAGTTTACTTCAAGATTACAAAATCCAAATCCTGCTATTTTGGCTTTTGTTAAGAGTGCGTTAGAAAAATAAACATTAGCAATTATTTGATACGTAGGGTACAGCTTTAGCCGTACCCTACGGTTGATTTTAAGGAAATAATATGCCCTACCCAAAAATCTCCCCTCAACAGATAGAACAACAACTCCAACGACGTTTTGAAAAAGATGGACACCTCACTTTAGCGAACCTCCCAAAACCCTCAGAGTTTAAAGACATGGACAGAGCTGTTGCACGTATTGTAAAAGCCATTCACACAGGTGAAAAAATCATGCTTATAGGTGACTATGATGTCGATGGAGTTACCTCTACAACGCTCATAAAGATGTTTTTTCAAGAGATTGGTGTGGAGTTAGAGTGGATAATTCCTAACCGTT
>Ga0256844_10000175_pt1 | contig 25349 bp, 22 predicted proteins | sample MusselsmetaG_FD_189100 | JGI IMG/M metagenome (GOLD analysis project Ga0256844, IMG submission 189100) | Mussel associated microbial communities from hydrothermal vent at the East Pacific Rise, Pacific Ocean - Mussels | ecosystem: Host-associated > Mollusca > Shell > Unclassified ... | reverse complement strand
TCTAAGTAATATTTCCAACTTGTAGCTATTGCTATTAAGTCTATTACTTGCTTAGTTTTCAATGATCTCAAACAATTCTACAAGGCTTAAACATTAAGTCTCATTGTTTGTGGACGGGAATTATAGGGGGAAGTTGCTTTGAGAAAGCTTAATATTTAGAGGAATTACGTTAAAATTTTATTCTTGCATATCCTGTTTCAGGTTCTACTACTATTTTTAAACTTTCAGATGAAGAACTAATAGTAATTGTACAATCTGATTTAATTAAATTATCACTTTCATATGCTTTTTTATTCCCACTAATATTACCTTGAAGTGGTCTACCTAAATGGTCAAATACTATTCTCTTACTGCTACCATTAGCCCCATTACAAGACTTAGAAAAAACCACATTTTTTATATTATATTTTCTTCCAATATTTAATCTTTTCATCCCAACAAAACTTTTATTATCAATATCTAACTTCTTACTCCCAGTATATCCACCTGTCATTATCTGACTAGGATTTGATGGATTTATAGCAATTTCTGATGGATTAGGGTCTCCTCTACTTTTACCAGCAGTATCAGAAAAAATCGTATATCCCATTTTAGAACCAGAATTACTATTTGAGCTAAAAATAATTTGCCATCTCTCCTTATACCATTTTGTATTATTTGCATCATATTTATCATCTACCATTGCTAAATGCTGTGTATACCTTATATCTGATAAAATCTGTATAGCCGCTTCTTGAACAGGGTTTGTTCTTGTGCTCGGAATTATAGAAGCTGCCAAAATACCCATAATAACAATAACGAAAACCAGTTCTAACATTGTGAATGCTTTTTTCATAAAAATACCTACATTAAAAATATATTCTTAAGTATATCAAAAAAAAATTGAATTTAAAAGGGAAATATATATATTGGGAAGAACTCAAGGAAAATATCCTTGAGTTAGATAGAGAAAATTATATTTTCTCAGCTACTGGAACATCGTAAAGGATGTCATCCATTGGGTGCCTATACATTGGCATTGCAAGACGTTTTTCATCAAGTACGTGACCAATAAAACCGATTGAACGACCAACTATGAAGAATGCATTTAGTGTACCAGAAGCGATGAATTCATTGATTTCATTCTCTGAGTAACCTAATGCTCTCCACATATCTACCATTAAAATACCTATAGTACCATCAACATTTAAGATAAGGTTCTCTTTCTTAGATGTAGTCAGTGCTTCAACAGTTCTTGCATAGTCAAGAAGTGGAGTTGCCGGGAAATGTTCTGCAGCAAAGTTCATAAGACCAGTTACACGTAAATCTGGATTCTTAAGAGATTTGATACGGTGACCAATACCTGGAATGGGAATACCTTGTTTCTTCATGTGACCTAAGAACTCTTTTGGAGAAAGACCATTATCATCAGCATACTTAAAGTGCTCAGCAGCACCATCAATAGCTCCACCGAATCTTGGACCAATAGTTAAAAGACCAGTTACAAGTGATTCAACAACTGATTTACCAGCTCTTGCAGTTACTTTTGCATTGTGTGCACCTGAAACCGCTGGACCGTGGTCAGCAACAGTTTTAAGGACAGTTTCAATAAACTCTGTAGCCCATTGTGGGTACTGTTTTTTGAACCATAGAAGTGAAATAACATCACCGATACCTTTACCAGTATCAGGAGTTGCAACACTAGAGATTGGGAAACCAGCATAAGTACACTCTTCACCACGATCATCACTGATTGTACAGATAAACTCTTTACTTCTTCTAACAGTAGGGCAAACACTCATCTCAGGCTCAGGAATTTCAGCAAGATTCAAACCTTCAAATACAGTCTTAATCATAGCTGGCAACTCATTGAATGAACTTGGAACGTGAATTCCAGCTTCTCTCATTGCAGCATTTTTAAAGTCAGCAGTTTCAGATTCAGCATTTGCAGAAGCACCTGCATGACCAAACTGAACACCAGAATCATAATACTTAGCGATTGTACCAATACACCATGCAATAACTGGCTTAGTTATAGCACCTGATTTGATAGCTTCGATAACTTTATACTCTTCAGTACCACCAACTTCACCAAGAAGAATCATATACTTAACTTCTGGGTTTTTCTCCATTCTAAGCATATTGTCAATAAAAACTGAACCAACAAATCTGTCACCACCAATAGCAACACCCTCAGCAATACCATCAGCATTGATAGAGATTATGTTTGAAAGCTCATTGAAAAGTCCACCTGAACGTGTAACAAGTCCACAAGAACCTGCACGGTGAAGTTTAGAGTTAACAATGTTAGTAATAGTACCACCAATGTTAGCAACTTTGAATGCACCCGGAGTAATAGCACCAACAGTTGCAGGACCGATGATAGTTACATTTTTCTCACGTGCTGTTTGATTCATACCACGAGCTAAACGCTCAGGGATACCCTCAGCAGTAATCATCATAGATGAAAAACCACCAATTTCAAGCGCTTCCATAGTTACATCATAAGCAGTTCTGAACGATGCAAAATTTAAAAGTACATCAGCTTGAGGCTGAGCAGCTTTTGCAGCAGCAGTCGTTTTGAAAAGAGGAATCATAACTTCATCTGGACCGAAGAAGAATTTCTCAAATTTATTCCCACTTGTTGGTGCAACGATTGCAGCAACTGATGGAGTTTTTCTTTGAATAGTATAATCGTAATCAAGCATTCTTTGGATAGCAGTTTTATTGTTATTCCAAAAAATTGCCTGTGTGTCTTTTGTATATAGTTGTTCCATTAATATCTCCTTACTTCTCTAGTGCCATACGAACGATGTCAGTAACATGTGTTTCTGGTCCGTAAACTTCAATATATAGACCAAGTCTATCTGCAGCTTCTTTAATATCTTTAAGACCTTTCTCGTAGTTTGGTCCTCCACGACGAACGTAGATTTTTAAATCAACAGCTTTCATTTTCTCAGCATAAACTTCAAATGCTTGAATAATACCTGTAAATGTTTTAGCAACATCAGTAAAGTTAGCTATAGCTCCACCGATAATCATAACTTTTCCACGACCTGAAGGATCTTTCTCTCTAGTCATTAAGTCAAGTAATGTTTCTGCATAAAATTTTGTCTCACCAGTAGTTGGACCACCAGAGTACTCACCATAGTTAGCAAGGTCATCAATACCTGCCATGTCAGCAATAGTATCAGCATAAACAACAGAAGCACCACCACCGGCAACCATTGTCCAGATTCTAGCTTCTGGCTTAAGTAAAGTAAGTTTTAAAGATGCACCCGTTTTAGCATCAGCTTCTTCGATAGCTTCAACTTCTGGAGACTTAGCTTCCATACCAAATGCAGTAGGATATTCAACGTCACCCCACTCTTCTACCATCATAAATCCAGCAGTATCATCAAGTTTAGCAACCATATCTAAAAGCTCAATTTTGTTACCTTGCATAACAAAAGGATTGATTTCAAGATATGCAAAGTTTAACTCACGGTATGCTTTAAAGAAACCGATACAAAATTCAGCGAAATTCGCCTTATCTTTATCAGCTACATCTTTAGGTACATTTGCACGAATTGCTGTTGCAATTTCTTCTTCAGTTGAAGTAATAGGAAATGCTACTTCTGTAACTTTTGCATCCCAATTCTCTTCGATTGCTATACCACCTTCCGCTGACATGTAGATAACATCATCATCACCTACACATGTTGCAGAAACATAATACTCTTCAGATTGTTCATGAGGAGTAAATGGCTCAACAATAAAGTTAGTCAATTTATCAACAGATGGCTCACCAGTAGGAGTGTCTCCATCAAATGAGAAATAAACTTTTTGCTCACCTGAAGATTTTTCACCAATCCATGAAGCAGCTTTAGCTAAAGATACATCACCTGGTTTAGCATCTTTGAAGAGAACTAAATCATTCATACCACGCTTACCAAATAACATATCCGGTTTTGCAACTAATGTTTTTTCATTTAACCAAGACGCAGTTTTTGCAGCTTCGATTAGTTCTGATCCATTTTGAACCATAACAGTCTCGTATGCATAAGTAAAGTCTGGAAAATATTTGTCCCAGTGTTTTGCTAAGATTGACTTAGCATCGTATTCTCGTATCGCTTTTTGAGCCATAGAAACTCCCTATTTTGATATTTGAGAATCATTCTATCATATAATTATTTATGTATATCTTTTGTTTATATTTAGTATTAAAATAGATTTATTCAGTGTTTAATTTTGTAACATTTGCGGAGTATAAAACTATATTTTTGTAACTTATTGTTACATCTGAATCTTTTTTTTCTAATAATTGATTTTTAACTAAACGATACTCTTTACAAGTCGAGATTCCATAAAATTTTAATCTTAGTTCATATCTCCTATCTGTTGTCACACAGTTGATATCTTTAGATTTTAGTTGCTGAGACAACTCTTTTGCTATATGCATATCGTAAGCAAAATGTTTTTTTGGATTTTCTATGATTAGGTAAAGATCCTTGTTAAACAAGACTATTACCGTATTTAGTATTAAGAGTATAAAAGAGACTGTAAATATAGCCTTATATCCTCCTCTAAATATTTTTAATCTAACTCTATAGGAACTAATAAAAGTTTGAGCAGCCAAAGGTAATCCAATCATTAAATATGGAGCAAAATATTCTATAGCAACTCTCTGTCTAAAGGAAAGCATCAAAGAAACCAATAATGCTGTAGATGCTATATACCATTCTAAATCCATTTTATCTGCCAAGTACCTTCTATATAGTGAGTAAACTAGATATATAAAAATTATTGGACTAAATACAGCTGCATAGGCACCAATAGCATCTAAAAAGTGTCCACTTGGTGTACCATGCGCTTCAAATCCATAAATATAAATAGATAATGCGAACATACTTAAGTTATATAAGAAGCATTTTTTTTCTTTAGAAAATAGATGATAAGTCATTAAACCTAAAAACAGATAAACAAAACCAGCATCAATTACTGCATAAATAGGTAAGAGCAAGTAAATAAACTTTATAGAATAATTTTCATATACATATACAAAGAGTAAAATTCCAAAAATCAACAAACCTGCACTATTAACAATTAAAGATGAACTTACAACACCTGGAAGTAATATAAATGCTGAAATTAACCAAAGTCTATTTTTTCCTGATGGTATATATTTTTTTGAGATTTCATTTAATAGTACTATACTAAGTAGGTGTAATAAAATCATTGGTAAACGTAGTGCAAAATCATTGTGTCCAAAAAATAGCAAGGAGGTATTAACTATCAATTGTAAAAAAGAGAATTCTCCATATAAAAGTTCTGCTTCATGAAAAGATATTGACAGTTCTAAAGTCTGAAAAAAAAGTATTACGGCATCAATCAGTATGATACTGACAAAGATGAACCTATATATCATAGTTTTAAAAAGTTTCCTATCATTTCATGTCCATATTCACTCATAATAGATTCTGGATGAAACTGTATTCCATATATGTCTCTATCTTTGATTTTAAGGGCCATGATCTCTTCATCATCCATACTATACGCTGTTGGCTCTATCATATCTGGTAAAGTATTTTTATCTACTATTAAAGAGTGGTATCTCGTTGCACAGAACTCTTGTGGTAAATCTTTAAATATAACACAATCATCAACTTGTTTCATCCGTGATGTTTTTCCATGCATCATATTTGTAGCACGAACTACATCTCCACCAAAAACCTGAGCGATACTTTGATGTCCTAAACAGATACCTAAAATAGGCAATTTATCTTTAAAATAATCTATTACTTCGAGAGTAATGCCAGCTTCATCTGGAGAAGCTGGACCAGGAGATATAATAATTTTTTCAGGATTTAACTTTTGGATTTCCTCAACACTCATCTCATCATTTCTAATTATCTTTAAATCAGCACCAAGCTCTCTACAATACTGAACAATATTATAAGTAAAACTATCATAGTTATCTATCATTAAAATCATCTATTTTCTATCCTCTATAAAGCCTTTAGATAAGGGGTTCCTTAACTTTTACCTCTAATATATTATAAATCTTGCCATCCTATTAGTACACATTTCCATATTTTTTATACTATTTTGGGTAGCACGAGTAGGGTAGCACAAAACTCTTCTGTAAATTATATCAAATTAAAAATTAGAATATACATTTTAAAAAATCGAGGAGTTTGCTTAACCCATTTTCATGGATTAAGTATTGGTGATATTTATTTACTTTATACCAAGTCCTAGTAGCACTTTTTTAAAGTTATTTGCTCGATCCTTTGCACCATGAACCTCTCCACTTACTGGACAGGTATTATCAGGGCAACCACGATTAACTATTCCTGAGATTGAATCTATAAAAGATATGCCATTTAAAGGTTTATAATTAGTTTTACCAAAATCACTATCCACATATTTTTTAAGTTCTATATAGTAGTTCCAATCTTTGTATTTACCCTGCTCCATATTATATGCTTGCACAGAATTCACCCAAAAGAATAATCCTGCAATCCATTTTATCTCTTTGTTCTTTTTAGAACTACAGATTAATTCTGGATTAGAACATAAGTCCATATCTGCATACAATGGATTTTCTGGTGCAGGTTTAATCTTTATGTTAGTACCAGCCCAAGCAACATCTTTGCCAATAAGGCTCTTATCTATATGACTACGCCCTAAAAAGTGATTTAATTTACCGAAATTTTCTCTACCTGTAGTTTGTATAACACCTCTACCCCACCATGAACAACCCTGAAGATCTCTTTTGCTACTTCCATCCCAAACAACTAAACCAGCTTTTTGTCCTTTGTAAACCTTGCACTCTTCTCGTAACCAGCCATCTGTTTTTGGATCACTAAAGTTTGCATCAGAGAAGGCTGGAGTTCCATTACAGTGTTGTTGATAGTCCCATCTACCTGATTTTCCATTAACTAGAAGTCCTAGATCATTCAGAACTTTATTTGGTGCAGAAAATAGTGGACCAGATGCACCATAATATCTAGCATTGGTAACAGCAGTCACTTCCATTTTTGGAGTTTTAGGGCAAGAGTAAGGATTATCAACTCCATTTTTATCAACTCCATAATCAGCATACACTTGACCGAGTTGTCCACAAGCAGCATCAAGTGGTAAATCTACACTAAAGTCACCGCGTTTATATGAGGCTAAAACAGCTGGATGTGTTGCAGTTGCATCCTTAATAAATTGCCAGCTGTTTTCATCACAAGCATCATACTGTATTGTTTCTTGCATACTTTGTGCTAAAAATGATGCCATGGCTACTTTTGCATAATTTGATTTTTGTTCATCTGTAGATCCATCCTCATCATATAACCAAAATTTATCTCCAGCTACACCTTTGTTATGCATAGCATTCAAAGCAGTTAAAAAGTCTTCCCATTTATAAATTGTTGATGGTATCCATTGAGTACCAGTATTAAACAATAGAACCTCAGTATTCATTGTATTAACCATCGTACCACTTTCTAATTCTTTGTTCAAACTAAGAACTGAAGTCAACTCTTTTGAAGAGCCACTAAGCTCTTCTTTGTAGTAAAGAGGGATTCTTCCATCTTCATTATAAGCAACTATTTTATCTTTAAGCCAAGCATAACCACCTGTTAGATTTGTAGAGATGGGAACAGCGCCTGTAGTTTCTCCTCCACCCCATAAGATTGCAAAAGCATTAGAAAATGCTGCATGTCTTAGTTGTGATTTTCCCCAATCATAAGTTAAATCATAATCAGTCTGCTGTATGAGTTCTCTAACATTTTTAGCACCATTATAATGTGTACCAGATATAGAAATATCTAAGACATCAGTTCTAATATTTGAAATATCTGTTCCGATATTTTTGTCACCCATAAAGTATGAACCACCTGTTGCAGAATGTCCACCATTTGTAGCTGTATCTAAATGTCTGAAACATCCAGAATTATCGCTACTGTCTCCACATAAGCGATGCTCACCTGCTGATTTTTCATTAACAGTTGCCATGTGTCCACCTGGTATTTGCCATAGCATTGCAGGTATATCAATGAAATCTGTTATCTGTTTGGCAAACATTAAGTAGTTATCCCATGCTCTGGAAGAAAAAGCATAACTTGGTTTTCCAGCAGCACTAAAACCATCTCTTTCATATTTATCAAAAGTTAAAAAATCTGGTCTGTATTCATTCTTCTCATATGCACCAATCCACTCCACAAATAGAGCTACACTTTTTGAAGCATTTAACCATATGTCTTTTTCACCAGAGTACTGCTTATGTACCCAATGAGCACTTCCAGGGTTCCAAAGGTTTATTACCCAACCAAATGGTACATCTGGTGCAAACTCTTTAATCATAAAGTTTTGTGACTGAACCCATCCCTTAATGTTATTTTCAATATTACTCTCATTGATTCTTGACTTAATCTCATTTAGACTATATTGTGAAGATAAACTTCCTACACTTACCGTCTTTGTACCTTCTGATACTACAGCATTTGCATCATATTTTTTGACATCATAATTTTTTTCTAATTCTATAGCAGCCAACATAGCTTCTCTAACTTTAATTGTCTGATAAGCTGCACAATCTTTATCGCTACTCCCACCACAATACTCTTCTTGAAAAGAGCCATTTAGCTTATTTTTTTGCCACTCTCCAAATAAGTCAGCATCCAGTACAATTGTTGCCGGATAAGGATGTTTAAAATCTTTATTTACTTGCATTTGAGCAGCCATTCGAATAGTGTTTCTAAAATGTTTTACAAGGTTACTTTCATTGATATTAGTATTATTATCATAATCAATACTATTCACAGTTTTATAGTTCTCTTTTATATCATTTGGTGCTAAACCTCCTCCACTTCCATTCGCTGTATAAATTACTAATGTCGGCATTATTCGTATTTTACCTGTTGTGTCAAGTGCTTCTATCTCTCTTGCTTGTCTGATAGTTTGCATTGTAACTATTGGTTCTATTACATCTCCTCTATCACCAAATCCATCACCTTCATACTTAAAGACAGAATCTATTTTACTTTCATAAAATTTACTATTTAAACCAAAATTATTATCAGTTACACTACCCATAGCTAGTGTACTAGGCCAACCTTTCACTCTTAAACTAATTGCATCATCTCTATTTGGCTTAGACTCTTCTTTTAATTCTATTACATTAGTTTCTTTACCTGGGGTTATGTGAATAACTTTAATATTTTTAATATCCGTTACCTGAGTTGGCCAAAACTTAATTATTAGTTTAGAGTTTAAACCATCAAAAATAGTATCTACATAATCTGCCTGCACAAATGTATCAAACTTCAAAATAGTCAGTATAGAACTTTTTGTTTTTTCGTATTTTTCAGTTGGATTTATCCATGAGAGTTGACCTGTTGCATCAATATTAGGAATATATTCCGCTTCACCCTGAAGATAAATTTTTGCATCTCTAAAATTAATAGCAGAATCTTTTTTATATGTCAGGGTAATTACTACTCCTGTACCTTCCATAACAATATTTTGTTCAAATCCAGATAATACATTTACTTCATTGGAAGGAATTTCGTAATTATCTCCAGGAACTGTGATGTTTCCATCTCCCGGAACTGTGATATTTCCATCTCCCGGAACTGTGATATTTCCATCTCCCGGAACTGTGATATTTCCATCTCCCGGAACTGTGATATTTCCATCTCCTGGAACTGTGATATTTCCATCTCCAGGTATTGTTGTAATAATGTTTAGAAATTTTCTTACAGAATCATTAAATCCTTGATTATCTAAGGCATATGTACAGTTTGGTTTTGTACCTTCAGCCTTGTATAAGGACCAAAGCATAATTCCACTGTTTTCTTGTGTTTTAATATATTTTACAAATCTTTCTACTGAATAAGGCTTTTTATTCTCATATACTTCATAGGAATTTCCCTCTATCATAGAAGACTTATCAGTTCCTTCACACTGCATAGCTTCACTATTAGTAGATACAAGTTCTGCTCCACCCCATGCTTCTGATGCTAATTCAAACCCAATTGCTAGCTTACCTGCGTAAATACTTTGATAGCTCTGATATAAATCTACAGGATCGAATCTTTTAAAACTACCATCATAAGACATTATTGATACATAGTTAAATAGTTTATTTACATCATAACCATTTGCGTTAAGCTTATTAAAGACAAGTCTTTCTCTACCAGCATTTCCACCCCAAAAAGAGAGCTTATTTTGACAATATGTATCTGTTTTTGTCAAATCCGTGCAGTCCGCACCAGTAGACCAACCTGCGATTGTCAAAATAGTATACGTTTCAGATGCAACTTCATGTAGAGAAATAATAGAGTTGTAATATTGTTCTACATTGTTTTGGTCAACTCCAGAGATTTCATAATCAACATCAAGACCGTCAACATCCAATGCCCTTATTAGACTAACCAAAGCTTTTTTATGAACGGTAGTTGCTATACTCTTACCTTTTTCTTTAGCTATTGCACTCCACTCATTGTATGTTGCTCCACCAATAGCAAGTGTCACTTTTACACCCTTGTTTTTTAGTGCTTTTATAGCAAGCTTAACATGATCAAAATTTGAGGAGAACTGAATACCGGTTCCAGTAAAAGTATTACTATTTTCATCAAATACAAGATCTGGCTTAACAAAAGATATAACTACATGTGTGAAAAGAGGGTCAACATTTACCAACTGCGAATCTTGATAGTTTTTTTCACTAAACCAATTTACACTCCAAGACGGTAAGTATCCAACAGCGAAATATTTTCCAGCAACTGTGATGTTTCCATCTGGTTTACTCTCCTCACCACCACTACAAGCAGTAAACAACAATAATATGCTTATGAAAAGTACCATTAAGCTTTTTCTTATCATGTAACTCTCCATAATGTAATATTAGATATAACTATAACCAATAACACATTATATAGAACTAAAAATATTTATTTAAGGTATCAAGATTAAAGATACAACTAATAGTATAATTTTTTAAAGCTCTTTGGTTATACTTCGCTAATATTATAATATTCATATCCAATTTTGCGATTTTAAAATGTTCCCACTATGCTTTTAAAACCTCTATGCTAAAACTCTCCACTATAAACTACTATTTCCATCTATTAAATCTCATAATTATTTTATCTAATTATTGAATTAATTAATGTCTAGTTAATTGGGGATATTCTACCCTTCAAGCGATAAGATAAGCTAGAGATTAATTCTATGATATTACATTTATATCATCTCCAGTACCTAGTAAAACAGAAATCCATCTTGTATTTTCATTATCATCAAGTATTATTTTTATCATGATTGTTAATGGAATAGAGAGTAACATTCCAACTATTCCAAGTAACCAGCCCCAAAATATCAGTGATAAGAATACAACTAAAGTAGAAAGACCTAAACCTTTACCCATTACTTTTGGCTCAATTACAGAGCCAATTATGACATTAATTGCTACATATAATGTTGCAACTATAATAGAACTAAGTGAACCCAATTGCACCAAGGTTAAAAGTACTGCTGGAACTGCAGCTATAATTGAGCCTATATTTGGAATAAAGTTAAAAAGAAAAGCAATAACAGCCCAAAGAAATGCATAATCAGTTCCTATCATAAGTAAGGCAATCCAAACGATGAGACCGGTAAACAGAGATATGATAGCTTTTAAAACCATATACTCTTTAATCTGTGAAGATATTTTTTCAATATGTGAGACAGCCCCACTATTTTCAGTTGCATATACTATTTTAGATTTAAAATTACTAGATTCTAAAAGCATGAAGATTATAGTTAACAAAACTACAAAACCATTTGTAAACATCGAACCAACACTTTGCATTATTTGGCTAGCAAAAGACATTATCTGCTTTGAATTTATCATGCTTGAGAGTTCAGCTATTGATATTTCAATTCCAATTTTAGACGCAATTACTACAAATGAGTGATAATAGACCGTTAATTGTTCTGAGTAAAAATCAATATTTGAATTAAAATCATGTATTGAGGAGCCGATAAGCTGGGCTACAAGTGATATAAATAAAATAAAGATACTAATTACAAAGAATAGAGAGAGACCTTCGGGTAAACCTTTTTTATTAAAAAAATTATATGCTGGAAGTAAAATAATTGCGAGAAATAGGGATAAAAGAAAAGGAACTATAATTTCTGAAGCATTTTTAATACCAGCTAAAACTATTATAACACTTGCCATTACGACAAAATAATAACCTATTTTTGTCTCTTTCATTACTTCTCCTTCTAGTTTTGAATCTGTTTTTTATTTGTTAATTGCTGTAAATAATTCGATATATTTATAAGTGAAAATGTAACCAAAAAAATCATTAATCCTGGGAAAAAACTAACCCACCAAGCGATTTCAACAACATCTTTTCCACCGCTAAGAATTGTTCCCCAACTCATCTGTGGAGCCACTATACCAAGACCTAAGAAACTGAGTCCTGATTCGGCAAGTATTGCACCGCCTACTCCAAAAGTAAAACTTACGAAATATATAGGGGCGAGAATTGGAGCATAGTATTTAAAAAGAATTTTTGCTTTACTTACATTAGCAATATTAAGTATCTTTACATATGGTTGAGAGGTGACTTTAAAACTTTCAGAACGGATTAGTCTTGCTGTTGTCATCCATCCTGTTATAGAAATAATCACTATTAGTACCCAGGCTGATGCGTTTACATAACTTACAAGTGCTAAGAGTAAAAAAAATGTTGGAAAGGTTAAAAAGAGGTCCACTATAATAATAAAACCTTTATCAACATTTCCTCTAAAATAACCAGCCATAGAACCTAAAATAAGACCTATCATGGAAGCTACAAACGCAGAGCCAACTCCAATAATAAGGGATATCTTTCCGCCTTCCATAAGACGAGCTAAAATATCTCTACCTAATCTGTCTGTCCCAAGAAAATGCTCTTGTGAGGGTGAAACTAAAATGGAGAAACTATCCAATGTATAAGCATCAAAACTGTAAAAAAAAACTCCAAAAAAGGAAAATATAAAAACACTCGCTAACACAAACAAGCTAAACACTGGTACCCTAAGGGCAGTTTTTTTCTTATCGCTCACAGCGTATGCATCCTATCTTTTTATGCCTAAAAGAGTCTCCATCATCTGATCAATAGTTGTAATAACCTTTGCAGCAGCTCCATAAGATGTTTGATATTTAATGAGATTTGTAAGCTCTTCATCTATGCTCACTTTTGAAACACTATAGTATTCCATTTGAGTTGCATTAAACTGTGTTGATATTGTTTCATTTCTTGTAATAGCAGAGTTTGTAGATGTACCTACATATGTAGCAGTAATATCAAACATACCATATATAGTACTATCATAAGCTTGGTCTCCAACATAGAAGTCATACGATTCAAACTGCTGTTGTACCATACTTAACGCAACTCTATTATCCCCAGCTGTTCTTGAATACCCAGCTTTTATTTCTGTTGGATTATCACGTAATTCATGTTTTAAATTTATATTACTCGCATTATCACCATCTAAAAATCTACCTAAACCTAAGGCACCTGCAAAATTACTTCCAGAGTTATAATCATCTGTAGGCAAATTATCAGCAATGGCAAAAGTATAACCTTGAGATTCCGAAAAAGCATTCATTGTGAGTTCTAACCTCAACTCCCTAGTTGCTGATGGAGAAAAATTAAACTGTATAAAATCGTCTATATCATTGTTTGCATTACCATCACTATTATCATCAACTTGTGCTACTATCTGCTTTTCAATAGAGTTGATAGATGGACCAGACATTGTAGTTGCAACATCTATATTGATTGCTCTAGTAGCTACTTCATTACCATCTAAATCATAAACGATAATATTAAAAGAGCCCTCATTTATATTTAAAGATGAACTCACTAAAGAGTTTCCTGGATTTAAATCTACAATATTTGAATCCATTTTTGTTGTTGCACTTGCAGCATAGAGATTGTTTGTTGCTTCTATAATACCTTTTGCAAAAGCATCAAACTGACTCACAACATTTTGCAATACTCCATCGGTTGGCATACCACTAGTCGTATCTAAAGTAGCACCTCTTAAGTTTAAAATAGAACCTATTTTTCCACCGTTAATAGTCTCTTCCATAGGAATTAAAATACCATCTTGTCTCTCATAAGATATTTCATAAAAACCACTAGGACTATTCTCTTTTGACATATGAATTGGATGATAAGTGTTTCCATCTACAATATTAAAACCATTCACACTTAAAGTATAACTTCCGGTTCTTGTATTTGAACTACTGTCAATCTGTGTATTTGATGTTAACTGGCCTTGATTTACTTTAGCACCTATAAGTTTAGAGAGAGTTCTTTCAATCACATTTCTTTTGTCACGTAAATCATTTGCTGAATAGGCTTGACCACCAGACTCTGCAACATCAATTGCGATATTTAAGTCTGCTAACTCTTTTGCCAACTCATTCACTTCATTTATATTTACCGCGAGTTCTTCATTTACTTGGGCTTGTAGATGTTGTACCTGATCCTGCGTTTGTATAATATGCTGAGCCAAAGTCTCTGTCTGTGCTGCAAGGTTTACTTTAATGGCATCATTATCTGGATTATCAGCAAATGTCTGCCATGCATCGAAATATGCTGCTAAATCAGCTTTTATACCAACTCCATCAATCTCTGGAAAGTATGTTGAAAGTTCTTGTAAAACTTTTGTCTCATAATCACTATACTCCTTATCAGCAGAAATAGCACTATATCTATCAAATACAAAATTATCAAAAATTCTTTGTATATCCATAACCTCTGTACCATTACCAACATTACCAGGTTCTGTATAGAGTGGAGTCGATGCTGAAGTTATAACTCTTTGTCTTGTATAGCCTTCAGTCTCTGCATTTGATATATTATGCCCTGTAGTATTAATTCCAATCTGTGCTGCGTTTAAGCCAGTGTAACCAATATTTAACGCGTTAAAAATAGATGCCATTTTATACTCTCACTTCCAAAATAGAAGGATCTTTTGATGCAACTTTTGTATATCCTTGCATCTCTGTAGGAATTAATCTTTCTAAAAATGTATTGTATAAATTACTTACTGTTAAAACCAATTTTGCATAGTGCTTATTTACTTCTCTGAGTTTAGAGAGTTCAATTTTTAGTTCATCCAAGAGAGTATGTTGCTCTTCGTTAATAAGTTTAGGGAGTTCTTTATCAGGGTTTGTTGTCATCAAAGTTGAAATCTCATGGTCAATCATCGCTTTTTTTTGCTCAAAACTTTTTAATTTATCTTCTTTTAGCGATAATCTCTCAAATTGTGGATCATTTTTAGCCTCTTTTATATCTGCTATATCCGATTCAGTAATCTTGATTAAATCCTTTAAGTCGCTTAAAGCGCTTTTTAAATGATGAGACAACATGTTCAACCCCTATTTTATATTTTTATAATAACTCGTCAGCAATCTTTTTAGAGAGCGCATCTAAGTCAACTTTGTAATCTCCTGATGCGAGAGACTCTTTTATCTGTTCTATCTTGCTACTGTCACCCTGTTTTGATACAGTTGCACCTTTTGCATCTTTGGTTTCGCCAAAATTGTTTGCATATGCTGTGCGAACTGCAGAGCCATTTGTTTGTGAAATCATAATTTATCCTTTACTTTATCATCAAAGTTTTTTTCATCTACAACTATATCGTCATTATAGATAAAAAAATTAGGATTTCTGACTTAAATAATCATACAACATTTGTGAAAATCCAAATCCTCCTGCACTCACTTTACTTAACTCATCTCTGTACATTGATTTGTATATTTTATCGCCTGGATCATTTTGCTCAGAGAAAAGATTTTTTTCATCTTTCATCGCATTATCCATAAGCATTTTAAGTATTACAGACTCAAATGCATCTGTTTGAGCTCGGAGTTCAGCATCTTCAGCTTTTGGGTCAATCTTTGGAATGGTATGTTGCTGAGCAACACTTAGCGTCTGTGCATTTAATGAATTTAAACCATAAAAACTCATTATATAACCTTCAAGTCAGCAGATATACTACCGGCACTCTTCATTGACTCCAAAATAGAAATAATATCTTTAGGAGTAGCACCTAACTTCTGTAAAGACCTAACAAGATTTGCAACTGTTGTTGTTCCCTCTTTTGTATAGATCTCATTTTCATTAAGTCCGATAACTAAATTTTCATCAACAACCATTGCACCTTCGGGTTTAGAAGTAACTACTTGTTCGACTATTTTTATAGTAATATCGCCATGAGTAAGAATGATTGGCTTCACCTCTATATTAACCCCAGCGACAATAGTTCCCGTTCTTTCATTGATAATTATTCTATTTTTAGGAACATAGTTCATCTCTATCTCTTGAACTTCTGCTAAAAATTCAATCATTGACTTATTTTGTGGACGTTTAAGCTTTATACTTCTAGAGTCCATTGCGACAGCAACTTGCGTATTATAAAACCCATTTACAGCTTTTTGTACTGATACTGCATTTTTAAACCCTGACTCTTTTAAAGAGAGTGTTGCATACTCTTGATGATAAAGGTCAATATTTATCTCACGTTCTATAAATCCACCTTGAAAAACCATACCGGTAGTTGGATGCGTTTCAGCACCTGCACCTCTAACATTACGTCCACCGATACTTATAGCACCTTGAGCAAGAGCGTAAATCTTTCCATCAACACCTTTAAGTGGTGTCATAAGAAGTGTTCCACCCTCTAAAGATTTTGCATCACCAATTGAAGAGACTGTAATATCAAACTTATCTCCCTGTCTTGCGAAAGGTTTCATCGTAGCCGTTACAACAACAGCTGCAACATTTTTTGATTTAATATCTATAGGTCTCATATCAATATCCATAGACTTTAACATGTTTGCAATTGACTGGAGTGTAAATTTTGAAGTTGTACCATCACCAGTCTTTTTAAGACCAACAACAAGTGAGTAACCAATAATCTGATTCTCACGAACTCCAACTATATTTGATACATCATTAATCTTTGTGGCATAAAGAGTAGAGATAAAAAGTAAAAAGAGTAAAAAATATTTCATTGCAACTTCCTTGAATTACTCAAGAATTAGCAAGTTCTATTCCAGTTTATTTTGCGTTATTATAGATATGTAGAATTATTTTTTTATACATTACCAAGCTTGGAGCTTGGTAACGAGGGAAGCACGGTTCTTAGGAGAGAATGCCATCACGAGGTGCTATTCTTATCCGACCTTTTATTTTTAAAATCTCAAAAGTGGAGATTCACTCACAGCGGTGTAATTTTTAATTTAAATGACCCCATAATGACTCAGCGTGTATCACCTTTGGCATATTCTTTAAATAAGAACAAAAGTGAATACCGTTATAGCACCCAATTTGAGGGGGCTCTGTACCACAAGAGTAAATATCTCCTAAAGATAGACTGGTATGAGTCCATATGAACTCACCTTTTTTATCGGGATTATATTTACCATGGTGAGAGCGTGTGCTTGTGATAGTTATACCATACAGCCCAGCTACAGTTATGCCCTCTTCAAAAGTGTGTGAAGATGATTGTTCAGGATAAATAACTGCCGCAAACTGCACAAAATATCCTTTTTTGCAAACACCATCATTAGTAGCACCTCTTAGTACTTGAAATTTTAGCCAATTTGTGGCATCCAGAATTTTTTCTCTCTCCTCATTATTAATCAAATAAGCCTCATCGCTTTCTTGTCCACTCCAACTATCAAAAACTTCTTCTCCTCCGCAACTAGCTTTCACCCAACCATTTCCACCTGTGTTGTCTGTTACATGATAAAGTTTTGCTGATGGTTTAAAGGGATAGACTTCTACATCTTGCATACTTGTAATAGTTGTGTCAAATCTATGTTTTAGAGTTATTTTAAAATCTTTAGTTCCTTTGTTTAGTTCTTGGTCTAGTTCCCATTGGGATGATTCAGTATCTAAATTTGCTAATAGTTGTTTCGTTTTTGTAATTATTTTAACTAATGTATCGCTACTGCTTAAATATGCTTCAACAAACTTATGTCCACCTGGAAGGTCTAAGTCTGCATTACTTGACATACTTCCTGGAATAGGATTTATAACAGGGTCAACAAATCCTGTTACATAATCTCCTTTTTCAGCTTTTATTTCACTTGCAGGAGATGCAACTTGTAAATTTGCAAAGTAAGCTTGATATTTAGTTGGTGCTATTTTTTCATATACACGGTTAGCAAAGAGGTTTCCTTGTGAGTGTGAGACTAGAAGTACTTTATGAGAAAGCTTAAAACTTTCGTGGTAATATTTTTCCCACATTTCGTAAGCATTACCCTCTTCGTAATTTTTATTTAGAGGTTCCTTAAGTGCTTTATAAGCACCTGCTGAAAGTGTAAGAGGAAGATTTCTTCCAGTTAATACAAATACTACACGAAAAAAGTCTAAATCATTTACTTGACCAGCCTCTTTAAGTTGATAAAATGTTTCAAGAACATCCATCATTATCCCTTGTCCCCAGTTGTATTGGAGTTTTACCTCTCCGTATTTGGCTTTTAGTTTTTGGTCACCATCAATTATTGCTAAATCTATTAGTAAATCCAAAACTTCTTGTCCCTCTTCTGCTTGTTCTGGACTATTCCAAACACCATTACCAAAATAAATATCAGTTTTACATTCATTTATGCTTTGTGCATGAGCTATATTCAAGAAAATAAATATCAATGAAATTAATATGAATATCTTTTTCATATTATTCTCCTAGCTCATTAATATTTATCTGACACATATCTATAGTTTTTTCTTTGCCTTCAAAAATTTGCCCTGATAAAGCACTATTATATTCAAACTTTCTCTCAATTCTCACTCTAGTATTAAATATTTTATCTTTTACTTTAGAATCATAAATTTTATGTTTCACTCCAAATTGCATTGCTTCAAATGTAGTTAAGGTTTTGGCTTTTTGTCTTATCCAATAAAATTTACAACCAATTGCATTACTCATAATTTGTTTAGTTTCTATAACTGGATTTTCAAGTATTTTTTGAGAAGACCAAGCATACTGCATAGCAAGAGCTGTCTTAGTTTTAGGAAAATCTGGGTCTTTTGCATATCGTTTAATTACATATATTTCAACATCATCCCGAACACCATTGTCATTAGAGTCTATTCCAAGAAGTGTTGAATTATTGAGAGTTTCATCTGGTTCAGGAGGGAGTATATAGCCGTTTACTATTTCAGGTTCTTTAACTTCTATCTCTATAGTATCTTTGAAAGTTTTTCTATTTTTCTTTGCTATTACTTTTAGAGTATAATCCCCAGCAGTGTGAGGATTAAATGTTACTTTTGAAGTAGTTTCATTTGTAAGGTTATAGTCTTTGTGGTCTGATATTACTTTCCAGCTGTAGCTATCCATCTCTTTATATTCCGTAGATACTATTTCAGCCTTATATATATGAGACTCATTAACTCTTATCTCTGTTTTACCATCTATATCTATAACTTCCATACATCCGCTTATGAAAATTACTAAAAATAGGACTAATATTGATTTGATTATATTTTTCATGGCTACTTCCTTTTATAATTCAATATAATCATAATAACATAATTTATTTTATTTTGTTTATTTAGAAGGTTTATATTTTAAAGTGGGGGGTGTTACTTAATGTGACACTTTAAATCATATATGTTAAAGTTGTATTTCCAAACTTTTTTGATTTCTTTTGCTTGTATACCCCTAAAATCTCTGGGATTTCTAAGCCAGTCATATGCTCAATTATAATGAGTTTCACTACCTCTGTTGGTAGAGTAGCTATAAGATTCATCATCTTTTCATAAATATCTTCCATCCCCTCACGTATACTAAATGGAGGGTCTATGTAAAAATATGCCTCTTCATTCTGTTTTTTAAGTGTTTTGACGACTGTGTTTATATTCTCGAAACTATCTCCCGCGAATACTTTACATGCAGTTGGATCAGTAAGAGAGATATTCGCTTTTAAAGTTTTTAGAGCATCTCTATCTTTTTCCATAAATATTATCTCACGCGCACCTCGACTAAGTGCCTCTAATCCTATAGACCCACTACCAGAGAAAACCTCAACAAAAGTTGCATCCATAATATCAAACTGAAGAGTATTAAAAAATGACTCTAAAACTATAGACTTTGAACTTCTTGTAGTTACTTTTGAGGGAAGAGCTAAAACTCTGCCTTTAAATTTTCCAGAGACAATTTTCTTTGTTAATTTTTTAGAGTTACTTTTCATAAAATGCTTTGACTGCTCTTAGTATATTTTCTTGGTACTCTTGTGTTAAAAACTCTATACGTTTTTCTAAAATCTCAAAATCCATCGGTTCACTATCAACTGTCACTTCAGATTCTTCTTCTGGTGTATCTTCTTTTAACTCTTCATATCTCTTTTCAAGAGCCAAAATAAGTTGAGATTTTGAAAATGGTTTTACGAGGTCTGCGTTTGGCTTATTTGAGACATAAAAACATCGCTCATCATTCAAACATTCTATATCACGCACTACAATATCACACTGCTTGAGTGAGCTCAAATAATTAGCTAAAAAAAGCTCCAACGATTTTTGTAAAAGAGGTGACTGACACTCAACGGCAACTTTCATATGTGTTCCTTATCCTTCTAAATAGTGCTGTACACTATATCTTAAATCTTCATCTAAATCCATAACACCATTAATCATCCACTCAAGATACCCTCTATCATTCATAGCAACTTCTTCTATATATTCTCCACTATGCTTTCCAAAATCAAATTTTTGAACTAAAACATTTTTAAAGCTCAACTCTTTCATCTTATCAACAGTGGCTAACTCTTCTAAATAACTAAAAAGTAGTTTTACTACTAAAGCATCACTGAGTGCATTATGTGCAGATAAAGCATCTTTAATTCCAAGCGTTGTTTTCTCTTTTTCTTCATCCTTATATAGTTTCAATTCATACCTCAAAACCTGCAGAGAAAAGAACTCACACTCAGGAATCAGATGTTTAGTAATTCTAAGGGTATCTATAACATCTCCCTTCCAAATAAGTCCAGCAGAAGATAGTTTTTCTAAATCAAATTTTATATTATGAGCAATAAGAGTATTTTTATCACTGTTATTTTCTTGTAAAAATTTATATATTTCACTCTCTTTAAATGCAGATTTATTTTTAATCATCTCATTTGTTATGTGATGAATACTAGAAGCTTGAGGAGGTATCTTTTTACCTTCATTTACTAGCTCATACTTGTAACTAACGCTCTGTTCATCAACTATTATAAGAGCGACTGAACAGATCTTATCCTCACGTTCAAGTCCTGTAGTCTCCACATCAATAAAAATCAACATTTCACTATCTCAACTCGTTTACATCTACTTCCAAGTAGTATAAATGAAAAATAGCCAGCTGCTAAAACAAAAGTATATAAGATATAAATATTAAACCATTCGAATATACCATCATAATATGTAAATAGCTTTGTAAATATCAGTGCAAAAATCATCTGTGCTCCGACAAGCCAGATTATAAGCATAAACCACTTTCTCCACACTTTTAGTAAGTCTCCATAGCCTATATACTCCAAGACTTCAGTTTCTCCATCTTGAGGACAACTCAATAACTGAAGTTTATAGCCACTATGACAGTTGTTAAAAATATACTTCAGACTCCTAAAAAGAGCTATTAAAAGTGTAAAGTTCCACAAGACTACAAACCAAAAAAGAAACACCTGAACCAAAGCAGTGTAGATTTCATTACTGTGTGTTGGCATTCCTTGACTTATGTAGATGAATATAGTTACAAGAACAGATAAAATTGTAGCAAATACTACACTACATAACGTTAATCGTATAGCCCATTTAAGCCAAAGTAAAAAATAAAATCTACTCACTTACTTTCCTAAAAAGCTCCAACATCCCATGGTAATGCTCTAGAGTCATAAAACTTTTCTCAAACCTATAACGTATAATAAACTCTACTACTCTGTTTTTTAACTCTTCATCAACACTCTCAACTCTACCAAAGTATGCCAAAGATATATTTTTACTTTTTACAACCGCTTCTCTATCATAACTAATTGCTAGAACTTGCAGATATTTTCCCTCTTTTATCTCGCCTAAGCTATCCTCTAAAAGTGAGGCGCCAGAGAGGTTTATAGCTTTAAAATTAAATAAATCATTAAAAGTATCTACTTTTTCATTAATACCTATCTCATTAAAGAGAACTTCTAAAATTTTCAGGTTCTCTTTTCTAGCCAGTTCATAACTAGATATTTTATTTGTTAAGTTTTTTAATCTATCTAGTGCTGAACTCATATCTTTATTCCTAAATTACAATATAATATTTTTATATAAAATTATATCAAAAAATCGTAACTATAAATAATTACTTTTAAGATATAATTACAACACTTAAAAAAACAACTTTACTAAAGAGACTTATGGACTACTTAAAAACGCAGAGTGTTGATTCACTACACGGTACAATAAAAATTTCTGGTGCAAAAAATGCATCTCTTCCTCTTATAGCTATGACAATACTAGCCAAAAATAAAGTAAATATTAAAAATTTACCTCACGTAGCAGATATAAACACTCTTTTAAAACTTCTCTCAAACCTTGGTGCTTCATGTGACTTTTTAGATGATAGAGTAGTAGTTGACACATCCACACTCACTGAAACAAAAGCAACGTACGACATAGTAAAAACGATGAGAGCATCAATCCTTGTTTTAGGTCCAATACTCGCTAGATTTGGTCACTGTGAAGTATCACTTCCTGGTGGTTGTGCAATTGGTCAGCGTCCAATTGATTTACACTTAAAAGCTCTAGAGCAGATGGGTGCGGTGATTGAGATAAAAGCTGGTTATATTGAAGCGAGAACTCCAAATGGATTAAAAGGCTGTGACATTGTATTTGATAAGATTACAGTAACTGGAACTGCAAACATTGTAATGGCTGCAGCACTAGCGAATGGAAATACAACCATTACAAACGCAGCAAGAGAACCTGAAGTAGTGCAACTATGTGAAGTTTTAAACAATAGCGGTGTTCAGATTGATGGAATTGGAACGGCTATTTTAACTGTGCATGGAACGAATGGAAAACTGATAGATATCAACGAATTTTCTGTTATACCAGACCGTATTGAAGCAGGGACATATTTATGTGCCGGGGCAATAACAAAATCAGAGATAACTCTAACAGATGTAGAACCAAAACACCTAGGTGCTGTTCTAGCTAAACTTGAAGAGATGGGCAGCACATTTACAACTACCCAAAACACTATTACAATCCATCCTTCACAAGATATAAAACCAGTGAAGATTGTAACTCAAGAGTACCCTGCATTTCCTACAGATATGCAAGCCCAATTTTTAGCACTTGCAACTCAAGCTAATGGCGTTTCAATCATAGAAGAGAGATTATTTGAAAACCGTTTTATGCATGTAAGTGAACTTCAACGTATGGGTGCAGATATCACACTTAATGGTCATACTGCAACTGTAAGTGGAAAGACGCAGCTTAGTGGAACTGACGTAATGGCAACAGACTTAAGAGCATCAAGTGCTTTAGTTTTAGCTGCATTAGTTTCAACCGGAGAAACAAACATCCACCGTATTTATCATCTTGACCGCGGATATGACTCTTTGGAGAAAAAACTAGAGGGCGTAGGAGCAAAGATAGAGAGACTTAAAGAGTAACTCTTGAGTTTCTAAAACTCCTCTCTATTGTAAATTTCTTAATTTTTCGGTAACATTAGACGCCATACCGTATTTAGTACATGTATAACCGTTTTCATATGTTTTACTGGCAATATCATCCAATGAATTTCTCGTTGTATCATCAAATGTATAGGCCGAACAACCATTCTTGTCATGATTTGGTGTACTTGTTATATAGTCCCAGTGGGATAATGGACAGGAATCATGTTCTAATGCTACTCTTTCTCTTGCACCAAAGCTTACTATCTCTCCAGGTAATGCAACACCAACACTATTTAGTTTATAGCCATAAATAGCTACCTCTAACTCTGTATCTTCTCTTATTGGACACATGTATGATATCCATCTGAAATATTTATATTTTTGGCAACTATTTTTATCTAATAAATTTACTGCGTTTGTAATATTGAGTGCTATTGCCTCAACTGATTCATATATTGGATTGTTTAGATATGAATTTACAAATGTGTGTCCAGACCCGTCTGCGTTACTTGCTAAACTACCTGGAATACTTCGCATAAGTAGATCATAATGAAGTGTAGTATAACTCCCTCCTTTAGAAACCTTACTAGCTGGTGTAGCAACTGAAACCATTTCAAACTTCTTTTTTTCTGCATCTGTTAACAAGTCATACATCTTATTTCCAAAGAGATTTCCTTGTGAGTGTGCAACAAGCAAGACATTATGTTTAGAGTTAAAACTATCTTTTCTATATTTATCTAACATTGCGGCAGTGTCTAAATTATATAAATATATTATATTTTGAAGTCTTTTTCTAAAAGCATCTTCATCAGGGTTTGAATTATCTAAACTATCTAAAAAACTAGTTATAAATGAAAAATACAACTTACCAATCTGTCCACTCTCATAAAGTTGCCAATGCGTTTCTATTAAGTCATTAACATATCCATATGTTTCATTATGGGCATATTTAAAATCATAAGTAGAACCATCAACTGTTACACCAAATCTTCCTGGATTGTGTAGTCGCATAAACTGTTTTAATTTATCTCTTGAAAATTTTGCAGCTTCTACATTATTCCAAACTCCATTTCCAAAGTAAACATCTAGTTTACAAGAATCGGTGTTTGCAAAAAGTGTTAAGCTAAAAAGTAGTATTAATATTGTTTTTTTCATAATTATGTCTCCTAAAGTTTGTCAATGTTTATTTCACATTGAGTTTGAGTCTTTAATGTTGCTGTTGATGTAAATACTCTACCTGCTAAAGTACTATCATACTGCCAATATGTTTTTAATCGCTCTTTAGTGTTGAATGATTTATCTTGTAGTCTTGTTATAAACTTCATTCCATGATCTTGGAATGGTAAGTTTTTAGTATAACTGTACCAAAACCAACAATCATGAGCTGCATTCATTGCTATTTGCACTTTATCATCTGTATTGGTTGGGTCTGTTAATGCCATCTGATGAGCCTTCCCCTTCTGCATCGCAATAACCTGTTCAATCTTCTCATAGCCGTTATATATCTCCATCTCTAGAAATATCCATCTCTCCACATCATCTCTTACACCATTGTTATTTGAATCTATTCCAAGAAGTGTTGAATTATTGAGAGTTTCATCTGGTTCAGGAGGGAGTATATAGCCGTTTACTATTTCAGGTTCTTTAACTTCTATCTCTATAGTATCTTTGAAAGTTTTTCTATTTTTCT
>Ga0256844_10000174_pt1 | contig 25411 bp, 26 predicted proteins | sample MusselsmetaG_FD_189100 | JGI IMG/M metagenome (GOLD analysis project Ga0256844, IMG submission 189100) | Mussel associated microbial communities from hydrothermal vent at the East Pacific Rise, Pacific Ocean - Mussels | ecosystem: Host-associated > Mollusca > Shell > Unclassified ... | reverse complement strand
CCATAAAATAAGCCTTTTGTAATGATGTTGTAGGAACAAAATTATACTGAAAAGTGGCTATTTATGGGCTTTAATACTTAACTTAAGTTTGTGGATTTATTGGAATCTATGTGCGAAAGTTGAGTAAGTAATTAAAAGTTCCCAATTGCTAAAACCATCTTGCTTTTTATCTGTTTCATCACGAGGCGGTTCAAATGGATGTATTTCATCTTCTAAATCATCATAAGCTTTATAAAAACCACACAAAATATTTTCTATAACTATTTGGTCTGTAATTCCCTCACATGCCAATCCAAACTTGATCATCTAAAAACCTTTTGGTAAACCACCTAAATATCCACGAAGAAAAGCTTCTGAAAGTTTTAGAGGATCACCTGTAGAAGATTTTGGTTTATCTTTAAGAGTTATATTTTTCATTCGTGTATGACCTTGCTTATTACGAGAGACAACAAAAAGTTTCTGCTCTTCATCATTTAAGTCTATACCATCAAGCATCGCAGGATTATGAGTTGTTAAAAATATCTGCTTATCGTATTTTTTTGCCAAGCCTGTCAAGATAGTCATCAATTTCGTACATAATTTTGGATTAAGTGAAGCATCTATATTATCAATAGCAAATGCTTTTGGTGTCTCTTTTGCTACGACAAGTGTAATATAAAACAGTATAAACAAAAAACCTTCATTTGTACTTCTTTGATCAAATTCCTGATATAAGTATTTATCTTTAATAATTACTTTATTCTCACTTGATGATATATCTTTTGGCATTTCAATACCTTCAAACCAATTAAATAGCTGTAAGGATTCTACAATAGTTTCAATATGAGTTTGATCTTCATAGTTATTTATTACTTTGAGAAGTTTTAATAAGCCCTCTCCATTTATTCCTAATGGTTGGATTTGTCCCTCTTTTTCAAATGTTCTTAAAGCTGTATTTTCTGGAGAATAAATAACAAAATTTTTAACTACACTTCTTGTTTGATGATTATTCATATATGTCAATAATTCTTTGATTTTTCCATTATTTTCAAGATTATTAATAAATTCTTCTATCTCTTCATCTTCTCTTAATACATTACCTTGATTCAATAATGTAGCGGAATCACTACTATCATTTAAAATTATCTCAGCTGAATCCCACTTTGCATATTCTTTATTATGATTAAAAAAAGTATACTTTATTGCTTTTTTATCAGAACTATTAATTGTTATAATAATATCTTTTATTTTATCCTTCTCAGTAAAAGCACTCTTCATTAAAGAAGGTTCTACTAGCCTAATTCCACGAGAACTTAAAAACTCATTATCAAGTTTATTTGATTGTTCAGCTGAAACAAAAACAAGTGCCTCAAGCAGATTACTTTTTCCACTCCCATTTTCACCAATAAAAAGATTTACTCTACCGACTTCTATCTCTAAGTCGTAAATAGATTTAAAATTTTGAATATGAACTTTTTCTATCATTATCTCTTCTTTTATACTTCATTTTATAGTGATTATATCACGAATAGTATAATATTTTAATTCTAATCAAAAAATCACTCTGACAAATTATATTTTGTCATATAATTTGACAAAGTTTTTTTTGTTAAAATACATAACTAATATAAATAAGGTCATCAAATGTGTGCAGTTTTTGGAATTTTAGGAGAGTATGATGAAGGACAAGCGAAATATGCACTCTCACGTCTAGCTCATAGAGGACCAGATTACTGTGGAATTGTTCAAAAGAATAATCTTTTCTTTGCTCATCAGAGACTTACAATTTTAGACTCACACTCACGGTCGCATCAACCACTATCTCATAAAGATGTTCTTCTATCTTTTAATGGAGAGATTTATAATTTTAAAGAACTGCGTAAAGAGTTAAATCATGAATTTCAAACGCAGAGTGACAGTGAAGTTATAATTGCCGCATATCTCAAATGGGGAGTTGATTTTGTGCAGCATCTTCGCGGGATGTTTGCTATTGCTCTTTTAGATGGAGAGACACTCTATCTATTTCGAGATAGACTTGGCAAAAAACCTCTATTTTTTATGCATGACACTGCGTTTCGTTTTGCTTCAGAGATAAAAGCCCTCACTCCATTTTTAAATAAAACACAGATGAATGATGACGCACTTATGAGCTATCTCTCTTTTTTAGCTCCAACACCTCCTCATACATTTTACAAAGGCATAAATAAATTAGCCGCGGGAGAGTTTCTTACTTATAAAGATGACAAAGTAGTAGTAAAAAGATATTTTGATTTACTTGACGTAAAACCAAATATTATTACTGACAGAGATGAAGCTATATACTCACTTGAAAAAATCCTAGATGAATCAATATCTATACGTTTAAATGCTGATGTTCCTATGGCCTCACTACTTTCAGGTGGGATTGACAGTGCTACCATTAACGCATATGCCCTTAAACATGAAACTAAACTTAATACATATACAATTGGATACAAAGAGTTTTCAAAATATGATGAGAGGCAAAACGCACGTGAGAGTGCAGATTTTCTAGGTCTGCAAAACACTCAAGTAGAGATTTCACAAGATGATTTTATTAACGCGAGTGATAAAGTCTTTGATGCTATGGATGAACCACTCAATGATCCTGCTGCAATTCCACTTTACATACTCTTTGAAAAAATAAAAGCGGATGACTACAAGATAGTAATGAGTGGAGAAGGAAGTGATGAGTTATTTTTAGGGTATAGACAATACTTTGAATATCTTGATATAGAGGGTGCTTCAAATCTTGCTCATAAAAACTGGTTAAAAAAATACTTTCGTTCAAACTTTTCGATGAATCGTGAATGGGAGTGGTATAAACGCATCTTTGATGAGACCCTTCTTTTTAGAACATCCGGAGATAAGTTTACTGACTTGCAAAAAAACAATCTCATGCGAAGAAATGTAAAAGACAATGAATCACTTAAATATCTACAACCATACAGAGATAGGTTTGAGAGTTCAGCACATAATGATGAGAGTATATGGTATAGCTATATTGATCTGAACCTTTTTCAGGCAGAGCATTTTTTAACTAAACTTGATCGTGTTAGTATGGCTCACTCAATAGAGTCACGTACACCTTTTTTAGACCACAAACTAGCTTCAACAGTTTTTTCAATAAGTCCAAAACTTAGATATGAAGATGGAATCACAAAATTACTGCTAAAAGAGATTATGAAGCCACTGCTTGATGAGAAGATTTTAAAACGCAAAAAAAAGGGCTTTTCCAATCCATATATGGAGTATCTCATTAACTCTAAAAAGATAGATATTATCACACAAGTGAATGAAGAAACTGGAATGTTTAAGAGAGATAAACTTGCACAATACATAAATACTGCTTCAAAAGGGAGTTTCAAACAGCATGTGTGGGGTCTTTATATTTTATCTTGTTGGATTAAAAAGAATCTTCTATAATTTTCACCTGAAACAATGTAACTTTTATATACATTCTCATAAAAATCACAAAGATACAAATTTGACTTAACATGAATTATTATCTTGTGAGAACTATGTGATAATGATTATTAAACTCCCTGCTTTACTACTTTATTAAAAATAATCACATTTATATGACTAGCAAAATACCCATTTATATAATAATTTATTATGATTAATAAAAGCTTTTAGTTTGAATTAACATAACTAAATATAATAATTAAGTCTTAAGTAAGATAATAAAATGTAATATTTCTACAGTTAAAATTTTCTGAGGAGATAATATGGAAATGAATCGTAGAGATGCTATGAAGATGGGTGCACTAGGTGTAGCTGCTGTTGCTGCAACAGGTGTGACTGGTTGTACAAGTGCTGAAGCAAAACCTGCTGCAGGGGAAGCTGCTGGTGCTAAAGTTCTTGGTAATCATAAAGTTGTTGTTATCGGTGGTGGTTTTGGTGGTTTAACAGTTGCTAACAACCTTATGAAAAAAAACAAAGGCTTGGACCTTCTTGTTATTGAAAAAAATGATACTTTTATGTCATGTCCAGTTTCTAATACTTACCTAGGTAAATTAGAAGGTATGGATCTTGGTAAATTTGTATTTGACTATGCACAACCGGTTGAAAAACATGGTTACAATATGCTTAAGTCTGAAGTTGTTGCTATTGACCGTGGTAGTAAAACTATTACTACTGCCGCTGGTGTTATTGGTTATGAAATTCTTGTACTTTCTCCAGGTATTGCGTATAACTATGAAGCTCAATTCCCAACTTGGTCAAAAAAGAAAATTGCAGAAGTTCAAAGATCTGCTCCAGCTGCTTTAATCCCAGGTTCTGAGCATGTTGCGTTAGAAAGAATGTTAGCTAATATGGAAGATGGTGATGTTGTTATTACTGCTCCAAGTGGTAAGTTCCGTTGTCCTCCAGCTCCATTTGAAAGAGCATCAATGATCGCTGCTTACATGGATAAAGAAGATATTAGAGGTAAAGTAATTGTTCTTAACCCTAAGGCTAAATTTGCTAAATTTGGCGCATTTATGGAGTCTTGGAAAGATCTGTACGCTGATAGAATCGTTTACGTTCCAAACGCTAAAATTGATGATGTTGACGTTGCTGGTAAATCTATCTCTTTTACTCAAAAAGTTCCAACAGGTAAAAAAGACGCAGATGGTTTTGCAATCATGAAAGCTGTGAAAAAATCTCACAAGTATGAAGTTCTTAACCTTATTCCAACTAACAAAGCGAACCCTGTAGTTGAAATGGCTACGCTTAAAACTACGTCTGATTCATTCCATAAAGTTCTTATGAATGGTTGTACTTTCCAAACTGCAACAGATAACGATGTTTACGCTGTTGGTGACGTTGTCGGTCACGGTATCCCACCAAGTGGTCAAACTGCAGTATGGGCTGGTAAGCAATGTGCTGCTGAAATCACTGCTCGTTTAGCTGGTAAGTCTTATGAGCTTCCAGTAAAATCTAAAACAGTTAATGCTGGTAATGTTTGTTACTCTATGGTTTCAGATAGACCTGAAGAGGGAATTATGGTTACGCACGACTTTTCATGGACTGGTAAAACAATCAAAGGTAAAGGTCACGTTCCAAAAGCTGCATCTGGTAAATATCGTTCAACTGGTACGGCTAAAGCACTTCGTGATTGGTACTCAGGTATCATGGCTGATTTATTCGCTTAATCTTAAATCATTAAAGTTTCACACTTACAAAGAGGCTCTTGCTTCTTTGTAAATTCTAAATAAGAATTAGCTATAACTTTTATTTAGAATTTACTCTAACTTACAATAAATCACACAAGGATATTTTATGGATAGAAGAAATTTTTTAAAAGTTGCTGGTGTAAGCGGAGCTATGGTCGCTGTTGCTCCATCAACAATAACAGGTCAGCTTAGAGCTGATGATGGTACTCTTTTTATGGCTTATGAAAAAGTACAGTTAGTAGATGCAGAAGGAAACCCTCTTAAAGCTACTGGACTCAAAGTAGAAACAAATTACCTTTTTAACTATCCATTTGTGGGTACTCCATCAATTCTTTTAGATTTAGGTGAAGAGACTGCTAAAGATGTCAAACTAAAATCAGAAGATGGTGAAGAGTATGTATGGAAAGGTGGTGTTGGTGCTAAAAGAACCATAGTTGCATACTCTGCAATTTGTTCTCATCAATTAGCACACCCTACTCCTGAAGATAGTTTCCTGCAGTATTTACAACGTGGTAAAACTACGATGGCGTGTGAGCAAAAAGGTGGTATCATTGTATGTTCATCACACCTCTCTGCATTTGATACTTCGCAAGGATGCAAACAAATAGCTGGTCCTGCAGAACAGGCATTAGCTGCTATAATCATAGAAGTTGCAGAGGATGATACTCTATGGGCTTCAGCAGTACTTGGTCCGGATAAGTTTCATGATTACTTTAAGCGCTATAAGCCAGAGATGAAAAAATTCTATGGTGGAAAAAGAAAAGCTAAAAAGCGTGTAAAAGATAGTGCACTTACTGTTACTCTAAATGAGTATACTAAAGAAATTATTCAATACTAAGGAAAATATATGAAATTTATGATTACAGCAATTATCTCGGCTCTTTTAGCAACTTCACTTTTTGCAAGAAATGCTACAGAGCAAGCAAAACTAGCTTCAGACATGCGTTCGATGTTAAATGCCACTATCGATATCCAAAGAGCTGGTTTTTATAGTAACAAAGCTGGTATTCAAGATGCTGCGAGAAGCTTAATATCAAGCTTAGATTCACTTATCACTACCGATGCAAAACTATATCTTCCAGATGATCAAGCAAATGCTGGTAAATTTGCTAAAAAAAGAGCAAAAATGATAAAAATGTATGCTCAAGATTTAATTGAATCTGTAGATAACAATGATTTTGAAGAAGCTATAGAAGACTACTCTCAAATATTAAGACAGTGCACATCTTGTCACTCACGTATTAGACATAGAGAGTGGAAATAAAAGTTCTAATTTAACCTACTTTTAGATACTCTTTTATTATGAATATAAAAGAGAAACACTATTCTTACCTCCTACTCCTAGCAATGTTACTATGGGGTGGTGGTTGGACCGCACTAAAAATACTTACCTACGACTTACCAATAGAAGTGATAATTTTTTGGCGTTTTTTCATCATGAGCATCTCATTCTTACCTATTTTATACTTTTTTAAAATACCTCTTACTTTAAACAAAACAAGTATTAGTTATATAGCCAGTAGTTCCATTTTAAATCTTGCGTTTATGATATCTTCATTTTTAGGTATTAAACATGGTTTAGCAGGTGCAGGAAGTGTGATTATCACTACCCTTAGTCCTGTTCTTACCTTTTTGTTAGTTACTATTATCTTTAGAAAAAAACTGCAAAACAGACAGCTATTTGGATTGGCTCTTGGTATAGCTGGTGGAGTTATTCTTCTTCAGCTCAATGACATAAATCTATTTTTTAATGGCTCAAATATCTACTTCTTATTATGTGCAATCATCTGGGCTGGCGTAACTATTCTTTCAGGACATTCGCATAAACATATTCACCCTGTTCACTATAGTTTTTTCATCTCTATTATTGCAACCTTAGCTACGTTTATCTATGCTTACAACTCAGAACTAAGTAGCGTTTTTTCACAAGGATTGGAATTTTGGATAGCTATGATTTACTTAGCGGTCTTTGGTCAAACTATTGCTACTACAATATTTTTTATGGCATCAGGAGTTCTTGGAAGTGCTAAAACAAGCTCATTTATGTTTTTAGTTCCTTTTTTCGCTCTGCTAAGTGCTTGGGTAGTACTGGGTGAACCAATACAGATGCATATTATTATAGGTGGAGCCATTAGTATGATTGCCGTTTTATTTATTAATAAAAAATAAGTTGACGATAAAACTACCTCACTTAATATAGTTTTAACATCAAAAAGAGTAATATTTTACATAACTAATGATTATAAAAGAGGTCAATTATGAAGAAAGTACTTATTTTAGGTGGTGGATTTGCCGGTGTTGAAGCTGCTATATATCTTAGAAAAGAGAACTATGATGTAACACTTATTACAGACAGGGACTTTTTCTATATCTTTCCAACGTCTATTTGGGTTCCAACAGGTGAGAGTTCATTTGAAGATGTATGTGTAGATATGAAAGAGCTTAGAGATGCTCATGGATTTGAACTTGTCGTAGACTCTGTAGAAAAGATTTCTGCAAAAGATGCAGAAGTGACTCTTAAAAGCGGCACTATTTATAATAACTACGACCACTTAGTTGTTGCTATGGGTGCTTCAAAAATGAAACATAAAGGATTGGAGCATACTCTCTCTATCTGTGGTGTACCCGAGCAATCAATAGAGTTAAGACATAAGGTAGATAAGATTGTCGCTATGGGCAAAGGTAACATCTGTTTTGGCTTTGGCGGTAATCCAAATGATACTTCAGCCGTTCGTGGTGGTCCTGGGTTTGAACTACTTTTCAATGTTCATAACCTTTTAAAGAAAAAAGGGATCAGGGATAACTATAACTTAACATTTTTTGCACCTATGGCAGAACCAGGAAAACGTATGGGTCCTCAAGCGCTTGGCATGATGGATAAGATGTTTGATATGTTAGATATCAACCAGCACTTTGGTAAAAAAATCAAAATGTTTGAAAAAGATGGAATTATCTTTGAAGATGATTCTAAACTTGACTCCGATTTTACTATGTTTATCCCTGCAGGTGATGGACATGAAGTTATAAAAAGTTCTGACTTACCACTCAATGATGCTGGATTTGTTAAAATCGATGACAACTGTAGTGTTGAACTTCCAACAGATAGCAATAGAGCTCATAGTATTTACGCTATCGGTGATACTGCTGCTATTGAAGGTTATGACTGGAGAGCGAAACAGGGACATATCGCTGAAGTGATGGCTAGAAATATTGCTCATAATATAAAAGAGAAAGATAATGGTGGAGAGTCATTTTTAGGTTACCATGCGCATCTCAATATTTTATGTGTAATGGACACTGGAAATGGTGCCGCCTTTGTTTACAGAGATGAGAAGCACGCATTTATGTTTCCAATGCCGATAATTGGTCACTGGCTTAAAAAGGGTTGGGGATTGTATTGTCGTTACTCAAAGCTTGGAAAAATTCCAAGAATACCAGGTATGTAATCCTTAAAATATGAGAGAAGTCTTAGCTTAGACTTCTCTCTCTTTTTCTTTGCGTTTAGCTTTCATATTGGACTTTGCAAGCTCACGCATGTCTTCAGTCGTATCACTCTCATCCATAATCTCAACACCCAAAATAGTCTCAACACAATCTTCAAGAGTAATGATACCTTCAGTTTGATCGTAATTATCCATAACTAAAAACATATGATCTTTTTTAGCGATAAACATATCTAAAACTTTAGATACTGGAACATTCTCATTTATAGAAAATATATCTTTCTTGATAGAACCTATTGTTACACTATCATCAGTAAGTGCTTGTTTGAAGATTTTCTTTGTTAAAACAAGACCTGTAACATCTTCTATAGAGTCTTTATAGATTGGTATACGTGAGAACTTAAAGATAGCTAACTGTGTATCTATAACCTCTTTAATAGTCATACTTTCATCTATTGCGAAAATAACACTTCTTGGTGTTAAAATCTCACCAGCCTTGATATTATCCAGATTTAAAATATTCTCAATTACATCAGACTCTTTCTCATCAATCACACCTTCATCTTCACTAATAAGCATACTCTCTAGGAGTTCTTCCTTAGTTAAAGAGTTTGCGTCGTCACTTCCCTTTGAAATTTTGTTTGTCACAAATAGAGTAGTTAAAATGATAGGATATGTAATCCATATAAAAAGTCTAATAAAATACGCTGCAGTTGGCGCTAACTGCTTCCAATAAATAGCACCAAATGTTTTAGGAATAATCTCTGAAAGAAAAAGAATTGCAAAAGTTAAAACAACTGAAACATAAACAACAGCATCATTTCCAAAGATATGAGCGGCTTGTGCACCAACTGCAGCAGCACCTAAGGTATTGGCAATAGTATTTAAAATTAAAATAGATGCTATCGATTTGTTTATATTCTCTTTATGTAAACGCAGCAGTCTTCCAACTGTTGGTCTCTCTTTTTCTAACACTGCAACATATGACATATTTACAGATAAAAGTACTGCTTCTAAGATGGAACATACAAATGAAACACCAACTGAAAGCACAAAAAATAGTAGTAGTAAATCCAAGTTTTACAAAATCCCTTAATTTTATTTAATAAAATGAAGGAAACCCTTCATCTTCTTATTACGATAATGGAAGTATACCCTCAAGGGTACCTCGATCCCATTACCTATGTTTCTGTGCTAAAGCACGACTTAGAAAAAAACTAAATTTTTTTCTGAACACTAGGTTTCCTTCGGCAGGAAGCCCACTATAATAAAATATATGTTGCTAGGCCTAAAAAACTAAAGAAGCCTACAACATCTGTTACGGTAGTCAATATAACTGTACTACCAATAGCTGGGTCGATATCCATTTTTTTCAAAAACAGAGGTACCGTCGCGCCAAAAAAGCCTGCCATAAAAAGGTTGATAACCATACTAAGGCCTATAACAAGGCCAAGTAGAGGCATATCAAACCAAATGGCGGCAATAATTCCCATGATTATAGCGAATACTATACCGTTCCCCAAAGAGATAGCAACTTCTTTTTTGATAATCCTCATGGCATCACCTTGAGAGATATCACCAAGAGCAAGTTGACGTACAACAACAGTCAGACTCTGAGTACCCGCATTTCCACCCATAGAAGCGACTATTGGCATCAGAACCGCCAATGCAACCATACTCTCTAAAGTGTCAGCAAAAAGTCCAATAACCAAAGATGCAGCAATCGCTGTAATAAGATTAAATCCTAGCCAGGTCGCACGCTTTTTACCTGCGTTTATAATCTCATCATCTTCTTCAGCTTCATCATCAACACCCGCAAGATTATACATCTGCTCAGTGGCATGCTCATTTATAATGTCATAAATATCATCAGAAGTAATACGACCAAGTAAGACACCATAAGCATTAACAATTGCCAAAACAGAAAGGTCATACTCTTCAAAAGTATGCACAACCTCTTTTATATCGTCAATATCTTGTGCTTTGATAGGCTCAAAGCTCTCATCACTAGCTTCAATATTTTCTATAACTGTTTTAGTAAAATCAAAAATAAGTAGATCATCTAAACCTACAGCATACCTAAGCTTATTCTCTTTATTTGTAATAAAAAGATTCTGAACATTTTCAAGCTCATTCTCTTTTCTAAGACGAGCAAATCTTTTGATAACATCCTGAACTATCTCATCTTTATATGCAGTAAATATTTCAAGTTGCATATAAGAACCAGCTTCATTATCATCGTAGCTTTTAAGCTTCGTAATCTCTTTTTGGTCATCTTGATGAAGTGTATCAAAAACTTCAGAAGCTTTCGTCTCATCAAGTTCCTCAAGCTCTTGCATAAAATCCGCTTGGTCATCAGACTCAAGCTCAGCTACTGCATGTGAGAGTTCATCAACAGTTAAAGACTCAACTACATCATCAAAAAGTCTATCAGGTAGAGCAAGAGCAACATCACCAACTATATCTTTTGGAATTAGTTTTACGGCATCAGAAAATTCGCTGTCATTCAGCTTTTTTAAAATGCTTGCTATTTCTGATGGGTGTATCTCACTTATATCATGAGAATCCAGATACTCTTGAAGCTTATTCATAGATGCAATTATATCTAATTATTTTTAAGTATCTGTTCATAATAAACAACATATTCAATAAGAAAATAAATTATAAGACAAAATATTGAAGTTGCGTTTATTGTACTTCAAAAGATTTATGAACAGATACTTATACTATTACTTATCATATTTAATTAGTTTGTTATACCTTATCATACTTGCTAACTCTTTAGTATATTTTTCACCAATCTCAGAGTAGTGGTCTAGCTCTTTTACAATTTTTAGTACATCATTAGTTTCATGACGTACTTTTCTAAAATCTTTATATGCTCTGCCTCTACCCATCATCTTATAATACTCTCTTACAGAGTCTTCAATAGTATCAAACTTTTTAAGCCAGATAGTTTTTGTACCACCGCGTTTCTCACCAGCAGCAATACGTGGTTCATTTTTATTCACAGACCACATACCAAATACATTATTTGCTTTTACAAAAAATCTTGAAGTCGCCCAAGCACTCTCCATTGCAGCTTGTGCGAGAGCGATACTTTGAGGATGGGGTTTAAGAGCTAAAAGCAGTGCTTTATCACTTTTTACTTTATAAGTTTTTTTGAGTTTTTCAATTTTTGCTGTGTTTGAAGCAGATTTCAAATCACTTTTTACTTCATTATACTGAGTAGAAAGTTCATTATAAACTTTATCAATAGCAGGAGCTAAAAGATAGTAAAATCTCTCTTTTTTTACAGCGACTGTCATCTTTTTTGGGACATTAGTTGCACTGTATTTTGGAGTCGAAGCGAAGCTACTAGTTGTTAGTAAACTAATAGTTATAAATAGTAAAAGGGTTGCCTGTTTCATTTTTGTTCCTATATGGATAATATTTAATGACATTCTATCCAAATAGAAACAATACTAAAAATTACTAAAGTTTATTAGCAATTTCATCAGTTAGATCAACATATACTTTTGCGTACATTCCTGGAAAAACCATATCATTAGTTTTTTCAAAGTGTACTCTGATTTTAAAAGTGTGTGCCATCGGGTTTGCACTTGGGACTATCGCCTTTATATATCCAGATGCTCTATAGTTGAGTGAGGGAATTTTAATCTCCACTACTTTTTTGCGTCTTACATATTTCAAGTCAGACTCAGCAACTTCTGCTTCTATCTCTAAGTGATCCATATCTACTAGAATCATCGTTAACATTCCGGGTGCTACCATATCCCCAACTCTAATTCTTTTATCTACAAGGATTCCGTTGTTTGGTGCTTGAACTTTTAAATAACCAGCGACGGTAGCAAATTGTTTTGTTTTCTCACTTGCCTGTTCTACTAAAACTTGGACAGACTCAATAGATGAGCTTATATCTTCAGCAGACTCATCTAAATCATTCATGCTCTCTTTAAAATCAAAACTTACCATCTTTTTTCTATCACGTTTTAGATTGCGTTTCTCTTTTTTATTATGACGCAGTCTAGTCTTATATACATCTAACATAAGCTTTGCTTGTTCTAGTGCTAAATCTGCTTGAGACTCCATAATATCAAACTCAGCAGATTCTAATTCAAAGAGTACATCCTCACGTTGAACACTGTCACCAACTTCAAAGTTTACTTTTTTCACATAGCCCATATATCTTGCAGGTATCATTTTTTGGTTATTTGATATTACTGTTCCCGTTAGTATAAGTTCGGCTGAAAAAAGTGAACCTATCGTTATAAATATTAATAAAAAATATTTCATACCAAAGCCTACCAATTACGCATTTCTCTATGACATTTCAAACACTGACCCATAATCTTTGTATATGCTTGAACCGCTTGAGAAGAGTCACCATCTTTAAATCTTTCTAAAATATCTAAGGATCTTCTACCAATATTTTTAACAATCTTATTTGACATCTGAATTTTCTGATTCATATATCTAGCTAACATATCCTGCTCTTGTACTTCTTCTAAAGGTGGTCTGACACGTGAGACTGCAGATGAGAGTTTTGCAACTCCAGCTTCAACTGTTGAGTAGTTATTATAGAAAAACCCACTTTGGATTATATTCATAGCACCCGCCATCTCATTCATATCATGAATCCTATCTTCTACTGTATAAGGTTTAGCCAAAACAATACTTGAAGCAACTACTAAGATTAACAATAACTTTTTCATAAAAATCCTTTGATTTATGTTTGAAGTATTATAGCCTAAAATAATATAAATAAGTCTAGCAAAATAAAAAAATGTGATACTTAGAAACAAAATCTGTTAAGTGTGATATTTTAAAACATTATAAGTAGATATTACAATTTATTATGTCTCTTTCAGTTTGTCTTTAGCTTGAAAGAGTTATAGTTTTTCTAGTTCATATTAAAACACAGGGGAAATAAATGACAAAAAAATTAGTAATAAGTACAGTTGCAGCTCTTGCACTTACAACAAGTTTATCAGCAGATTTTAGTTTTGGAGACATGTTCAAAGATATGAAAGATGGCGTTACTTCTATGAGCAAAGATGCTAAAGAGGCAAGTCAATCTGCTGTTGATGGTGGTGTTGAAGTTTCTAAGAGTGGTGAGCGTACTGTAACAAGTGTTAGCCATGATGCTAAAGATACTGCAGTTAAAGCGTCTGATGACCTTAAAACAAGTGAAATTGCTACTGTGAAAAGCGGTTCTGATACTACAACAGGTATCTCTAAAGATTTAAGAGACTCTACTATTGAGGTTGCTGAAGATTCTAAAGATTCAATCAGTAATACAACTAGAGACTTTAAAGATAGTTCAACTATGGCTACTAAAGATTTCAAAGATTCAACAGTTGCTGTATCTCATGATGTAAATGATGCTACGAAAAATGTATCTAATAATCTAAATGATTCTACTAAGACTACTTCAAATAATCTTAATGACTCAACAAAAACTACGTCAAATAACTTGAATGATTCTACTAGAACAGTTTCTAATGATTTAAGAGATTCTTCTAACACTGCATCTAACAATGCGAATGATTCTTCTAAGACAATTTCAAACAACTTGAATGACTCAACAAAAACTACGTCAAACAACTTGAATGACTCTACTAGAACAGTTTCTAATGACTTAAGAGATTCTTCTAACACTGCATCTAACAATGCTAATGATTCTTCTAAGACTATTTCAAATGACTTAAGAGATTCATCTAATACTGCATCTAACAATGCTAATGATTCTTCTAAGACTGTTTCAAACGACTTAAGAGATTCTTCTAACACAGCGTCTAACAATGCTAATGATTCAACTAAATCAGTATCTAATAACATCAACTCTGATGATTACCAAGATTACTTAAAATTAAAAGCTAAATATGAAAAAGGTAAACTTTAATCTTTAGCCTTTAAAACAATTTCGATACGCTACAAAGCGTATCGTTTCCTTCCCAACAACTCTCTCATAATGTACTAAAAAATCTGTGATATATACTTCTAATTTTCATGCGTTAATAAGTAACATTAGCTGTAACTTGTAGTTTATCACATATAAAATTAACTTATATTAAAGTCATTATCATATATAATATTTTCAAATACTAATAGGAGTTAACACATGTATAAAAATATACTTAGCAGTGCTGTTCTAGGGCTAATGATTCTAGGTTCGAGTGAGGCTTATGGGTCTTCTTTTGACATGAAACAGATAAACAGTGCAGATAAAGAGATTCAGCTAGCCGCTGTAAGACGAGAGTATCGTGCGATTCAGTTTATTAAAAATCCTGATTTAGAAGCTCAATTAATTGCTGTAAATAAAAATTACCATGCTATTAAATACATTAATAATCCAGCAAAAGAAACTCAAATAGCTGCTGTAAAACAGAGTTACCACGCTATTCAATACATTAAAAATCCGGACAAAGAAGCTCAGCTAGTTGCTGTAAGACAAAGTCATCAAGCAATAGGACTCATTGAAAACCCAGATAAAGAGATTCAATTAGCTGCAATAGAACATAGTTACTATGCAATCAAATTTATTAAAGATCCAGATGTAGCCGCAGTAAAGCTATATTATAAAAAATTGATGGGTAAAGACTAACTCTTCGGACTCTAAACGCAAGTTGCAATAAACCTTTTAATTATAAAAGATTTATTGTAATACCTCAAGCACTAAACTTCCAAAACAAGTCACATTTACAAGTTACTTATTATCCAACGGATTACCATGATGTACTTCGGGAGCTATATCTGATACATCCATATTCTCTTCGTTTATACCTTCTCCCTCATCACACGTTTGAGTTGCTAAAGCTTTAGCGGGGCATATCGCCTCTGCTTTAGACATAAGAACCGGTATATAAAAGAGAGAGACAGCAGTAGATGCCATACTACCAAAGATAAGAGCAATTCCTAAACCACCAAAGATGGGATCGGTTGCAAGAAGCAGTGAACCTAAGATAATCGCCACTGCAGTTAATAAAATAGGTTTCGCTCTTGTAGCTGTTGATATTGCAATAGCTCTGTTTTTTTCAATACCACTCTCAATAAGTGATTTTGTAAAATCTATAAGTAACAGAGAACTTCTCGCGCTAATCCCCATAAGTGAAATAAAACCAATAAGTGAAGTTGCAGTAAGATAAAAATGTACTCCCGTAAACCAAAGTGAAATAAGGTCAGTTATAAAGTGTCCAACAATTACACCTATGATAGATAAGAAACTACCTATAAGTACAATTCCACTGAGTGCAAAAGATTTATAATAAACTACCATCAGTAAAAACATAAGTACTAACGCAGATATAAATGCACCACCCAAGTCTCTAAAGGTATCAAGCGAAACTTTCATCTCTCCATCCCATCTCACTAAAACCTTTTCACCACTCAGTTTATGAACTAGTGCAAGGTCAAACATATATGTACTCATCCCCGTAAGTCTTTCTATCTCAAAATCAGCTTCTAGTTTTGTTATCATTAACTCTCTTGCATCCATTAGTGGATAAACTTGAGATACTAAATCACACTCTGCTGTAACTGACACCATATTTCTCATATTTTTTTTGAAAATAGTAGGGTCTGCTACAGTTGGAACAATCTCAACAACCTCTTTAACTGGAACCATAATTCCCTGTCTATTTAAAAGTTTTAAACGTGAAAGCTTAAGTGCCAGCTCATCTTTACTTGCATGGTCCAAAGTTCTTGTCTCTTCATCTAAAGATACAAAGATAGGAATCTGGTCTTGCTGCAGAGTTGAGTTTTTAGTAGCTACAACATTACCTTTAAATGCCATATATAAAATATTACTTACCTGTTCCACGGAGAGATTACTAGAAATAATTTTTTCAACATTTGGAATAATTTCAAACTTTGTATATACATCATCTTGCATAACGTCAATATCAACCAGACCCTCTGTCTCTCTAAGAGAAGCCTCAACAAGCTCTGAAGTTTGACGAAGCAGTAAGGAGTCTTTTCCATAGAGGTTGACAACAATCGTTGCAAAAGTTGGAGGACCCGAAGGCATCTCTACAAACTTCACAGTTGTTCCCTTATAAAGATTTTCACATTTTTTTTGTACGAGGGGTCGAATACGATGAACCATCATAAAAGATGGCTCATCACGTCCATGTTTATCTGTTAGGTTGATAACTATTTCAGCTTGACTTTTAAGTCTCTTAAACGCACTTCCTTTTACAAGTCCAGCATAATCAAGAGGAGCACCTTGCCCTAAAAATATCTCCATATTTAAAACTGCCTCTTCATTTTTAAAAACATCGATAACACATTCGGCTACTTCCCTTGTCTGCTTTATAGTAGAATTAGTAGTAGTGTCTATATATACAGTAAAAGTATTAGCGCTCTTTCCAGGTAACATTTTTGCAAGCACTATCTTTGTTGGAATCATCATAACAGCAAAAATCAGAAGTCCTAAAACTATAAAACCTACTTTTCTATGCTGAGCCTTCGAGCTAACTATCTTATATATTCTCTCTTGCATATTAATGAGTTCCTTTGGCACGTTTTATAAGCTTTTTAGCTAAGAATGGAGCAAATACATATGCAACAAATAGTGACACCGCAAGAGCCACTGGAACATTTAGTGGAATAGGAAGCATAAACTGCCCCATCATTCCACCAACAAAGGCCATTGGAATCATTGTAAGCATAATCGCAATCGTTGCAATATTTGTTGATGGTCCTATCTCATCTGTTGCTTCAATAATGATTTCATCAAAGCTTTGATTCTCTGTCTCTTTTAAATGCATTCTTCTGTGAATATTTTCTATTACAATAATTGCATCATCAACAATAAGACCCAAGGAGAGTAAAAATGCAAAGAGTGTAATCCTGTTTATTGTCTGATCCGTCATAAACGCAACAAATAGAGTAGCTGCTAATATCATTGGAACTGCAATAGTTACAACAAGAGATTCTCTCCATCCCAAAAATGGAATAAGAATAAGTGCAATAATTGCAATAGTTAGGACTAAGTGATGTACTAGCTCGTTAACTGCTTCATTCGCTCTCTCACCATAATTACGTGTTACAATATAACCAAGTCCATTAGCATCAAGTTTTTCAGCATTCTCTTCTAGGGTTGCCATAACCTTCTCAGCTAAATTTACGGCATTTGTTCCCTTTAGTTTTGAAACTGTTATGGTAACTTGGTCTTTTATATCACTGAGTGGTGAGCCATCTGCCTTGTATGAAACGAGTGCTTCTTGATAGTTTTGAATATCGTAGAAATACTCAACCTTTGCTATATCTTTTAAGTATATAAGTGAACCCATATATTTTGCGATAATTAGACTATGTAAGTCTTCTATAGAGTTAATCGCGTTTTTAACACCAAAAACTATCAGTCTATTATCTCTCGTTGGAAGATCTACTTCTGGAGCATTCTTCGCAATTGCTTGAATTGACTGCACAACTTGCCCTATAGATATATGATAAGCAGAGAGTTTATCTAAATCAAGAAGAACATTAAATTGTGGTTTTTTTGCACCCTTGAGTGTAGTCTTTGAGATATTTTCTATAGCATTAATATCTTGTTGCATATCTTTAATCTGTTTATACAGAACTATATGGTCAATTCCAAGCTCTTTTTTCTTATAAAACGCGATAGTAACAATGGGCACATCAATATCTATATCAAAAGGCTTCACTATCGGCATCATAGTTCCACCAGGGAGTGAGTCCATATTCTGCATTACTTTATCGTAGAGTTTTAAATTTGAAGACTCTCTATCTTCACCTATTTTATACTGGATGTTTAACATCCCGACATTATGCATAGCAGTTGAGTAGATATCTTTAATCCCTTTAATCTCGCTCATTTTTCTTTCAAGCGGTTTTAATATCGCATTATTTATCTCATCTGGTGATGCTCCTGGCATTGGAATTATTATAGAACCACCACTAACCGCGATTTGTGGATCTTCTTCTCTTGGCATAACTTCTAGTGAGATATAACCAAGTGCTAAAATAGCAAACGCAAGTATCGAAGTAAGCGGGTTATTTAAAAAACTCTTTGCAAGTGAACCTGCAATATTTTTTATCTTATATTCTTTCTTTTTTTCCATTTACTTTATTCCCTCATAAACACTAAGAGCTTTTTCTAAGTTAACAATTATATTTTTAATATCTTCATCTACGAGATGATTCTCTTTTATTCCTTGGCTAACATCATTCATAAATTTAACACCTTTTTTACCTAAACCTAATTTTGGAATATTCTCGTCTGTCCAAGAACCTTTTTTAAGTTTTGCATACATCACGACATCATTTACAAACTTTTCTTTGTCAGTATATGTTTTTCCTTTTAACGCCAATAGATTCTTATACTGGAACTCATCAATTCCATAATTCTTAAGTGTTTCTAAGAGGTACTCATTTACACTATATTGTCCTGCGTACTTAAAAAATTTATCTGACTTATAAAGTTCTACTTCTTTCTTATCAAACATCATATAAGCGATTATTTCTATATTATAGAATTCACTGCTTTTTGCAAGAGTTAAGAACTCTTCTATATTTTGTATCTCTTTTTTATGAAATATTGTTGAAAATTTTCTATTTATATCTTCAGATTTGTCCTCAGCTAGAGTTGCATAGTAACTCACTCTCGGTGTTATGCGTTTTACTTGTAAAAGATTGATTTTTGAGTTTTTATACTCATAAAAATTTGTTCTACTATTACTCTCTTCAAGTAGCTTAAAAACGCCAGCACTCAGAATAACCAGCATAAATAAAACTAATACTTTGTATATAATTTCTTGCAGTTTCATCGTCACCCCTTGACTACTATTAATATTACTTCATTTTATATTATTAACTATAAAATTAGAGCACAATCTATTTGTTATTCAAATATTACTTCTTATCTTTACCATATTACACAAATGTGAGACAAATAATAAAAAATAATATCATTATCACCTAGTTATATCAAATAAACTGATATGCTTATGAAAGAAAGACAAATAGTCAAAAGGGTATATATGAAAAAAACAGTGTTTATCTCTATTTTAATGGTTTGCTTTAGTTTAACACTAAATGCTAAAAATATAGACGCAAATATGATTATCAAAAAAGATGGTATTTCTTATGAAAAGGCTTCAAAAGCTCCTTTTACAGGAAATGCTTACACTTTTTTTGAGAATGGGAAAACAAAAAAAGTCGTACCGTACTATCAGGGGGTGATAGACGGTAGACTAACAGAGTGGCGCTCAAACGGTACAGTTAAGACCATAGCCTACTTTAGAAAAGGTCATCAGGACGGAGAGTATATAGGTAGTTATTCAAATGGCAAAAAATCAATTGTTGCTTACTACAGAGAAGGAAAACAAGAAGGTGAGGTTGCAACTTGGTATTCTAATGGAAGAAAGAAAAGTTCTGCTTACTACAAAAATGATGTTCAAGATGGTGAAGAGACTATCTGGTATGACAACGGTAAAAAACAAGTCACTGGTGTTTATAAAAATGGAAAAAGAGTTGGTATACACCAACAGTGGTTTAAAAATGGACAAAAGGCATTTAAAGGTTTTTTTAACAATGGAAAACTAATAGGTACTCCACAACAATGGAATGAGGACGGTAGCGAAGTAGTATCAGTTACTAATAAATAGTATAATTATATAAATTTATATTAGGACTAGTAATGCAACCAATATATAGCACTGCAAAGTGCTCTGCAAACTTTATCGTCATCTCTACAATCCCAATACTATTCTTTGTCGCTATGATACTAGGATATATTGGGATTATACCTCTTAATGTACCAATTCACGCACTTGGAGTTACAGGATTTATACTATTTATATTTTTGCTATTTATAAAACATAATGCCAACTATTCTATATGTAAAATGCGCTCAACTTATACTGGGCTCAAGAGTGACTTAGAAACCAAACTATCATCAAACTCTCTTTCTATTGAGGGTGAAACAAAATCTATACTGGATATGGATAATTTTTTAAATAAATATTATGCTGATGTTAGAAATGACAACTTTGTTTCAGTCGCATCTTCTGTATTTCCAATGCTAGGAATTTTGGGTACATTTATCGCAATCGCTCTCTCAATGCCAAACTTTTCTGTTACAGATACAGCCGCACTTGACCATGAAATCTCACTTCTTTTAAGCGGTGTTGGTTCTGCGTTCTTCGCTTCCATTTATGGAATTTTACTCTCTCTTATCTGGACATACTTTGAAAAAAGTGGGATGAGCAAGGTAGACAACTATTTCTCAACGATTAAGGGTAATTTTGAAGATAGTTTATGGTCTAAAGAAGAGTTAACTATATATAAATATACTCAGTACGATTTAAAAGACAATAACTTTATCACAGCGCTACAAGATACATTTAACCTTGATTTTATTCAAAGAATTAACAAAGAGCACCTCTCAAATTTTGAAACTGTAATGAATACAACAAATCAAAACTTTTCTCAGATATCTAATAATCTACAAATTGTTTCCGGGGAGCTTCAAGATACTTTAGAGCAAATGAATAACGGACAAAGTGCGCTTAGTGCACAAAATCATATTGACAAATCACTCGTTGATTTTACCGTTGCTACAAAATCATTTGAGAAGAGCACAAAACTATATAGTGCCCAACTCAACAACTCTCTTAACAGAACATTTGAAAAAATAGATACAGAGATAGGTGAGATAGTTATAAAATTAGCTGACTTTGCTACTCACGTGAGCTTAGAGAGTAGAGAAGTTCAAGATAGTATTAAAAAATACCATCAGATAGTTGCACAAAATATTAAAGATAAATAGTAATGTTCTTTAAAAACAAAAAGAACGAAGAAGCAAATTTTTGGCTCTCCTATGCTGATCTTATGGCAGGATTGCTTTTTGTTTTCATACTTCTAATCGGTGCCATAGTAGTTAAGTCAATTGTATTAAAAAACAATCTTGCATCTAAAGAAAACTCTCTTGAAACATCTCTAGAGATGCTACTTCTGCGTGATTCAGAAGTTGTAAAACTCAAAAAACTTCTCGCAGACAGAATGAGAGAAATAAACAAAACAAAAGATACGCTTCTTATAACTAAAGATGCGCTGGATTTAAAGACTGAAGAGATTATAAATTTAAATAATATTCTACTCTCACGTAACATGAAAATAGATGACTTTAACAACAAAGTAATCATCATGCAAAATCTACTCAGTGAGAATAACGACTCAATAGAATCTTTAAACCGAACTCTTCAAGATTATGAGAGTAAGGTTCTCATTTTATCAAACGACTTAACAAGTAAAGACAACACTTTAAAACTCAAAGATAGAGAGCTTTTAGACCTATTACGAGCTTTAGATGAGCGAAAAACAAAGTATGACTCTCTTGTTGCAAAACTACAGGCCCAAAAGGCTAAGATTAGATCTCTTACAGGAATAAAAATCAAAGTTATTGCTCAACTTAAAGAGTCTCTAGGTAAACATGTAGAGATTGACACACAGAGTGGTTCACTGCGTTTATCCTCAAATATTTTGTTTGATAGAGGGAGTGCAAAACTCAAAAAGAGCTCAAGAAAAGAGCTTAAAAAAGTTTTTATAAACTATATAGGTGCTCTTACTTCAAATAAAAATATAAGAAGACAACTTGACCGTATTGTTATTGAAGGGCATACAGACAGTGACGGTGGATATCTCTATAACCTTAATCTCTCACAAAAAAGAGCTTATGCTGTAATGAACTATCTCTTAACACTAGAGTTTACGAAGAAAAACAAGATTAAGCCTTTACTAGTTGCAAGTGGTCGCTCATACCTCGATACTATAAAAAATAAGAACGGTACAGAAAATAAAAATGCTTCTAGACGTATTGAGATTAAATTTAGACTCAAAAATGATGATGCGATGAATGAGATTGAGAGGATTCTCGATTATGAATAATTTTAATGCCAAATACATTAAGATATCTTCTCAGTATCTTCAAGAGAAGCTTGATATGTTAGATTCCAAAGTTAAAAATGTTTATGTGCTTGAGAAGAAAAAAGAGTCTAAGCTGCATAGACTCATGAGTAATATCTTTAAATCTTAACTATTTTAGCTCGAAGAGGTATCCATCTTTGATATCTTTAGTTGCATACCTATAGTGGCCATCAAGCTCAATCACAACTCTGTAATATCCGTCATGATTACCAACTCTAATCTTAGTAAAGAGAGAATCTGTACCTATATTTTTTATATAGCTTTTTATATTTGTATCTCTTTTAAAGTCACAAACAATTCTATGAGGCTTTACTAGTAAAAAATTTCGTATGATTGTATCTTTAGTAATGAGTTTTAATTTTTTGTCTTTAGAGTAAAATGAGATAAGCTTTATACCTGCAATTTTTTTATAACTGCTCTGTCTCTTTGGAGCTTTTTTGGTTTTATGTACCTTTTTTTTAGGTGCAGTGACTTTTTGCTCTTCATTAGTATAACTTTGTGAAATAAAAATTGGTAAGTGCCAATCAACTGAATTATCCAACTCTATACTTTGAGTGTGACGAGAGCCATCAAGACTTTTATAGTTCACCGTCACACCCTCTATAACCCTTGCAGTTGAAGGTAGCGTTAAAGTTGCTCTTTTTAATGGGGTAAGTTTACTATCAATATTTGAAGTTAATGGCATATCTTTTTCTCCATTTGATGGAAAAAATGGATTTTCACGTGCAGTTAGAGATGTAAGTAATAAAAGTGCAACAAACAGAACTTTAATCAAAGTGACCCCTAAGTATATTTGTAAGTATTATATCAGATTTATTGTATCTTAGTACTTATTGAGCAGAAATCTCTTTTAGCTCAAAATACTCACGCTGGAGTTCAGCATTTTCATCTTTTAATCTATAAACTTCCTCTTGTAAATAGTTTTCATAATCTTGTAAGCCAAAAAGAATTTCAAGGGAGTTTGTACCATAAAGAAGTACTCCTAGATAGATACCAAGAGCGATTACAATGGCAAAAAGAGCGAAGAACTTACCTAAAGATAGACCTAAATACTCTTGCGTAATACTTTGAGTATTATCTATCTCCTCGTAAAGTTCTTCATTTTGCATGCTAAAGTCTTAGTTAAAAATACTTGAACCTAAATACTCACCATATACAACTTCATTTTCAATCTCTAAAAGGCGGTTATATTTAGCAGTTCTCTCACCACGTGCAGTAGAACCAGTTTTGATTTGACCACAGTTAAGTGCTACAGCAAAATCAGCGATAAATGCATCTTCACTCTCACCTGAACGGTGACTCATAACACAAGTATAACCATTTCTCTGAGCAAGACGCACAGTTAACATAGTCTCAGATACTGATCCAATTTGGTTTGGTTTGATAAGAATAGAGTTAGCTATACCTTCTCTGATACCTCTTGCTAAAATATTAGCATTTGTAACAAAAAGATCATCACCAACAATTTGAATCTTGTCACCAAGCTTCTCAGTCATTAGTTTAAATCCATCCCAATCATCTTCATTCAAACCGTCTTCGATAGAAACGATAGGATACTTAGCACATAAATCAACATAGTAATCAACTAATTCTGCAGAAGTAACTGTACGATTTTCAGATTCTAGTCTGTAACCGCCACCCTCAGCAAGGATTTCAGAAGCAGCAACATCTAAAGCGATAGCTATCTGCTCTCCAGCTTTATATCCAGCTTTCTCAATAGCTTCCATAATTATTTGGATAGGCTCTTCATTTGAAGATAAGTCTGGTGCAAAACCACCCTCATCACCTAATGCAGTATTATGCTTGCCAGCTTTTAAAATACCTTTAAGAGTATGATAAACTTCAGCAGATGCACGAAGTCCCTCTGCAAAATCTTCAAATCCAACTGGAACAATCATATACTCTTGAAAGTCTACAGAATTATCTGCATGTGAACCACCATTGATAATATTTAACATTGGAGTAGGAATAGTCATAGCGTTTGCACCACCAAGGTAACGATAAAGTGGCATACCTAAAGATACAGCAGCAGCACGAGCAACAGCCATAGAAACACCAAGAACTGCATTAGCTCCTAAGTTTCCATAGTTCTGTGTTCCATCAACTTCTTTCATAGTAGCATCAATTACAGCTTGATTAAAAGGTGAAAGACCGATTAGAGCATCAGAGATTTCATTGTTAACATGACCAACTGCTTTTAAAACACCCTTACCCATGTAACGCTCATCACCATCACGAAGCTCTAATGCCTCACGTTTACCAGTACTTGCACCTGAAGGTACGATAGCACTCTCAACTGTTCCATCACTTAACTCTACTGTCGCTTTAACTGTTGGATTACCACGTGAATCCATTACTTCAATTGCACTTACGCTATCTATAAACATATATTTCCTTTAGAGTTTTAAAAAAATTATTAGCGCTATTTTAACTAAATTTGAATTAGAATTAGATTATTAAATTAATTAAGAGGCTCTAGGAAAATAATATGCTACTGCTATTAACAAAACAACGCTAGATAGCCAAATCGTAGGTATTAATCTATACTTTAGTTGAACACTCTTCAATCCCATAAAATAATCTATAACCAGCTGACCTTTTATAAATGTAGTTACGAGTAAAGCACCAACAAGTAGCGTACTAATATATTTTAAATATCCTAACAAAAAAGCAAAAATAGTAAGTAGTATCAAAATAATCCATACATATTCTAAATATTTTTTCATTTTTTACCTTCGTATAATACATTAACCAACCAAATACTATAAAATGGTTGAGTTCATTAAAGACTCATGGTTTTCACAAAAGCTAACTATAAACAGGTTTCTTTCCTTTTTGGACTATATGTACCAGCTTAAT
>Ga0256844_10000173_pt1 | contig 25624 bp, 39 predicted proteins | sample MusselsmetaG_FD_189100 | JGI IMG/M metagenome (GOLD analysis project Ga0256844, IMG submission 189100) | Mussel associated microbial communities from hydrothermal vent at the East Pacific Rise, Pacific Ocean - Mussels | ecosystem: Host-associated > Mollusca > Shell > Unclassified ... | reverse complement strand
TTAAGGCTAGGTCCGTGGTTTTACCCGACCCGGCAGGCCCGGTTACGAACGACTCCAGTTCTTCATCCTGAGCCATAAACCCTTTTATCATAACCTACCCCTAATTACTTCCCATATCTTGGTATACCAAGGCATATCCCTAATTAGTTTTATCTGGTCTTTAAGGGCCTTCTTATCTAGTTTACAAACATCAATCTCAAATCTTTGGGAGTATACTTTAGACTCAAGCTTTATCAGCTTCTCATTTAGCCCAAGTCTCTCCTTATTGGTCATAATATCACATCTATAGATGTAATCTGTCCCCCTAAGGTCATGGGAAGGCACGGTCTCTAAGGACATCCCCTTCATTATGGCTGATGCCACCTCCCTTAAGAAGGCTTCCTCTCCGTCCCTAATGGCACATCCTACCAGCTCCCTTGGGGTCCCAGGTCTTGCGATTATAACCCTATGTAATTTAACCGCTTCCATTATTTACTCCCATCACTGGCTAGTATAATGGCAGTACTAAGCATTATAAAATTATGTCTATTAGCTATTAGTTTTACCTTATCTATTTCAGTTATATTATACTTCTTAAGGTTTCTATCTAGGTCTACATTAAACTCATTACTCATTGACCTAAGAGCTTCCAATTTTTCCTCTATCATTATTTACTCCCATACTTTACTGTCTTGTACTCTTCAAAGCCACAGACCTTAGAGATCTTGTTATATAACAACATAGCTATTTTTCTGCTATTGCCGTCTATATCAGCTGCATCGTCTCTAGTTGTTGCTGTTACGAAATCACCCAGCTTACTTTTACTTATCCCGTGTTGGTATAGATCCTCATGGAAGCCGTACAGGTTAGATAACACAGTTGATATCTCAATGGTGGGGGAGTCCAACTCATCCGTTGTCTCTTTCCATGCCCATTGGGCTACCTTGATACAGTCTTCTATATCATCCATATGATGTTTCTTCATTAGCTTACGGATATTCTTAGTGAGCTTACCATATAGGTTCTTATATAATGTAGTCTGCTCTTCAGCATCGTACCTAGCCATAAGGGTCTGTACGTAGGTTAGTAGTATAAAGGTTCTTTTCTGTTTGTTTGTCATATTATCTCCTGATAGGTGTATAGTCGGACTCTTCTATAAAGTCAATAGCATCAGCATACTCTATATCACATGAATATAGAGTATGCCCTTCGTCATCTATTAGGTGGTCACACTCAACCCCAATAGAACTGAAAATTAGTTAACTCAAAGAACCTTCTTGACTGGTTCTCAAGCTTTAAAGCGTCATGTTCATCCATTAGTCTATACCTCCTGGACCCTTATCATCTCTTATAGTTACTCCCAGGGTCTTACTCCCAAAAGTGGCCTGCACATAGGTATCTAGTATCTGCTCATATTCCACCTCTACAACCTTACCTATGAAGTATTCTGGGTCCCTGGCTCTATCTTCATCACTCATACCTGAGCCCACTGATACCAACCTACCCATGGAGTCCTGCAATAGTAGGGAACCTATTAGTCCCTCATACTTATCCTCTCCAGGGTTGGTTCTGATACAGAATAGGTCTGCGGTTGGCCTAGCCTTCCACTTCATAAGGTCTACTGTACGGCTTGTGGTATCTTTCCATACCCAGTCAGGGGACTTAAGCATGATACCTTCATAGCCTTGTTTAACCCACTGAGCCAATATCTCCTGGGCTTCGTCAAGGGTCTTTAGTCCTGTTTCTTCTATCTGCTTATCCAGGTTACCCGTATGCCTTAGTATATTGGTTAGTATCTCCACTCTTCTGGCATAGGGAGAAGCCTTAGAACTACCGTTAAAGACATCTAGTGGTATATGGTCATGAACCAGGTACTCATGGGTAGCCCTTGCCTCCTTACGGTTCTGAGGACCAGTAAGGGAACATAGGGTTCTATCACCTAGCTTACCACCAACTGCCCTCTCACATATATATACTCCCGTAGGTACCTCTATATTATCCAGCCATGTGGGCTGTACTGGGAAGTATTCTATAAATGATGATGAGTAATATCTAGCTTTTCCAAGGTGTTTAACTACGGTTGTATAGTGCCCATCCATCTTCTTAGATACATAGTATAACTTCCTAGGTACCTTCTTAAGTAGTTTACCTTTACCCCACTGCTCCTGCAGCTTATTATAGTCTAGTGCCTTATTCACGCTTAGCCCCTTCCATTCTCAGTATATACATAACTATATCATCCGTATAATCACCCATATCTACTGCCGAGCTTAATATAGCAAGGTTATGCTCTAAGCTTTTATCAGGGTTATACAGGGGGGAACACATGGCTACCCGAGTTTTGGCCTTACTTAGTATGGCTTCTTGCATGGATAGGCTCTCATCCCCATAATCTAGCTGTAATTCATCCTTCATATGGAACCCTTCTAAATACCTATTAAAGGACTCTCTGGCTTTCTGTTTGCCCTCTTCTGAGTATGGACCGTCAGACATAATCCCATAACCTATTGCTTCCATAGTATCATCGTCAGCATCTGCAATCCAAGCTTTTAGCACTATATGGGAAGCTTCCACCTCTTTAGCATGTAACTTCTCCAGCTCTTCAAGAGATATCTCCCTCATGCCGTACTTGTCCTTGAACTCCTGCATCTTATCATAATCATAAGAGAAGGCAAACTTATTACCTATGAAGGACTCAAAGACCCTCTGTCTAGCATCATGCTCAGTTGGTGCTTCTATTACCAACATCAACGACATTGGGCTAATACCAAGACCCTTTAGTTGGTTTGAGCCAAACGTAAATATGTACTTATTCATGATAACACCTTTATAATAGCCGTCATTACCTTGATGTGCTCCTGTTCCCATTCGTGCATCTTGGTTACGGCTGCCAGCTTGTCCTCTAGGTTGGTAGGTAGGTTACCACTACATAGCATATCCTGCTGGGTCTCCATATCCTGATGTATAGTAGTCATGAAGTGTTCTGATGATATACAAATACTACTGGAATAGAACTGAACATTTACCCTATAGCTATGGTTCTTAGCCACTTGATTAATCTGTGCTAATATGGCTGCCTTGGTTGTCTCTTCCTTCTTCTTTACTTTAAAATATCTATTCATCTATTACCCTTAGTTAACATATCCCCTAATGATATCAGGTAGTCTCCTATCTCATCGATAGCATGCCAGTCGGTCCTACCATTAAGTAGCTCATTAAGATTGTCTATAGCTCTTTCCCAAGCATCAACCTCATTATCTGCCTCACCCACTACAGCAGTGAGGGCCGCCATCTTACCTATGGGTACAAGGGCTGTTATTACAGCTCTCTTGTTCTTAAATAGTCCTGTGTATGTAGCCTTGAACCAGTCCCTCTTATCCCTATACTCAGGGTGGACATGGGGCTCTATAAGGTTCTTAATTATCTTTTCCATTACGACAACCTATCAAGCTCTTTTAGTAGCTTGGCAGCCGTAGGGTCAGTAGCAGCTAACATTTGATAGACCGCTTTCTCTTCAATAGCCTTCTTACGTTCTTCAAGCTCAGCTATGATAAATTTGCGTCTTTCAGTAGCTTCTATACGTTTGATATGGGCCTTCATATTTATAATGTCTACAACCCATGCAGTAGCCCTATTTGCGGCCTCCATGTTATCCTGGGATAGCTCAAGACTATATATGTTAGTAATAACCCCTATACCCATACCATTCTTAGAGTCTACAACTACAGTATCATCAAGCTGAGCCTTCTTGTGTAACTTAAGGTCCATCTTAAAGGTATAATCAGTGATATCCCCTATTGGGCTATCCATGTCTACATATCTAATATCTACTAATCCATACTCACCTATATAATTCTTACTCATCTTCTTCTCCTTATTTTGATTGTTGAACCTTACACATTCAAGGTCGTTGCTTTCTAATATACCGTCACCCACTTTAGACTTTAGTCCTTTATTAGCTGAGTTAAAAGCTTCTTTAAACTTTAGTATATCTCCGTTACTGTTAGTATCAACATAAGCATAGTAGCCCATCTCGGGACACCATGCAAACATAAGGTAGGGCTTAGATATAGTCCAAGCACTTCTCCTATATATTCTTCCTGTAGGTAGGTTCTCTAGGAACATCTAGTCCTCCTTTATTTTTGAGATAGCTATGGTGAGTTCTCCCACCAGCTTTATAACCTTGGCCTCCTGGGCACTGGGTTGGATGTTATCATTCTGTCCAACCATATTCTTAGCAATAGCTACAATGATCTTGGTATCTTCTATATCTATTCTCATGTTGTTCTCCTTTATTTTGATATGCTTTATTATACAATGATTAGTATATTAAGTCAATTAAATTTTAATAAAATTATTCTTCTATTGCTTCAACTTCTCTTACCTCAGTTCCTGGGCGTAGTAACCATTCCTGTTTCCGATTACCCGTCCAATTACCGTCAACCATATCCCTAGTCTTCCTATTGGATATATCTGGGGTAGACATCTTATTAACCCTGGACTTTATAGCTCTTACTGCGTCAACATCCAGCAGGTCATCGAACAGCCCGGGCACCGATGCCTTCTGCGGGTCGTTATTGAATAACCTTAGCTTAGCCTTACCCCTACCATCTATGGTTAGGTAGTTGGAGATGTGAGTTCTTGGGAAGTTAAAGCTTATATATTCTGCCATCCCCTCATAGTTATCTTTATCTAATAGCTCAGACAGTTGGGTTACCGTGTCCTGGGCTGTCACCTGCATCTCATCATAGGCCTTGTTCTTCCATCCCGAGTTGTGGATGTAATCCTTAGACGATATGTTCTGAACCTCTGTAGCCAGGTAGTAGGCAAAGTCCAGCTGCTCCCCAATGATCTTATGCTTAATAGCTTCATCGGTCATACCAAGGGCCTCAGATAGTTTGGTGTTAGAACTAAAGACAACCATCCTTCTTTCTCCCACCTCGGTAGTAAGCTTAATCTCTTCGTTAGTAGCTATTATAAAGGTAGCATAGTTCTGATACTCAGTGGACGACATGGACTCCCTCATTGCACGAATACCGGTCAGTACCTCTGTTCCTCCAATGGTGTTAATCATCTTAACTATCTTACGTAGGTCTCCACTCATTATATGATGTGCTTCATCCAGGAAGATAAAGTCCTTGTTAACTATCCAGTCATTATACTTCTCAGTTGCTGTTTCTGCCTCTATGGAGATGTTCCTACCCTTAGACAGAGGTGCCAGGATACCTCGGAACATCGCAGACTTGAACGAGTGAGGCACACCGTGGAACACGAAGAACAACGGGCTATGTTCACGGGTCATTAGCTTCCTACGTAGGAACGGTAACCAGTGGGTGTATAGCTGTTCTCCGACTGCCGACTCCATAGCCTTTAGGGTCACTGTGGGTGTCTTGTAGGTGTCCGCATACGATGTTGGATTGTATAGGACGTTCTGCGACTCATTCCACATATACATATTAAATGTATGGTTAAAACTGTCGTGCCCGAATGGCTCTATCGGCGTATCTATTATCTCGATGTTAGCTGCCTTGAGGTCAAGCTCATCCTTCTTTATCTTCTCCCCTGTCTTACTCAGTAGGAACGCATTAACATCTGAGGCCGAGTTAAGAACCTTTATGTCGTTAGTAGTGGAGTTAAACACCAGGTAGCTAACCGATGAGTTAATAACCACCTTGAAGACCTCTATCAGCTCATCCTCGTTGGTATGTAGGGTCAGCAGGCTAGTCTTCCACTTAGGGTTATATACGAACGACCCGAGATCTGATTGAACTATAGTACCTACACGGTCCACATCCAGCGGGGACGAGAACATGGTGTTTATCTCGAATACTAGCTCTGCGTACGTGTCTTGGCTTACTGATGGGTCAACCCTTAGCACGTTAGCTAGTGATACCAGGTACATGTGCGCACTCTCCTCCTCAGGGAGCCTGTCAGGGTGGTTCTCAGGCAGGTCGAAGTCTGAGGTGTTGAGTATCTCCTTCCAGTGCTTAGGAGTGATGATGTTCAGCAGTCTCAGCATGTCCCTAGTGCTATCCTTAGCCTTCTCAGCCACAAGCCCTAGCTTGCTACTCTGTGTATGGCTTGCGTTAGTGTCCACCTTCCCAACACTCTCCGGCTCGTACCCAGAGGCCAGGTAGTGAGCCATCACCAACGCCTGTATCTCATCTGGGATGTGTATCAGCTCCTCTGTGTGCTCCACTGACACGATGGGCTCCTTAGTCTCATTACACTTATTAGTAGCGAATACTAGCGTGTTACCTATTAGTAAGTCCAGCTTGTTCCGCTTCATACCGTTCGGGTTCTTGATGAACCTCGTAAGCTGACAGTCCGAGTACCTGTAGTAGAAGTGCCCTCCATCCTTGTCAATGTTACGGGAGATCATGGTACACTGCTTGCTCAGGGGTAGCGATGCGTTTATAGCCATCGCAGTGAGGTATAGTGAGGAGTCGAAGTCAACCACCAGAAGCTGACTCCTCCCTGTATGTATGAGGTAGACCTTATCGTTCGGCATCTTCTTATGCTGCTGAGTCGACTTAGCCTGCCTCCATTCTGGGATGTGCAGATCCAGAGATCCGTTGAGGAGCTTCTTACCGTCCTTGTTACGATGTAGCCTGTCACCCTTTAGTTTAACTAGGTCCCATGCCATTACTTCATCCTTAGGAACGGCAGTACGTGGCTCAGGTATGGTTCTGGTAACCTAAGTTGTTCTGCCAGCTGCTTAGCTGTATGGTTATACTTATACTGTAGTATTATCTCCGCGTTATCCCATAGGATCTGAGTACGTGCATCTAATGTGTTCGTGGCCTCTAGCCGGGTCCTTAGACCTGGTAGGGGTGGTAGTTCTGGGTGTTCCATGTGCTGTTCCCTTAATTATAATTTATTAGAATATGTATGCTATCATAATAATGTTTAAAATAACATTAAAAGAGGGTAAAAGTCTGCAACTCTTGGTATATTTTTTAATATCAAGGGAAGTTAGAATATCAGAGGTTTTTTAGAGTTTTGCTTGATGTATATTTTATAATATTAAAGGGCTAAAATATTTGGAGAGGTTGAGATAACAAGCGCACACGAGGCTAAATTTTAGTATCTCTTCAATGTGGATTGATGATTGTATTGCATTTATTTATTTATTGCTCATACGGAGCTTGTGGCTGCCTTTACGCCTGCCTCTGATATAAGAGAATAAGAGAGACGACCATCATTTTGACTATAGGTCAATAAATGTCTTCAATTTATATACTAGACTATTCTTTTATCTCTTATATTCTTATATATATATTAAAGAGGTTAAAGACTACCTCTTATATTCTCATAACATTAGATTATAATTATAATTAACTGAAAGAAGGTAGGCCTACATATAGCTAGTAAGCCCTGTAAGCCTAGAAGGTAGGCCTACATAGGTTAGAACCCATCAAGGATGAAGCCCATCTCAAGGAGAATAGATACCACCTCCTCAGGCAGTACCATAACTCCATCATAGTCTACTAGGTTCTTACCTTCGAACCATAGACCTCCTCCTAGATCCTCTCCGTGCTCATCATGCTCAAAACATCCATAGTTAGCAGCAGTATCTACCTTCACATCGAAGCCCTGGGCCTGGATGTGTTTATTGAAGTTATACACCTATCTCCTCCTTCATCATGTTAGCTGTATCTTCACCCATTGTAGGCATAATAGCATCCCATATAGTTGGAATGTCATCAATGCTGCTATAGGTGTTGGTAGTGAATGACTCAGCTATATCAAGCATATCATTTAGCTCAGCATCAGTTAGGCGTTTAAATCTGAACTCAGTCATAGCCTGCTGCTCAAGGCGTTTTCTCAATAGCTTAGCCTTGCGTAGGATCTCCTCTGCCTGTATGCTATTAGCTCTGTATCCAGTAGCCTCAATGGTTGCCTCTGTGTCATTCCAGCCCTCATCAAGAAGCTTCTTATACTTCTTAGTATTAACCTTGGTTTTGAAGTCAGTAGCAGGCAGATAGTCCTCAAAATAATTACACCATACAAGGCCTTCATCATTAACCTTAGTTGAGGTTGCAGTGGTAGGAGCAAGGAAGTTGATAGCTGTCATTAGTTCAGCAAGCAGGTCGTCCTTCTTAGTTTTGGCTACAAGTTCTGAGCCTTCAATGATAGCTTGGAGGTTAGTAGTAGCAAGTGCGAATTGTTGTGATTTGTTTAATTTTTTAGACATAATGTCTCCTTTAATAATTGATAGGCCCATGGGGCGAGTTTGTGTTACAGGGCTATTATAGCATATTCGTAGGCAGATGTCAACGGTTTTAGTAAAATATTCTAAATTGACATATTTTTCCAGAAGTATTGCGTTTTGGGATATTTCTGATATGGGGGGGTGTTCTGTAGGTGTTCAGGTCGGCCTCTATTAATGTAATAGGTGCGGGGGTAGGGGCATGCGCAGGGAGGTAAGAATGGCTTCGAAGCGGCAGGCGTATTTCGACAACTTTTCAAACTTAGCGATTGCGGAAAACGAGAGAGTTCTTCGACAACTTTTCAAACTTAGCGATTGCGGAAAACTTATTTTAGTATTGACATCCCATGCTATATAAGGTATAATGGGGGATGCAGAATTTAGACATTGAAGAGATAAAGAAGAAGTATAAAGATCGCGGCCTAACCACCGTAGACGTGATACCTATAACAGAGCCATCAGAACCCATAGCGCCGGACGACGACGCTCAGAAGATCCTGGACAGAACCTTAGTTGTAAAGGGAGATATTCTGGAGTGGGTTGAGAATGCGGTTACCAAGGCTAAGGGTAAGAACATACTCGAGGTTAAGGAGATGAAGGATCTGGCAGCTATAGTTAAAGGTATAGAGGACTCGGTTACTCCTAAGACTGACGACCGCCCAGTGGTTAATATCCTGGTGCAGAACCTGATGGAGGCTAAGGATGATTGCTGACCTAGAACTCGGACCCGACATAACAACCACCCCGGAGGAGATGGCGACCTCAGCTAGGTTAACGAAGACCTACTCGCTGATGGAGCTTCACCTCAACAAGGAGCAGGAGCTCTTCATCAAGGATAAGCTTAGCTCTAAGCTATGGAGGATGGACAACCTCTACACTATACGGGATAAGAACAACGTCAAGGCCATTATGCGGCTTAACAAGAGTCAGCGCAGGTCAATCCAGAAGTACAAGCACAAGCGGAAGATTATCCTCAAGTCCCGGCAGCAAGGGATCTCCACCCTATTCCTGGCATACTACCTAGATGCCTGCATCTTCAAGCCAGGGTTCCAGGCGGGTATTCAGTCATATGGTCTAGACGAGTCCAACAAGCTCCAGAAGAGGGCAGAACTTATGTGGGACGAGCTGGACCAGAACATCAAGGACCTACTGGGTATTACACTAGTTAGTAATAACAGTAAGGGTATGACGTTCTCCAACGGCTCAGTATTAAAAATAGGTAACTTCCGTGGGGATACACTACAGGGATTACACGTATCGGAACTAGGTAAGATTGCTAAGAGGTATCCTGACAAGGCGGATGAGCTAAAGAAGGGGGCATTCCAGGCTGTATCAGTCGGTAATATCATAACCATCGAGTCAACAGCAGAGGGGCAGCAGGGGCTATTCTTCGAGATGTGGCAAAGGGCGACTAACAAGGTTGAGAGGGGTAAGAAGCTTACTCAGCTGGACTTTGAGCCTATCTTTCTTGGGTGGATGGATGACCCAGACTGTCAGCTGTTCGATGAGGTGGATATAGAGCCCTACCACCAGGACTATATAGATAGGTTATACGAGGATCTCCCGGACATCGAACTATCGCGCCCACAGCTAAACTGGCTATGTGCTAAATTAGATGAGCTTGGGGAGTCAGACTTTGACCAGGAGTACCCGGCAACCCCAAAGAGGGCGTTTGCCCAATCCGTTGAGGGTACCTATTTTCACCACCAGTACCAGAAGCTGATTAAAGAGAAACGTATTGGATGGTTTCCACACGTTCCGGGGTATCCAGTATCAGTGGCATGGGACCTGGGTATGAATGATGAAATGGTACTAACCTTCCTACAGACCGTTGATGGTCACCCAAGGGTTATAAATGCCTATCATAATACAGGACAGGATATAGAGTACTATGCCAAGGTGCTAATAGCTCTTAAGGATAAGTATAAATATGAATATGGAGTAACTATAGTACCGTTTGATATTGAGGTTAAAGAAATGACCTCCGGTATGACTCGTAGACAGACCATGAATAAGTACGGTATACGTAATATAAGGGTATTAAAGAGATTAAGCTTCATGGAGAGTATCCAGGTAGCCCGTCAACTGATAAATATAGTTGAGATACACGAAACCCTAGCTGAACACGTTGTACTATCCATCCAACAGTATAGAAAGAAGTATGATAGTAAGATAGGGGCCTACCTGGATAAGGATGTTCACGATATACACTCCAACTACATGGCATCATTTAGATATCTGGCTCAAGGTATAGGGTTATCTAGACTTACAAAGAGAGATAAGTCAGTACCCAACTCCGTAAGATTGCCTAAGAGGTCATATCAAGGGCCTAAGAGAAGCCCATCTGTGGCAGTATAGTTATTTTAGTATTGACATCGCATTATAGATATGGTATAATAGCTATTACATTATATCACAAGAAGGAAACAGAATGGAAGAAGGTACCCCTGCTAGCACAGATACCCCAAAGGTAGAAACGGTCGAGGAGATCATATCACAGAAGCTAACGAAATTAGAAGACGGTTCTTATGGAGGATTGAAAGAGGTAGACGGTAAGCCGGTTCCCATCAAACTCAATGAGGCTCTCAAAGAATTAGGAATTGAAGGTGATAAGGCACTAGCCGTTACTGCAGAAGTTCGTAGACGAAAAACAGAAGGGTCTTTCACAAGAGTTAATCAAGAAAAGATAGCTCTTAAGGCTGAACTAGATGTTTATAAGTCAATTCTACCAGATACACTTGATATATCTGAAGAGAAGCAACAAGAGCTCGATGCTCTTAAGTATTCTGACCCAGATAAGTGGTTTGAAGAAATGACTACTATCCGTGAGGAGAACAAGTCTAAACTAAGTCAAAGTACGGAAGAGGCAGTTCAAAAGGCTCGTGAAGAGGCTATAAGAAATGACTCAATTCAGAACAGACTAACCCAACTAGAAGAATTCAATGCTAACACCGCTACTCCGTTAACAGATGAGCAGTTAGAAAATGATATTCCACCTAGATTAAGAAAACAGGTAGAGAATGGCGAACTTTCTTTTAAGGAAATGTTGGTTAAGGCGCATGAGTTTATAAATGGTACTAAGGTTGTAGGTAACCCAAGTCACGAACCAGAACCTAGTTTTGATGGGACACCCGGGGCAAATACTAACATTAAGCCAGATACACGCTCTGCTAATAAAGTTTATGAAGAAACTAAATTCTAAGGAAATAAGAAATGGCTACAGGTAAAGTAGATTATAACTCTGATTTAATCAGAAAACGGTGGATGTCGGATAAGTTAGGTGAGCAATCAGCTACTTCATTCTGGAATCCTTATACAGGAACTAGCTCAGATGCTATCCTATACGCAGTAAAAGATGGCGGATGTTCTGCAGGTAAAGTGGTAATCTTTGATTACGATGGTAAGTTAACTGGAGCTGGTGTTAAAGGTTCAGAAGCAGGTTGTGCTATTGGGGAAACTAAACGTAAATTCTCAGATAAGATGACTGTAGAGATGTACTCATGGTACGTTGATAATGGTAGCAAGTTTAATGCTTGTGTTATCGGAGACTTAAGTATCGCTGAACACTCTGACTCTAGAGCTAAATTGGCAGACCTATGGATTAGACATAAAGATCAAGCTATCTTTGATGTACTACAAGGTGCTACTAGTAAATGTGGACCTACTCATGTATACGACCTCGGTTGTAGCTTTGAATGGAACGACCTTATGTATATTGAAAATGCAGCTAAGAAGGGTACAGACCTTGTTAAGACATCAAACGGTATTCCAAACGGTGTTAAAGCAGTTAAACGTACTCCACTTGAAGGTTACAGAACTCAGAATGGGGATCCAATCTTCCTTGCAGTTATTGATAATGTTATGTCTACAAGACTTAGAGCAAACCCTAAGTACCAGACAATCAAGATCAATGCTGATGTAAGGGGTGATGGAAACGCACTTATTTCAGGTATCTTAGGTAAAGAGTCAAATGTATTATATGTCGAAGCTCCAGTATTCTTCGGAATTACTAAGGGTAAAGGTGCATTTAATATTGTAGAAGATACAGAGGTTCAATTCTCAGGTCTTAGAAGATATGCTGTTGGTCCAGACGGTATGCAAGTATGGGAAGGTCAAGCGGCATTCGATAAAGTTGAAGAAGCTATGATTGCAGAAAAGACTGCTATCTCTGAACTTGAAGATCCTGCTGAGATTGAAGCTGCTAAAGCTGCTCGTAAAAACAGAGTTTACTCAAGAGGTTTACTATTGGGTGCTGGTGCAGGTCAAGTAGGTTTCGGTGAGATGCCAAACTATGAATTCGAATGGACTAAGTTCAAGAAGAAATCAGAGTCTATGCTTGAAATTGTTTGGAATGTTAAGAAAACCGAACTTAAGCTTGAGATGGGTAAAGATTACGGTGGGAAAACTACTGAGATTGACTATGGTGTAATTGCACTAGATATGGAGAACTAATCATGATGAAAAACGTACAATGGAAATACCAAAACAACAACGTAATCGTCCCTGGGTATGTAAAGGGGGAGGTTACTCAAGATGACTGTCTAAAGGCTGGTAGCACATTTTATATTGCTGCTATCCCGGAAGGCTCAATAGTTAAAAGTGTTACTATCTATCCTACAGGTGACCTTGAAGGCGTGGAAGATGCTATTGTAAAAGTAGACATCGGTGTTAATGACTGTGTATTCTGTCCTGATATTGAAGCTAACTTGGTAAACGGTCTTGACTGTAACACTAAGTGTTCATGTGTAATGACTGGCCAGGCATACCCGGTAAGATTAACACTAGATAATGATATCCCAGTGGGTGGAGTTATCGTACTTGTTGAGATTATTAACCCTATGTTCCAATCTGGGTGTGCTATTGACCCGATTGATATCTGTACTAAGACCGTAATGGTTGAGCCATGTACTACAGACTCAGCTTGTGGATGTGATGCAGGTAAATGTGTAGATAATGTGCCCGTAGAGGAGCCAGTAGATATCCAGGTGGTTGTAGAAGCCGGTGAGGAAGGACCATAATGCAAGTAAAAGTTAAAATTACGAACAAGGGAAAGAAAACAGCAACTAATATAGTTGCTGGGTTTGACTTCTCTCAGGGAAAAGTTAGTAAACCAGGACTTAGTACTACTAAGAATATGACTATGACCCGTATGAGAGATGTAGTTGAGATTAAGGTAGCTAAATTGGAGCCCGGGGAAACCGCTGAGTTGATGCTTATTGGTGCCCAGGGTGCAAACCAAGCTACGTACAAAGTAACTAAGGTTACTATGGACCAGGTTGATAGTAACCCAGAGGGTGATATCTTATCTGATACATATACTAATCCTCCTATGTACAATACATAGAGTAAACTATGGATGAAGTTGATTACATATACGACTTCCTTCATGACGGAAAGCGCCACCGATGGCCCGAGCCAACAGTTAACTATCTGTTGACTATGGCCGAGGAGGAGCTCCGGTCGAAGGCGGAAGCCTTCTTGAAGCTTAGAAGTATAAACAGAGAAAAAGCCCAACTTAAACAAATGGGTACCCATGATGAGACTGTAGACATTCAGTTGATAGAAGGGAAGGATATTTATAATCTTCCAGAAGACTTCCTACGAGTAAGTAGCGTCATTTATGAAGGCTGTTTTATCCCACATCAAATCACCAGCTGTTCTGATAGTGTTGATTGTGACGACCCTTCTAGTATGGTGAGAGCTTATAATACCAGCGGACTACCCAAAGGTAAGATGAAGATATCTCCAGTACCACAGAAGTGGATAGACTGTGAAACAGAAACCACTACTGAGTGTGTGAATGTAGAAACCCGTAATGAGTGTGCTATGGTAGGATGGGGCTTTATTAATCTAGACCCCAATATACAGATAACATCTGAAGAGCACCAGGTTATAACCGAGAAAACAGAACTAAAACTAGGTAAGATATCAGTAACCTATGAGGTAGCCGATAAGCTTGTATTTAGTGATGATGATAACGAGGTTATAGAGGCTTTGGTTAACGATAAACAGCTTAGGAAGTTCTATGTATGTGGACACCTACTAAGAGATGATAAGGATAGTAATTCTCGCTCATTAGGAGCTGAAGAACTTGCCCTATTCGATGGCAGAACCCAAGTATTACTAGGTAAGTACATAGAGTTATATGATGTTGATAATGTACTTGAACTATCTAGTGCTGATGAAGGTTATGTTGATACCAAGACCAATAACGATGTTATAGATAAAGACATGGTAGATATAAGAAGAGATGAGCTGGCTGCCTCAAAGAAGGTATCCACAGCTTTAAAAAGAAAGTCTAAGTTTGAAATACTAGGAACCCGAAGATGAATAAACAAGTAAGAACTAAGAACAATGACAACGGCCTTGTGGATAGAACCCAAGAAGCTATACTTGCTGGGGTAAACCCATGTAAGCCAGAGGATATCTGTACCAAGTATCCAGAGACATGTACAGCTGCTCAAGTAAGCCCAGATGAGTGTAATACAGGATGCTGTATTGAACACCCACAACCCGAGTAGGAGTTAGTATGGAAACCTGCACAACGGAATGTTGTGACTCACCCCCATTAAGATTTGGGGTAGAGGACCTAACATTAGGATGCGGTACAGAGGAGCAGTTGAGAAACTGTCGGAAAGTAAAAATTACTAGAATTAACGCCAGCCATATTATGTATTGTCCGTCTGGTAAGCCAGTATCTGAGTATATAGATGACTTACGTAGAATGTTCCCATATATCGAATGCGATATTGGAAGACCTACTATGGATTATCTAAAGTGGGAAGATGCGGTTATTACCGGAGACATAGACTCATGTGCTCTTGGGTTACCAGGAGAGGTAATACAGAGAATTCCATTTATGGAAGGGGACGTAGCTAACTATAAAGGATGTCTATGGGAGTCCCTGGTTAATAATAATATTACAGAGCCAACTCTCAAAAACCAACGGGATGGACTATGGTTAAATAAATGTAGTCTTATAGATGCTATAAACTGTCTATTCCCAGTAGAGGATAATGCAAGCTGTGAAGAAGGCTGTGATGAGGTTAAGGCTCTCCCAACTTTATGTGAGAGGGTTACTGAACTAGAGAACAATCCCGATAAAGATATGTATATCAGTGACTTTAAGAGAAGTGGTAATACCTTAACCATTACTCGTAGTGATGGGGAGACATTCTCATTGACTATACCTAAGGAGTTACACGTAACTGGGTTTGCCAAGAGCGGTAACAAGCTAACGGTTACTCGTAGTGACGGTACCAAATATACTGTGGTATTAGATGATGCCTCTTCCGGGTGCTCTTGTAAAGGTATAACCAGAAGAACTGGATCTGCTACAGTTAATGACCCAGCTCCAGGCAGTTCTGCTGAAGGTACGGTACTGACTGCCTATACAGTCCCATCATCAGGGATAGTAGATATTACTGCTACTGTTGAGATGGTTGTTAGGTGTAACTCAGCCAGTCCCAGTGCAGCTATAGATGGGGCATTAGCTCTATTTGTTGGGGGTACCAACTCAACTGGTTGGGTAAATATCGCCAGGGTGTCAAGATATAACCCAGCAGCTGTTATAACCAAGAGACAGAGTACAGCAATTAGATTAACCATATCAGCTACGGCTGGTCAGAAGATCTATCTAAAGGTTAGGAATACCACCATAGTAGAACGCGGAAATCACGTTGTGTTTAATGGTAGAACTGACGGAATGTTCTATACTAACTAGGAGTAGAGATGAATAAAGAAATTATAGAATATATCCTACTTAATCGCCCCGACTTGGGGGTGGTTAATTTTATGGATGGTATCCCATTCGATATAGACGGTAAAGAGGTAACCCTTGATATCCCAGCTATAGAGTTAGAGATGAAAACCAAAGAGACCAAGGAGCTTGAGTTCCAAACCATAGCTACCATAGAGTCTATTTATAGTAAACAAGTGATGGCTCTATTTAAGAGAGCAAGTGCCTTGCCAAGTCAACCTGTTAGAAGGCTTACTGCTACAGGACAAGCTACCCAGAACCTTGTATACCAAACCAATCAGATTGCGGAGTCCCTGGGGCTTATTACAATCCTTAGTGATGTACAGAAACAAGCTATGGTAGCAATCCTACCTTGGTTACAACTAGCTAGTAAGTTGTGTGATAAGCTCACTACCTCCGTATTAGCAGGGGAAGATGTACAAAACCTTATAGACCTAGCAGGTAACTTAAATATCTCAAAGGCTGAGCTGACCGCTGATAAGCTTACTGAGCTTAAAACCACGTTTGGTATAGTATAATGAAGAAGGTAATAAGTAATGCCTTAAGAAAGCTAGGTTGTACATTTAGGGATTGTCCTAAGTGTACTGAGGTTATAGATGTAAGAGTAGTTGACGGTAATCTTATTTTCACCGACTCATGGGGAGAAGATAAAAACCTGGGGGCTATGGATAATGACCTATCTGGTACACTAATAGGTAGTAGTAATACCATAGCTGGTATACCTTCAGTTGATACTGACGGTAACCCAATTTATGCTGGGGATTGGGCTATACTTACAGAACAAGATGGGGGTAATAAGCCTGGGGTGTATATCTATGACGGCACCAACTGGTTAATAGCTAAACCTCTTGAAGGGTTAAAACTAGCTACTGATGCTGAGTTTAATGATAAGACCAGTACTACCAAAGCTATATCTGTGGCTCAGGCCTGGTCACTACCAACTGGGTATCTTGAAAAGGTGCAAGATAATAACCTTGATGAGAGTGGGTATAGGATTAGGGAAACAGGGGTGACCGGTAAGACTACCACCGGGCTATTGGCGGTTGATCTATCCAGCTCAGGTGATGCCCAGGAACCTAGAGGTGCTATAGGAGATTTCTCTTTTGCTACCGGTAGCAATACTAAGGCACTCGGTTTGGGGGCCACGGCAATGGGTATGAACACCGAGGCTTCAGGAAGTAATTCCATATCAATGGGTAGCCTCTCAGAAGCCTCTGGTCGGGACTCTATGGCCGTAGGTAATAGGACATTGGCCGGTGAGTTATATATGACTGCATTCGGTATAGCCAATGTCTCATCAGCTGGCATGTTACTAGCTGTGGGTAATGGTACAGGAGATGCTACAAGAAGTAATGCTTTTGATGTCTTTAGTGACGGTACCGCTTCATTACCTAGTTCTTCCATAGCTGATATAAATGCTAGAGGAGACAAGGCAGTGGTTACTGTTGAGTACCTTATGAGTATTATTAATGGGTAGTATAACTGCGGTAGTTACCAATTACAATAAGCCCCCCTGGGCTCTTAGTAGATGTATTGCCAGTATTGAGAAGTACGATATTCCCTACATCCTGGTAGATGATGCTAGTTCCAATAACCCAATACTGGAGGACTATAAGAATGTAATCAGACTTAAAGATAATGTTGGGCCCTATAAGGCCTTTGAGGCTGGACTTAACGAGGTATCTACAGAGTACGTGATGAGGGTAGATGCGGACGACTATATTTACGGAGTTCCCGATATCTCAGATGGATACGAAGCCTATATTAATAATCTAGACAGTAGGGTATATACCACTATTCCCGAGTTCCTGGATAGCCCATATGCTGGCCTTAACGGTCTGGTGATTAAGACCGAGGTGTGTAAAAAATTATGGTATACCGGCCTCAAGTACCATGCTGATATAGTTATATTTTGTAGGATATTAAGAGGATGTAGGTTCTACGTCAACCCCAAGTCCATCTACTTCTATGATAAAGAGTTATCTGAGATAGCCAGGGGTGGTACCCATTCCGCCTATCTGATAGAGGCAAAAGCCCAGGTCCTAAAGGAGAATAAGTGACTGAGACAGAAAGAGATATACAGCAACTACTAAGGGCTACAGAAAACCTGGCTGCCGTACAGGGACATACCATTAAGAATGTGGATAAGCTCACTATGGATGTTGGTAAGCTTGTGGGTAATATCACTGAGATAGCCCTAATGAAGAAAGATATAGAAGGTTTAAAGGAGTCTGAAGCAGCTCGTAAGAAAGTATATACGGCTGTGATTACCTTTATGATAGTAGCCGGTATAGGTATTATATTCGGTATAAAAGGATAAAGATGAAGAAGATTGGTTTATTAATAGCAGCTCTAGTTGTTATGGTATCACTATCGGCTTGCACAGGCACTTCGCCTGCTGTTAATGCTAATAGTAATAAAACAAGAGTTTTGAGTATTACATTACTTGACGTAAAGTCAGAGACATATACTAACTCATTCAACGGTAACAGTGGTACTACCACTAATATGAAGGATTAAGATGAAGAAGTTAATTTTTGCAGTACTGGCTATGTTTTTATTAGTAGCTTGTGGAGTAGATTACAACAGTAACAACGTAAGTAATACAGATAGCGGTAATGTGGACAATACAGATAACTCAGTGGTGCTTGACGGAAATGCTACTTATTATAATGATGGTAGCGGTTATAACGATGACAATACCACTAAAGACCCATATTTCGGGGATATTCCGTTTGACCCTAAGCTCAGTAAGAAGAAATGTAATGACGCCGGATATTTCTATTGTAACATAGACCAAGTATGTGTGAACAAGCCGCTAACCGGTGGAAGTTGTAGATAGTGAGTAAGTTCCAATCCTACTGGAGGCCCAGCTACGGTTGGGTCGGATTGGCAGTTATAGTACTACACTTCATACTACTGCCCATTGTTGAAGTAGTGTGTAGTATTATGCAGGTTAGTGTAGATGTCACCATAGATGTCTCTGCTATAACAGCACTCCTTACATCAGTAATAGCTATTGCTGGTATGAGGTCATATGATAAACTAAAGAAGACAGATACTAAGGAGTAATTATGTGTACACGTAAAGTAGGAACTTTAACATCAGCTACGGTAGCTATTGTTGCTTTCTATATATTAATGGAGTTTGGTTATATCCTAATAATTATAGCTACAGTCATAAACTATAGTAAGAATAAGCCTGGAATATCTAACTATCTACATAACCTGGGGATAGCATGTGATGATATAGGGGGAACCATATTATATTGGACTACCAGACTAAAGGCATATGAGGGAGATACCACCCACTTATGGATAGAGAAGGCGGTTGATAAGTTATTTGGACCAGACCACTGTAGGTGTATTGCCAGACAAGAAGGATTAATAAGTGTTTAGTCAGTATGCTAATGCCGTTAAAATAGGTATAGGTTTCTTATTATCAGCTTTCGTGTGGTATAATATAGTTACTTTCTATCATTACCTGACGGACCCCAGAAAAGAGTTGGTAAAGAGGGATAGAGCTGTAGAGGTTAACCAAGCAGAGGTTAAGTATATAAATCAATCACTTATAAAAGATAAAGTAAATGCAGAAAGGAAGATACATGAGATTAATACTAATGACAGTAATATTACTATCACTAACTGGGTGTGGTAGTACCCATCTGATGCTGGGAGCTTGTGCTCAGGTTGAGCCCCTAGAGCGTATTAAATCAGAGAAGATAGTCCCTAATAAGGATGGGACCCTCGGCCCTTATAATACTAGAAGAGCAAAGAGATTAGTGGATAAACTGAGAGTATCAGAAGAATACTTTATAAATGGAACAACTGAAGTAAAGGAATATAATGAGGCACATAAAATTTTCTAGTGTTGGGAGAGTACTTGACTATCGTAAACTATATAAGACTCGTAGAAAGATAAAGTATATAATAGTACATACTAGTGTATCAAAACCTAAATCTGACTGGGATGCCAGGGGTATAGACAGAGACCATAGAAATAGGTGGGGTAGACGCTCGGGTTGCGGGTATCACTATGTGGTCAAATGGGGGGGTCAACTAGAGAAAGGTAGATGGGCAGATTTCCCTGGAGCTCATGTTAAAGGTTATAATAAGTACTCCCTGGGTATTGTCTATATAGGGGGACTTAATGAGGAGGGTATAGCTACTGATGATATACTACCTAATAGGCAACGCCAGGTACTTATAAATACTCTTAGAGAACTTAAGAAGTTGTACCCACATGCTAAGATATTGGGGCATAAAGAGTTCCCCAATGTGAATAAGTCATGTCCTTGTATGGATATGTCTAGATTAAGAAGAGAAGTAGAAGGGAGACTATTCTAATGTCAACTATAAAAGACTTTGGGGGCGGGTTAAATATCCGTCCCCACCCCCAACTGATTGCCGCTAATCAGAGTACTGAGTATATAAACTGTGAGAATGAGCAGGGTATATTAAAACCTACAAAGAAGTTCACCTCTTCAGGTATATCAGCCCAAGAGCGATGGGTCAGGTTTAATCACTGTGATAGAGTAATTAGTTCAAGTGATGAGGCCTACTGGGCAGAACTAGGTAAGTATATGTATGAAGCTACCGATAACGGTATAACTAAAGAGGACTGTGAAGGTAATAAAACCAACCTCGGTATAGAAGCCCCTATAGATACCCCAGTAATAGCCTTAGCAGGTCCGGGTAACCTATGTGGAGTATATAAATATGTATATACCTATTATAACTCAACAGAAGGTATAGAGTCCGCCCCATCTGAGTTATCCAACCAAGTTGATATAGCTACCATAACTACTGGCGGACCCACAGCAACCCCAAACCTTGATGAGAAGCAGAGGTTCCTAACCCTGGGTAACAAGTTTAACTTTGTAAGGAATAGTGACAACTCCACCAAGCATAAGCTTGAAGAAGCTAAATGTATAGTTGACCATGCTACCGGGTTTACTATACCTGAGTTCACAGCTTATATAAATGCCCAACTAGCTACGTATAGTGGCGGAGGTAATGCCACTGTAAAGTATAATAAGATGATGTGTAAGTATGACGGTACTCCTGCAGCCCATGATGTAAACGCCTCTTTCTTTAGTATTGTTCAAAGGGTTCAAGCTGTACTGGATGATAGTGATTATACCGACTCCCAGAAGATGGACGTTATTGGCTGTATACTTGATGGGGCATCTACAGCCCAAGACCATTACGGAGGATATCAACAGATAGTAACTGACCTTATTGATGCCTCTAATTCCAGTGTACCCGGTGGAGCTTATGTTACCGGAGATGAGTGGTACCTTACACAATATAGTTGTATTGTATCAGAGCTACCTGGTACTGAAGACCAAGAGGCAACTACTACAACATCATGTAGTGGGGAGATTAATGTGACTGGTATGGAGGCCTCAACAGATACCCAGGTTACACATATTAGGTTATATAGAATAGGCGGTACTCTGACCCATTACTCATTAGTTGTAGAACTACCAAATATAAGTCAATCCTACCTGGATAATAACTCCGATGATAGTATAGCAGGTAACCATGTCTTAGATAGCTTTGCTAACGGTACTCCTCCAGAGCATCCGAAATACCTTACTGAAGGTAATGCCATGTTATTCGTATCATCCGATACTAAGCTATACTTCAGTGAGGTGGCTAAACCCTACGCATGGCCTAAGACCAATTTCCTGGACTTTGGTCAAGAGATAACAGGTATGGGTATGGTACAGAATGGTATGTTGGTATTCACCAGGTATAAGACATATATAGTTACTGGTAATAACCCATCAACTCTATCCAGGTTTCTAATATCTGGGGAACAAGGGTGTGTAAACCACGACACAATAGCTTTCTCTGATAATAGGTTATACTGGCTATCTACTGACGGAGTATGTACTTCAGGGGGAGGTAACATAGAAATTATAACACAGGGACTAATGGGTAGATTTAACCCGTCCTCATCTATAAATGCAGATGTATTCGATAGGATGTACTTCCTTGGGTATGAGGACAAGACTCTGATACTTGATAGTAGATATGGGTATGTTATAAGAGAACTAAACTATAACGGATGGTATGGGGACTTTAATGATGAACTATATCTTCAGAAAGGCGGGGAACTTAAGAAGATGTTCTCTGGTGATAATGACGTGATGTCCTACAAGTCTCCTATATACGTTGAAGGAAGGTTGAGTGAGTACAAGATGTTTAAAGATGTGTACGTAGCCTTTAGGGGAGATATTAGGTTTAATATCCTAAGCCACGACCATGACTCACAATACGGAGATAGTATATACGACTACGTGCTTGACCCAGAACATATGCAAACTGATATAAAGACCAGGGGTAATACCATGGGATACGGAATATCTTTCCATATTACGGGTACAGGGGAAGTACATGAGATAGACTTTAAAGCATCAGGAAAAGAAAATGGGAAATAGTACATTCTTACAGATACCAAACGATATAAGTGACCCCGTAGTATTACGTAGAGTATTAACATCTATGGTGGAAACCATAGATACTCTAAAGGGTAACAGAGGGGATGATGCAGCAGCCACAGAGTCCCAGTTAGTATCCACAGCCAGTAGTATAGATGAGTTAGCTAAAGATCTTAACTCCCTAGATAATAACTTCCTACGTAAAGACGGTAAGAATGTGGCTACCTCTCCACTATCTTATGACGGGAAGAAAAATCTATCGGGTTTTAATTTTGCTGATGTGAGGTCTGTAGAAGATAAGATGAAACTGTTAGAGAAGACCCTTGGTAAGAAGTTTATAAAGAAGGGTGATGAGGTAGCTCCTACTCTCCTAGCGGGTAATACAGACCCTGCTGCTATAAGTTCTAAGGTGGATGAGATAATCCAGAAACTTATTTTAGTAGGTGTTTTATCATAGGTTAATGTTAGGTATGATATAATACAGCATGATTAAGCTATTGAGACTGCCTGCAGGTAACATAACAAGACTAATAACAAGACAGATGTTATCCTATGGGGCAGTCCACCAGATAAACCTGTGGCCTGGCTCAATATCAAAGATATCCAACATCCCTGGTTATATATTCTATAGGGTATACCGTAATAATATCCTGATAGGTATTATATCAGGTATGGAGGTTGACGAGTACTGGGTAGGAGATATGTTATACCTTGAACCCCGATACCGTAGATACCTAAAAGAGGTTATACTATCTATAGATAGTATGGCTAGAAGCTTTGGTCTTAGAGGCCTAATAGTTCACCCAGATAAACATACTGCGAACGTCTATACTAAACATAATCTAGCAAAGGAAATATAATGGGAATAGAAACAGCATTGATTGGGTCTGCTATTATTGGAGGGGTATCTGCTAATAGTGCATCAAAGAGAGCAGCTAAATCTTCAGAAGATGCGCAGCAACTATCAAAGCAGGGCATTGCCTTACAGCAGAGAGAACAGCAATTTAATGAGCAGAGGTATATGGATGCCCAGCTTGAGTACGATAAGTGGAAGGCTATCTATGGACCCCTACAGGAAGACCTGGGTACCTACTTTAGAAACTTAACTGGGGAAAGCCTATCAAATTCGGAAGTAACCCGTATACAAGAAGCCAGTCAGAAATCAAAAGATAAGATCCGGGTATCAATGGCACAGAGGGGAATTGTTGATGGAGGCTTAGAGAACTATCTACTAGCTCAGAATGATTACCAGGCTGAATTGGCAAAAGCTGATAGTAGAAGTACTGCTGAACAGAGAGCTATCCAGTCCAAGTCGGAGTTTCTTGCTATGGGGCTAAACCAGGCAAATACTATAAAGAACCAACAAGCCGGTATTACTGGGCAGCTCCAACAAGGGGTTAATAACCAGATTACCGGCCTTAATAATGTGGCTAATATAGGTATGCAGGGAGCAAGTCAACAGAGTGGGATATGGAGTAATTATGGTAACCAGCTACAAGGGCTTGTAGGATACGGTTCAAGAATGGATGCCTTTGGGGGCCAAAATACAGCAGGTACTACTGCGGGTTTTAACACTACACTGGAGCAATACTAATGGCAAACGCATTCTTACAAGGGGTACAAGTAGGTAACCAAACTAAACAAGAGGATAGGAGGGCTAAGCAGGTCCGACTAACTAACCTGATAAAAGGGTTTGAACAAGGGAATGGTGGAGAGTATGAGCCTAATGCTCGGGGTCAGGCTATGTTTGACGGACAAGAGGCAGCTATGCAACAACAGCTGGCAGTACTACAGTCTCAGAATGAGGCTATCCAGGCAGTACAGAATACCGAGTCAATGACCAAAGCTACAACTCAATTAGCTATGGGTAATGTAAGTGAGGCCGGTAGGATTGTTAATACCAATCCTGTACTTAAACAACAACTACAAGAACAGTTCGGAGTGTCAGCTGTACACCCCATAGATTGGGAGAATGACCTTAGGCTGTTCGAAGGTACGGGGGTCAATATTACACCAGAAATGTTAGCTGACCCGAAAGTTAAAGCTGCCCTTAACAGTTCATTCTTTAAAACCGTGGGACCTGACGGTAAACAGAAGATAGGAAATACCCAACAACTTATAGACTCTACAGGCTATATGCAATATGCTTCAAAAGAGGATAGGGATGGGATATTTGCTAGGGTTAATAAAATCAGTGAGATACTATCGGGACATATTAAAACCCCAGAAGAAGAAAGACTGGAAGCTACTAAGATGGAGGCTAATCAGCACAATGCTAATATTAGTAATTCCTTAGCTGAGGTTACCCAAGAATATTATGACTCAATCCTTGGGAGAGATGATATAGGTCCAGAAGAAAAGCTGAAGATTATACAGGGAGTTAGGGGTAAGTCCCCAGATGATATAAAAGCTCAGATACAAGCTGAGAAGTTAAGAAAGGCCCAGGCTGAAGCTAATATAGCTACAACAACTCAAGATGATGTAATAGCTAAGAAAAAAGCAGAAGCTGAGTCTGCCAAAGCAAAAGCCGAAGATAGCAGACCCTATGAAGGGGAAGCTGAATTTATTTCTAATATTAGAAACCCCGAGAAGATCCCTTTCTCAGATGATAACCTTAGGATAGCTAGTAAACTACAGGGTAAGAAGACCCTTACTGCTGAAAGAGGAAAAGAGGTCAATGGTAGGTTTAGTATGGCTAAATCGTTTGATAACTTTACCCGTAAGTTCATGACTGCAGATATCAATAGGGATGCATTAGCTAAGATAGGTACAACTATGGATAAACTAATGAAGCCTGGTATGACCGGTCAGGACCAAGAAAGGGTATTAAATAGTATTGAGATAGATACTGAGTTAAGAGCCCTAATATCTGAATATGTTAAGTTCATGTCTGGAGCTGCGGTAACCACAGAAGAATTTAATAGGTATAACGATATAGTTCAATCTGGAGTATGGTCATCTAGGGAGTCAGCTAATGAGGCCCTAAGAAGTTTTACAAACTACTTAAGAAGGTCGGCAAAAGATAGAATTGATAGTATGACTGACATCCCGCATGATTACCTTATTAAGAGGAATGATTATGAGAACTGGTCTAAGAGTAATCCAGAGATAGCAAGAACACAGGCAAAGTCAACACCTAGTAGCTCAAATGTATTTAATAAGTTTAGGAGATAGTAATGAGACCCAACATAGATAATCTTAAAGGTACCTTCAAACTTAGTTATGA
>Ga0256844_10000172_pt1 | contig 25693 bp, 20 predicted proteins | sample MusselsmetaG_FD_189100 | JGI IMG/M metagenome (GOLD analysis project Ga0256844, IMG submission 189100) | Mussel associated microbial communities from hydrothermal vent at the East Pacific Rise, Pacific Ocean - Mussels | ecosystem: Host-associated > Mollusca > Shell > Unclassified ... | reverse complement strand
TCTGCCATGTGGCCACCCATTTCAAACGTGGTGGACTTAATAATATTACCACCTCCATGTATGGCAGGGGCATCTTCGGCCATTGCAGCCTCGGAAGTAACACAGACAGGCAGCTCCTCGTACTCAACAATTACAGCTTTTGCAGCTTTTGCAGCACTCAAATGATCACGGGCAACAACAATGGCTACTTCATCACCATGGTAACGGACATGGTCTGTAAGCAATAATCTATCTGCCACATCCTGATGATCAGGATCGAGTGAAAAAGGATGCCCGGCCGTGGGAAATTGATTTTTAGGAACATCAGCATGGGTAAAAACGGCCTCAACACCTGGAATAGCAAGGGCCGCACTTGTATCAATGCTCTTCACAAGTCCATGGGCAATGGGGCTTCTGACATATTTTGCCTGCAACATACCAGGCATGGTAAAATCATCGGTGAAACGGGTTTTGCCAGTAACCTTTGCCCTGACATCTTTTCGAATATGTGATTGTCCAACAGCCATAATCTGATCTCCATGATTTGTCATATTTACAAATCACCTTAAAAAATTAGGTTCAATTCTGTGGTTTCTTATGAGGAAGTACTAAATTTAAAACAATAGCCGCCAGGCCTCCCGTGGTAATACCTGAAGAAAAAACATTTCTGATCTCAGCTGGAGCAAAGTTCTTCAATACTTCAGGAACCATGGTAACACCAAGCCCCAGCCCTAAAGACACAGCAATAATCAGGGTAGAGCGGTTGTCCATCTTCTGGGTAGCAAGAATCTTTATCCCTGCAGTTGCTACTGTACCAAACATTAGAATAGTAGCGCCACCGAGAACGGGTTCCGGCATAATTCGAAAGATACCTGCAAGCACTGGTGAGAGTCCCATCAGCACCAGAATACCTGCAATAAAATACGCAACATAACGACTGGCAACTCCTGTCAACTGGATAACACCGTTGTTCTGGCTGAATGTAGTATTGGGAAATGTGTTAAATAATCCGGCCAGAAAGGAGTTAATACCATCTGCCAGCACACCACCCTTAATTCGGCTCATATACAAATCACCTTTGACAGGTTGCTTCGAGATCATGGAGGTTGCTGTCAAATCACCAATGGATTCAATTGCAGTAATCACATACACAAGGCCAATGGCAAAGAATGCTCCCCAGGAAAAATCGATACCATATTTGAGAGGTTGGGGGACAGTAAATAAATCCATTCCCTGTAATTTGGAGAAATTGACCATCCCAAAAGCCGCTGCCAGCACATAACCAACAGTCAAGCCAATGACAATGGAAGACATTCGCAGGTATTGGTTTCTGCTCATGTTAAGGGCAACAATAATAGTAAGCACCAGAAAGGCGATTCCAAGATTTTGCAGACTGGCAAAGGCATCAGGAACATTCTTCATCACATAAAAACCACCAGCCATGCTCACCAGACCGACCTTAATCAAAGTCAAACCGATTAAAGTTACCACAACGCCCGTAACAATGGGAGTTATGATTTTTTGTGCCAGATGCAAAAACCGGCTGATAAACATCTCTATAAACGAACCTGCCATGACACAACCAAAAACCACAGCAAGTGCAGTATGGGCATCTGCCTGATTTTTCACAGCAATGGCAGCCCCGATTATCGGGCCCAGAAAGGCAAAGCTTGTCCCCTGCATGGCAAGGAGCCCAGATCCCACAGGCCCCATTTTTTTGGCCTGAATAAAAGTGGCAATCCCGGAAATAAGCAATGTCATACTGATAATATAGGATGCATCACTCACATCGAGCCCTAATGCGTTACTGATGATAATGGGAGGGGTCACAATACCGACGATACTGGCAAGCATATGCTGCATCGCAGCAAAAAAGGCGATAAGTACGGGAGGTCGATCTTCAAGGCCAAAGATGAGTTCTGAATCAAAAGGAGACGCCTCTAATTCAGGTGTTGTTTGTTTTTCTTCAGTCCTATCCATAATGTATCTTTCTCATTAGTTAATTTCTATGTTCGCTCATTATGTACAGCAATTAAAAGTGTTCAATATTGCTTCGAGCACACCACCACCAACCGCCATAGCTTTATCTGATGCGGTCGTACAAAAGTCTACTTTGCCACGGGGATCAATATCCCCGAGTTTAGTGTTCTTATCAACTGGTGTTCCGGTACGTAAAAGCCCACGTATAACACCGGAAATATTTGCATAGACAGGTATTGAATCTACTCTTGCTACACACTCCCCTTTTTCTGCTTTGTCACCTATGTTGAAGCTTGTCTCAAAGACACCATCTTTGGGTGCCCGTAACAGACGTTCATTGGTATACCCGCCGATATTTCCCGGTATTCCAGTATCAGGAGCGGCTGCGCCAGTATAAATAACTCTTCCTAATGAATGCCCCCGTTTAGTTTCAATAACACAGTTCACATCTTTACCAGCCCTAAATCCCGGACCCAGACCAATGACCAGTTTAGCAGTATCGATGCTGGTACCAAGATTGCGCTTGGCTATGATAGCATCAATTACAACATCAGGCTGAAGTTTTTGGATACTATCTCCAGCAGGGTCAACTAAAACCGGGACAAGCTTATCTAAAAGACATTGTTCTAATTCGGCAACACCATTGATACGTGAGGCTGTTACACCTTCAATGGAAACGCTGTCAATGTTAATTGCCTCTGAAAAAGAGACCAGACGACGTACCGCAAGGGGATGCTCTGTTTCAAGGAGCAATAGATTCCTAAATCCTGCACGGTGAAGTCTGAGAGCCACGCCTGTTGCTAAATCCCCAGCGCCTCTCATGACAATTTTTAAATTATTCATACTTAAATTCCGGAAAAACATCCGCTCCAGACATCAAACAAAAGGGCTTCTGCCATCCAACAAATTAAATAGAATTGCTGCTTCAGCCACTTTCCGTATTTTTTTATTCTTCACATTCCCCTTTAATTCAACATTTGATGCTTCTAATGTGTTTTTAGCGAGGCTAAACCTGAATGTTTCATCCTCATAAAGAAATGTTTCATCCTTGTCAGTGAGAGTGGACTTTTTACCACCCGCCATAATGTGCATCACACCTGGTTCTGCCATAAGAAAGCCTTCTCCGTGTGCCTCAAGACTTGCAGCGGAAAGGTGGACATGGGATTTAGCAAAATAGGGTGCACCACTTGTTGGGCAAAAGGTCTTACAGTTTCCGCACTCATTGCAGAAATCAGGGATATTAATAATTTGATAAGCCTGAGTAAGTTCAACTTTTCCACTGGTCTCTATGGTGCCATCTGCAAGAATTGTCTGCAAAGGATAGCTTACCGGATCAGCTTTCAATGCAACATTTGCTCTGTTTGGGCAAACCGTCACACAGATATTGCAGACAAGATCACATTGCAGACAGCGGGAAGCCTCAGCCATTGCCTCTTCTTTTGTAAGAGTTTCCACATAAAGATCAAAGTTCAAACGTTCAGCTGGATCTGATTCCCGAATCTCTTCACCAAATACTCGGGTTGCATTTTGCTTTTGCAGATTAGTAAAATCCACTTTACGGTCATCAGCCGGTGCGATATCAACCTTTGATGAAAGCCCGGATGCAGCTACGATGGATTTTGTTGCCAGCCTGCCATGGCCAATGGCGTTAATGAGTGAAGAAGTATCAACCGCATCTCCTCCTGCAAGCACAAAGGGCAGAGTTGATCGTAAAGACTTTTTATCAACACTGAGCTCACCTTCGGGGAGAAAATTCAGTTTTACCTGCTGACCAATAGCTGGAATAATGGAGTCTGTTTCAATAATATAATTTTCACCTTCAACCTTAACGGGACTGCGACGACCGGATTTATCAGGAGCACCAAGTTTCATTGTCGCTACCTCAAGACCGGCAACCCTGCCATCAACTGCCTGAATAGCCTCAGGGCCAGCGAGTTCAACAATACGTACACCTTCTTCCACAGCTGCAATGATTTCTTCATGATCGGCAGGCATCTGACTCCGGGTGCGACGATACACGATGGAAACCTCACCATCTGTGCCAACCAGACGCTTTGCAGTACGGGCAGCGTCCATGGCCGAATTACCAGCACCGATAATGATTATTTTACTACCAATATCAATGGATTTCCCCTGCCGAACATCACTCAAAAAGTCAAGATGATCAATCACTCCTGTGGCATCTGCACCCGGGATATCCAGGCTGGTTCCTTCCTGGGCACCGATTGCAATATAGACAAAATCATGGGAATCACGTAACCTGGAAAACTTCTCTTTATCAACATTCACGCCTGTGTGCAGGCTGGCGCCAAGTGCAAGAATATGATCAATATCTTTTTTCAGGCTGTCATCATCGAGCCGAAAAGCGGGTATAGCATCGGAAGCCATACCTCCCGGGAATTCTTTGGATTCATACAGATCAACCTGAAACCCCTCAAGGCGAAGAAAAAATGCCGCAGATAGTCCAGATGGCCCGGCACCGATAATAGCGACAGTTTTTCCGTTATCTGCCCCGGGAGTGAGTTTGATATCCTCTTTCTGACTCCTGGCAATAAATCGTTTAATTTCCCTGATAAGCAGAGGCGAATCGTAATTTAATCTGGTACATTTCTGTTCGCAGGGGTGATCACAAACCATGCCCTGTACATTGGGGAACGGGTTGGTTGCAAGGATGGTTTTATAGGCATTCTCAAAATCACCACGCGCCGTATAATCCATATAGCGCGGCACATCCTGTGAAGCTCCGCAACTGGTCACACATGGCGCGCCTGCACAGTCAAATCTAGGTAAAGGACGTTTGGTTTTAACATTTTGATAAGGGAACAGATCTTTGTTGTAATTACCGGCATCAACAACGGTTGCAGCATAGTTTTTTAAGTTGTTCAATCCCGCAGCAGTTCTGTCTTCCATGCCGGCCCAGTCACAAACCAGTTGTTCAATAGAAATTGCACCAACTTCTTTCATCCCGTCAAGCACAGTTTCCGCATACTGCTTCACACGAGCATAACCACCGGGTTTAAGAATATCAGAACAAACCGTGATGGGTGCCATGCCGCAGGTCAGGGTTTCAAAGACATTAAAGGTATCAATACCTGCACAGAAAGAGACATCAAGCTTACCATCAAACTCTTCCTGTAAACGGGCAGCAAGATTTATGCTGATCGGATGAAGAGCCCGACCGGACATATAGCACATGGCCTCAGTCTTGGGCAATTTCTGGTCAATGTTGGTGGTTTCAAGGGTATTTGTGAGCTTGATGTTGAACTCAACGCCCTTTGTTTTGGCAGAATCAAGCAGAGAACTTATGAGATTAATGGCATCAGGGTATTTTAAATCGTGATCAAAAGCGAGATCAGGCACATCTATTTCAAACTTCAGCTGATTATTTAAGATATCCCTTAAGCGCTCTGGCCCAAGCAAGGTAGGATTCAGTTTAATGGTGGTGTGATAACCACGCTCTTCAATAAAATAACGGGCGATCTTCTCAATTTCATCGGGAGGACAACCATGCATGGTTGAAATAGTGAGATTATCAGATATCTTGCCGGGGATGTTTAATTCTCTAACCCGTGGGTAGATGTCGGCAATCTTTTCAATTTTTTGGGCAAGTTCTTTTGAACAGTCTTCCATATTATTAAAGAACTGTTGAACCGTTGGGCTGTGAATTCCTTTTAACTCGTATCCAGCGCTCATGTTAAAAATAAAACCGGCATCATCCCCTGTAAAAGCAAGTTTGTCCTTAAGTATATAAATCAGAATAAAGGCATTCAGATATTCGTTGTATGATTCAGCGAGTTTCAACTCCTGCGACCATTCGCAGTTATAGCCTTCATCGGTCATATCGATGCAGGGCTTGGTTACATCGAGTTCATCAAGAACCTGAATTGTTTTCAACTCAATGTAACGGCTGCCGGTGAGCCAGGCTGCAACAATATTTTGTGCAAGCTGGGTATGGGGCCCGGATGCTACACCTAGAGGTGTTTCCAGAAGCTCTCCATAACGATGCATGCGAAAAGGATCAGAGGCATCAGGAGTAAAGAACTGCTCTTTAGCAATTCCGAATACTTCATTTCGCTCTTCCAGATCCGTGAGAATCCATTGTAAAAGAACGTCTATATCTGTGCAAAAAAAGAGATCTTTTTTCATGTAACTTTTACTCCTGTATTATTGTACGTGTCGCTTGATATATTGCCCAAATCCTTTGGTGCCTTGGAATTTTCCATCACGAATCAGAATTTCTCCCCGGAGCATAACGATTTTGGGCCAGCCTTTTACATTCATTTCGGCAAAAGGCGTGTAGTCAACGTGTTGATGTAAGACTTCTGTGTTGATAACTTTTTCTTCTGTTGGATCAAGGATCATAAGATCCGCATCCCTTCCAATTTCAATACTGCCCTTTTGCGGAGACAATCCCATGATACGGGCCGGGTTTGTGGAAACAAGCTGCACAAACCGCTTGAGATCAATCCGCTCTTTTAATACTCCTTCTGAAAAAAGCAGTGGCACACGGGTTTCAACACCCGGGATACCACCAGGAGAATTAAAGATATTTGCTTTTCCTTTCTGTAGTTTTTGGGCAAAGGAGAATGAACAGTGGTCGGTGGCAACCACATCGATTGTCCCGTCAGCAAGGCCTTCCCACAAGGCGTCGCAGTCCTGTTGTGTCCGCAGAGGTGGAGACATGATATATTGCAAGCCTTTATTGTCTGCTTCCTGATAACACTTTTCCGTTAAGCTTAAGTATTGGGGGCAGGTTTCTGCATAAACAGGAAGCCCTTCCTGCCTGGCTTTCCGTATTATTTCAAGCCCTGAAGCAGTGGAAAGATGCACGATATACAGAGCTGCATCACCTGCTGCCCGAGAAAGGGCAATAAGTCGGTTAACAGCTTCTGCTTCGGAATAATCCGGACGGCTTTGGGGATGAGTGGCAGGATTTGTAATATCACCTTTCGCACGTAACTCTTGCGAAAGCTCTGCTATTATTGCGTGATTTTCTGCATGGAAACATGTCAGGCCACCAGCGGTGTGAGTGGCTTTCATCACTTTGATGATATCGGTATCATTAAGGCGACCACCGTAGGTCAGGTAGACCTTCAGACTTGGTATTCCATCTGTTATCAGCTCCTGAACCGCAGAAAGCACGTGCTTATCAACATGCTGCACCACACCATGGAAACCGTAATCAATGAGCATTACATCTTTGGCTCGCTCACAATACAGATTCGTTTGAGAAGCAAGATCACAGCAGGCAGGCCCAAAGCCAGGATGCTCAACAATACAGGTGGTACCGCCATGGGCAGCAGCAATGGATCCGTAGTAAAAGCCATCACTTACTTTTTCATCACCTATCTGTAAATCAAAATGGGTATGAACATCAATACCACCGGGCATGACGTAACAATCAGTGGCATCAATGACTTCCCGTCCGCTACGATCAATGTTTTCAGCAATGGCAACAATGCGTCCGTTTTCAATCAATATATCTGATTGAAGAATATCAGTGGCTGTAACCACTGTTCCGCCTGTTACCAGTGTACCCATTATCTTACTCGCTAAGTTTCTTCCAGAGACGGCGTCCTTGCTCACAGGCGTAGGCAAGTATCTCTTCTTCATCCACAAGTGTGGATTTTCTGTCTTCAACAATCACCCGGCCCTGTGCAATAACCGTATTGACATGGAGGGCTTCAAGACCAAAGAGAAAATGGCCGTAGAAGTTGTCATTTGTTACTTCAGTTGGGGTATCGTAATCGAGGATTACAAGGTTATTCAGATCATCGCCAACACCTTCAAACTGATTAAGGTAGTTGTGAACATTGCGGAAGCGACGATACACTTCATCATAACCAATACCACCAGTGGTGGAACAGACAAGGTGGTGCGCCTTAGCTGATCTCAACATATCGTTGTGCATGCCGTCTGTGCCAAGCATGACGTTCTGCAACCAGTCATAATCGGTGAGACCAACATTGTTATTTTGATTGGATTCCACATTTGACACCACCCAGACAGGAGTGTCAGCAATAATTTTTCGCTCTACTTCGTTGCAATGTACGCAGTGGCCAAGGATGGTTTTCCCACTTTCAAGCCCGCCAAGATCACGAAGTCGTTCTGCTACACGTTTGTTATAGGTTTTTTCGCAGTGAACCTCATCGGCATTATCTTCTGCCACATGAATATGCAGGCCGGTGTTATGTTTGCGGGCAAGGCTTACAGATTTTTCAAAAAGTTCATCACCCACAGTAAAAGAGGCATGGAGTCCAATTAATCCGGGGCGACCGGAAGCGAGGTAGGAATCATGCTCGGCAAGGCTCTGTTCAGCAAACTCTTCACCATTTCTATCAGAAGATTCATGGCACATGAGATGACCAATACCGCATTTTTCAAAGGCACTGGCAACGGTTTCAAGGCTGCCGGCCACATGCATGGGAGATGCGTGGTGATCAATACAAAATGTTACTCCACGACGAGCCATTTGCAGGGCAGCGCCAAGGGCACTGGCTTCCACCATATCTTTGTCCAGACGTTTATCAACACGCCACCACACGTATTGCAGAACCTCAACAAAGTTATTGGGGATTTGGGGTGGTGCGGGCATTCCCCGGCAAAGAGCAGAGTAAATATGATGGTGTCCACAGGCAAAGGAGCGAGTTACAAAGCGGCCTTTGCAGTCCATTACCCGATCAGTGTCTTTTCGTTCGCCTGCCGGAGGTATTGCATCAATAAGACTTACCCCCCCAATTGTACCCTCTTCCACTGCGAGATGGGTGGAGGAGACTGTGAGGGTTTGCGAGTCGATGTATTGGGTATTTTGTAGATAGAGAGTCATGTTCGTATCCTATTTCTTTGCAACGGGATCAAGGGGCAGGGAAAGCCTGCGCTTTCCGTCATAATCACAAAAAGCATTGGCAATGGCCGGTGCCGTGGCAATACAGCCAATTTCACCAACACCTTTTGCCCCAAATGGCCCTTCAGGATCATCAGATTCCACGCCAATTACCTCAATATCAGGTAATTTATTCATCTTGGGAATTCCGAGGGATCTGTATTTGCCTGATGTGAGTATTCCATCTTTAAGGGCTACTTTTTCGGTGAGAGCGTATCCAACACCCATTGCAACTCCACCTTCGATCTGACCTTGAAAGAGCTTAGGGTTAAGGATTTTTCCGGCATCATGGGAGGCGATTATTTTTTCAATCTTGCCATCTTCATCAAGAATGGCAAGATTGGTGGCATATCCGTAGGAAATGTGAGAAATAATTTCACCCGGCTTTCCATCCGCCTGTGTGTAGTCACAAAGAAATTGTCCTGTATAGGTTTTTCCGGCTAGTTCTCTAAGAGTTGCATTTTTAAGAGCTTCTTTCAGGCTTTTCGCCGCATCAATAATGGCTCTCCCAAGAAGCAGCGTTCCACGGCTTGCAGTGGTAGGGCCGCCAATGGCACCAGATGCTGTGGTTACAACAGGAGTAATGAGATCAATATCTTCAATTCCCGTTGCCTCACAAAGTGCCTGCCGGGCAATTGTGTGGACCCCCTGCCCCATCTCAGTCCAGCCATGGTGCAGGGTAATTTTACCACCATCACCTATTTCAATAATCACTTTACTGAGCTCAGGAATTCCATTTCCAACACCACAATTTTTCACGGCGCAGGCGAGTCCTTTATATTCGGCTTTGTCGTAAGCGTCCTTGACGCTTAGCAAAGTTTCTTTAAGGCCGACACTCGCGGTGAGCACCTGTCCGGGAGCCAGCATTTTACCTATATCAAGAGCATTATCATAGCGAAACTGCCAGCAATCAAATCCACCTTTCGTACACAACTCATCAATTAATGATTCAAGAGCAAAAGTGGCCTGATTGACGCCAAATCCCCGCATAGCACCACAGGGAATATTATTGGTATAGACAGACCTGGCCTCAATATCAACGGCTTCAAAATGGTAGCCACCGGAGGCATGGGTTCCGGCACGATCCATAACTGGACCGCCAACGGATGCATAGGCACCAGTATCACCAAGGATTCTGGCATGAAGCGCCGTAAGCATTCCTTTTTCATCACAACCAATTTCATAATCCATACTGGTTGGGTGACGTTTGGGATGCATACGTATGGATTCCGGCCGTGTGAGCTTATATTTTACCGGCGTTTTCAGCAGATGACAGGCAAGGGCTGCGTGCCCCTGAACTGTAATATCCTCCTTGCCGCCAAAGGCACCTCCACAATCGACAATCTCCACTTCGACCTGATTTTCAGAAAGTGCCAGCTGATGTGCAATTTCATCACGCTCGCGATACGGACCCTGGCTCTGGGAATAGACCTTTATCCCATCGCCTTTGGGAACAACCACACAGCATTCCATTTCAAGAAAGCCGTGATCAATGGTTGGTGTTGTGAAAGTACCTTTTGCTGTAAAGGCAGATCCTGCAAGAAGCCCCTCAACATCACCCCGTTTTATAATCTTTTCACCAAGAAGATTTCCGTTTTCATGGACCAGAATCTGACTATCAAGAGCTTTCAACATATCGGTAAGTGGTTCAAGAACCTCATACTCGACTTTAATTGTATCCACCGCAGCTCTTGCCTGAGCCTCAGTATCTGCCACAACAGAGGCGAGAACATCACCTATATAACGGGTGATCTCTCCTTGCTCTAACATTAAAGGCCAATCTTCGATAATGAGGCCGGAATTGCGATTACCGGGGATATCGGCACGCATGAAGACACGTTTTACACCGGGCTGTTTTTCGGCGACACTGACATCAATGGAAATAATTTTAGCTCGTGGATAATCTGAAAATTTCAGCGCTCCGTGAAGCATGCCATCAATGCGCATATCATCCACAAAAGGTTTTCGACCAATGGCCCGCTCAACAGCTTTAAATTTGGGGCTGGAAACGCCGATCCCCGCCTTCTCTTCCAGAGTAGTATCAACCTTCTCCCGAAGAGCAGTTGCTGCAGCAATAACCGCATCCACAATCTTTACATAACCGGTACAGCGACAAAGATTGAATTGTAAGGCCTTTAAAACCTCTGCCCTTGTGGGATTATCATTCTTTGTCAGCAAAATTTTAGTTCTGGTCAGAAACCCCGGAGTACAAAAACCACACTGCACAGCACCACTGCCAACAAATGCCTTCCCCAGAGTCTGCAAAAGAGACTCCGGTACCCCTTCCAGCGTGACAACATTTTTATCAGCAACCTTCTTCATGGGAGTGGCACAGGCAAGAACTGCCTTTCCGTCCACTTCCACAAGACAGGCACCGCAGGCCGCCTGGCCTGAGCAGCCATCTTTTGCAGCTGTCAGATTTTTATCATTACGCAACCAGGCCAGGAGTGATACATCTTCCTCGCCTGCATACTGTTCATTTTTGCCATTTAGAGTGAGTTCTATCATCGTTTCCGTGACTGTTTAAAAGAATGTTTTTTATACCGGCTTAGTTACTGTTCACCCCTTTTAGAATCTTCTGGGATTTGCACGTTCCACCAGACGCTGCAACATGTCTGCAGAGTTCCTGTGTTTGGACAAAAAGATCATTGCAGCGATAACATATGGTTTATAGCTGGCCTGTTTGTATTGCGGTACGCGGTAACGATCAAAAACAGAGGCTTCAACCTCACCCTGCTCGCAGGAAACACCCGTAATATCCGCAGGAAGACAATGCATATACAAAGCAGAACCATTATGAGTAGTACTCATTAGCTCTTCAGTACAGGTCCAGTCGACATACTTTTTATTCTGACTAAGCAGCTCCTGCTCAAGGGCTTTGATTCCATCCATATCGCCATTTCCATAGAGGTCAGTACGTTTTTCCATTGCAGCAAATGGTGCCCAACTCTTTGGATACACAATATCAGCTCCTTCAAAAGCTTCTGCCATGGAGTTTGATTTGGTGAATCTTCCACCGGTCTCAGCCGCCTGACGAGCAGCAACTTCTTCAACTTCAGGCATTACTTCGTAACCTTCAGGATGAGCGAGTGCCACTTCCATTCCAAATCGGGTCATCAGACCAATCACTCCCTGGGGAACAGAGAGTGGTTTTCCATAGGATGGAGAGTAGGCCCAGGACATGGCGATTTTCTTTCCTGCCAGATTCTCAACACCACCAAAGTGGTTAATGATGTGCAGCATATCGGACATGGACTGGGTGGGATGATCGATGTCGCATTGCAGATTTACAAGTGTGGGGCGCTGCTCGAGTACTCCCTCCTCGTGTCCTGCCTGTACAGATTGCGCCACATTACGCATATAGGCGTTGCCCTTACCGATGTACATATCATCACGAATACCGATGACATCAGCCATAAAGGAAATCATGTTGGCTGTTTCACGAACTGTCTCACCATGGGCAATCTGCGATTTCCCCTCATCAAGATCCTGAACTTCAAGCCCAAGAAGATTGCAGGCACTGGTGAAGCTAAAGCGGGTACGAGTGGAGTTATCACGAAAGAGAGAGACCCCCAGACCGGAATCAAAAACCCGGGTAGAAATATTTTGCTCACGCATTCCTCGAAGAATTTCTGCCACAGTAAAGGTAGCACTGATCTCATCATCTGATTTATCCCAGGTCAGGAGAAAATCGTCATTATACATATTTTGGTAATCAAGGGTGGAAAGCTCCATGATTAGTTGTTCAATTCCTAATTTATCCATTTTAATTTCTCCAGTGTATTAGATATGGCGTCGTAAAAAGCGTCATATGCGAGACGCAGCAATTATCTATCATTTCAGCGTACTAAAGCACGTTAAAATGATAGGAATGATAGCAACGAAGCAGATGAAGAACTTTTACGACTCCATTATGGGATTATTTGTGTCCCCTTCCCGTGACGAATAGCTTCGCCAATATTTTCCGGGTTGGTAATTATTACTTTTTGACCGCCATTTTTTATAAATTCTATTGCTGCTTCAATCTTGGGAGCCATGGAACCCGGTGCAAAATGTCCGGCCAAAAGATATTCTTCCATTTCCTGCACACTTGCCTTTCCAAGGGCTTTTTCTGTATTGGTTCCAAAATTTAGCATCACCTGTTCGACGGCCGTTGAAATAACAAGTAAAGGCGCACTCAGATTCGTGGCAAGAAGAGAGGCTGTTTTATCTTTATCAATCACAGCATCTACACTTGTAAGGCCAATATCGCTTCGTACCACCGGTACCCCGCCACCGCCCGCCGCAATCACATGGAAATCATTTTCAAGAAGTGCTAAAACAGCGTTTTCTTCAACAATTTTAACGGGAAGAGGTGATGCAACCACCCTGCGATAACCACGATTTGAGTCCTCTTTTAATATCCATTCAGGATGCTGCTCCTGCAACTTTGGCAATTTTTCTTTCGCATAAAATTCGCCGATTGGTTTATCCGGCACAAGAAAACCGGGATCCGTCGGGCTGACTTCCACTTGAGTGACGATGGTGACAGCGCGGGCAGCAAGGTTTCGTTTTTCAAGCTCGTCAGTCAATGCCTGCTGAATCTGGAGGCCAATGGCTCCCTGAGTATCTGCAACACAGGAGCTCAAGGGAACAATATGCAATCCAATCTGGTCTCGGGCAATCTCTGACCGCAGCATGATAAAGCCAACCTGCGGTCCATTACCATGGGTAATTACCAGTTGATAGTCCAGCTCAACAAGATCGACGAGTTGTTTAATTGTCTCGCAGATTGCATTATACTGATCTTCCACCGTCTGTTTTTCACGATGTTTAATCAGAGAATTTCCGCCAATGGCGATAACCGCAATTTGTTTCCTCACTATCCCTGCAGCCTTAATTATTTTCTACATAAACACTGGGAAGGGCTGCATACAGAGCAGCACAGCGAACAAGATCAGCCTTCCAGGTTTTTTCATTTGGTGCATGTGCTTCAGCTTCTTTTCCCGGGCCAAATCCAATTGTTGGTATATTATGCATACCGGTGATTGCCACACCATTGGTTGAAAAAGTCCATTTGTCTATGCGGGGAGCGATTTTAAAGAGTGAGGAGTACGCTTCAGCTGTTGCCTGAACTGCAGGATGATCTTCCGCCACTACCCATGATGGAAAATCGCAGTCCGTGGGGTAAACAAGACCGGTATATGCAGGAGTATCATATTTGTACATACTCACTTTTGCATTGGCAGCTTTTGCTGCGGGAAGATCTGCAATCTGAGACATGGCAAGTTTTGCATCTTCTCCAGCTGTGAGACGCCTGTCAATAGAGATCGAACAACCATCGGCCACAGCACAACGCGATGGAGATGTATAAAATATCTGAGAAACAGTGAGGGAACCTTTACCAAGGAACTCATCGTCTGCAAGCTCTGTGTGTAAAACTTCCAGTTCATTCAAAATCTTTGCCATTTTAAAGATGGCATTGTCGCCTCGTTCAGGCGCTGAACCATGAGAGGATATGCCTTCCACATCAACACGAATTTCCATGCGACCACGCTGACCACGATAAATCCCACCATCAGTTGGCTCTGTTGAAACTACAAATTCAGGTTTTAAGCCAAGTTCATTAATAATATACTGCCAGCATAAACCATCGCAGTCTTCTTCCTGAACAGTTCCTGTCATAACAACAGTGTATTCATTTGCCAGGTCAAGATCCTTTATGATTTTACCAGCATACACCATGGATGCCATGCCGCCTTCCTGATCGGAAGTACCACGACCGCCAATACACTCATCATCCTCATACCCCTTGTAAGGGTCAAAATCCCAGTTCCCGGCAACACCAACACCCACGGTATCAATATGGGCATCAAAAGCAATCAGACGCGAACCGGAACCAATGTAGCCAAGGACATTGCCCATGGGGTCAATTTCGACCTTATCAAAACCAACCTTTTCCATCTCTTCTTTAATGCGGAGAACTACCTTTTCTTCATCACAACTCTCACTGGGAATGGCAACCATATCCCGTAAGAATTTAGTCATTTCCGGTTCATATTTTCTAGCAAGTTCGTTTATTTTTTCAAAATCAAGTGTGGCCATTTGGATTTGTACTCTCTTAATGTGTTAATGAATTATTGAATGGATTTTCGCAGACATATTTTTACAAAATGTATAAAAATATGTCAACTCAATTCTGAATCACCCTTCCTTCTCAAAAACAACCATCCTCACTATACATCCGTTTTAAATCGACATTTCAGCAAGAAAGAAGAGTCCCCTAAAAATTTTACCTGGTAAAAATCCATTTAAAATGATTTTCTTCTTGTCAGAATAACTTTAAAAAATTATAAAAATGGGAGAAATCTTTATAAACAATCCACTCCAGGGAGATACATAATGTCTAAAACAATCATCAATACTGAAAATGCCCCCGCTGCAATTGGCCCATATTCTCAAGCTGTTAAACATGGAGATACCATTTACGTATCGGGGCAGCTTCCATTGAATCCCGAAACAAAAAAGATGGATGAAGATGTCTCCAAACAGACAGAGCAGAGTATGAATAATATTAAGGCAATTCTTCAGGAAGCTGGTTCTTCCATGGAAAAGGTTCTTCGTTGCGGGATTTTTGTTACTGATCTTGCGGATTTTGCTACTGTAAACGATATGTATGCAAGCTTTTTTGAAGGTGATTATCCGGCACGTGCCACTGTTCAGGTCGCTGCATTACCACTTGGTGCAAAAGTTGAGATAGATGCCATCGCAGTTGCTTAGGGGAAAAAACAGATGTCCATAGATTACATTTTTAATAAAAACATTAAACAACCGGGGCAAGGCGCCAGTCTGGAAATCCTTACAACTGAGGAAGCTGAGAAAGCCCGCGCCTACCACCAAAGTTTTACAGAGTATGAACCGACCCCTTTGGTACCACTTCCTAACCTTGCAAACTATCTTGGGATCGCTAAACTTTTTGTCAAAGATGAGTCATCCCGATTTGGCTTAAATGCATTCAAAGTACTTGGTGCATCTTATGCAATCGGTCGCTACCTTGCAGAAAAACTCGGTAAAGATCTTTCAGAAATATCCTATGAAGAGCTACGCTCAGAAAAGGTACGCAAACAACTTGGCAATATCACCTTCACCACTGCCACCGACGGAAACCATGGTCGCGCAGTTGCCTGGGCAGCCAGACAACTAAAACAAAAGGCTGTTGTTTATATGCCCAAAGGCTCCGATCCGGTACGATTGAAAAACATTCAGGATCTGGGTGCAGAGGCCTCTATCACCAATTTAAATTATGATGATGCTGTTCGTTTATCAGAAAAAAAAGCAGAAGAACATGGCTGGGTTATTGTACAGGATACCGCATGGGCCGGATACGAAGATATCCCCACATGGATCATGCAGGGGTATGCCACTTTAGCTGTTGAGGCACTCGATCAACTTGAAAAACAAGATTCTGCTCCTCCGACACATGTGTTTCTCCAGGCGGGAGTAGGATCTTTTGCTGGTGGGGTGCTCGGGTTTTTAGCCTCAAGCCTTGGTAAAAAAATGCCAAAGGTCACAATTGTTGAACCTGAAAAAGCAAACTGTATCTACAAATCAGCAGTTATTGGTGACGGTAAACCCCATAACGTAACCGGCGATCTCAATACCCTCATGGCTGGCCTTGCTTGTGGTGAGCCCAACACCATCAGCTGGGAATTACTGCGCGATTATGCTACCGCTTATGTCTCCTGTCCCGATTACCTTGCTGCAACAGGAATGCGTGTTCTTGCAACCCCGTTAAAAGGTGATGAGGTTATAATTTCTGGCGAGTCTGGTGCTGTCACAACAGGACTACTCCATCTGCTAATGGAATCTGAAACAGGAAATATTGCTGATCTTCGCAATAAACTTGGTTTAAATAAGGACTCTATTGTGCTGCTTATCAGCACCGAAGGCAATACCTCCCCCCGTGCTTTTCGGGATGCGGTATGGTATGGAGAGTACAAAGATCAGGAAGATAATCGAAAAAAGAAATAGTGCAACTACCCTGTATTTCTCATGAACTTTTTGGATTTAAAATGACAAAGCATTCATCAGCTACTCCTTATTGTTTTGCAATATTTTCACAAAAGACAAGTCCATGCAACCGCACCTGCCTCAACTATTGAGAAATGCGAGCTAACATGGATAAATTAACGGAAAAAGAACAGATCTTTCAGAATCTGAAACAAATTGCAGATGCAACCCATGCTTTATTTGGGAAAAATTGTGAAGTTGTCATCCATGATCTTGCCAATCTGCAAAAATCCCTCGTCTATATGAAGGGTGATGTAACGGGAAGAAAGGTGGGAGCGCCGGCAACTGATCTATTGGCCAAACTTATACAGCAATCCCCTGAGAATGGAAACCATCAGCATAATTATAAGTCTGTTACCGCAGATGGCAGATGTCTAAAATCAGCAACCACAATCATAAAGAACCAAAGCGGAAAGGCGGTGGCCGCTTTTTGCATAAACCTTGATACGACCCAATACTTCAGTGCAATCCAGGCTCTTATGCCTTTCATTCACGACCTTGAGACCGGAATATATCCCAGCAAGGAGAGCTTTGCAGACTCGGCCAGCGACACCGTTAGAACACTTTTTGTTCAGGCTATAGAAGAGATCGGAATACAGCCGGCCTCAATGTCCATCGAAGAAAAGACCCGGTTTATTGAAAGAATGAAACAAAATGGTGTTTTCCAATTTAAAGGTGCTGTGGAACAGGTTGCCGAACTTATGAATGTTACCAAATGTACAGTCTATAATTACCTAAAAAAAGTTTCCTAAACAAACAGTTAAACTCCACCACTCTTACGATACGGAAATACATTCACCCGGCGGCTTCTCAGCTTGCAATCCTATCTGGCTTTTATTCTTCCAGATATTAGACTAAACATATGGTTCGGAACTGATTCAGGATGAAATCAATATCCCACCCAAAAGATTCTCGAGTACCAGCGTCCTTAACACCAGTTGTATTGGGTGTCTCTCTCAATTAATCCGGCTATTTTACAGAGAACAACCAGTTATCCTGAAGTAACATTCTTTTTTCAAGACATCTCTATTGGTATAACTAAAAAGAACTATTGAAAGTTTACTAAATGGGGTTGCTTCCAACTGGCGTTATTGCTATCCTATTTTTTACGCCCATTTACAAACACATCTCAAGGTTACAGCATGATTAACCCAAACAAATCCAAAGAAGAACTGCTTAACTTTGCAAAATCAAATGGCAACAACTTTAACGCCCTGGATACACGTCAATTCCTAGACATAATGATTAGTTTTTATCTTACAGTAAGAGCATCAAAATGTGACTTGAAAGATGACGGCGATATGTTGTTATATCAATGGGGGGTATATGATTATGCGGAAGAACACACTTTTTCTGTTGATATTACGAGACAATTTATCCCTAACCCTTCATTACCCATTAACTGAAGAATTAATAAAAATAAAAAGGGGCAGCAAATGGTGTTATTCACCAAACAGTATTCTGGATCTCAAAACTTTTATTAAGTCAGGCAAATCATTCCAAATCCTCTCAGACAACACACCAGTTAGGGTTGAGCTGGAATGGAGTGAAATATAAATAAAAACAGATGGTATCAAATGACTTATGACAACATTCGTTTACTATTCAACATTTATTTTCAACCTTGCAGTGTGTCTGATATCAGCAATTGTAATAAGGAGGAAGATCAGGAAGAAAACCTTATCAGAAACGACAGGTAAAAACTTACACTCTATAGCAATGCTGCCTTTGGGAGCTTTTTCTGGAACATTATTGTTTTGGGGATTAGCTGATTTGTTCGAAATTTTAGGTCTTGATATGACTTATGGGCATGGAGAAATACTTATATCGGCGATAGTCTTCAATGTATTTCTTTCCCTGCTTCTTCTTGTTGCTGGTCGTATTTTTATTGGATGGGAAGAAATGCTGTCTTCAATCAAAAACATATAACTAAACCAAACCTCAGAATTATATTTGTGACGATTGACTCATCTCTTTCCAAAATTCAGATTTTATTCTAAATCGAAATTTGGTATTTTTTCTGTTTTTACAAACTCTTCGAACCGGATCGCCATTCTAAACCTGTGAAACAACGCATTGCTGAACTCTCTCGAATATTTCTCTCTTATACCAGCGCTTAAAAGTGGCCAGACTTCGCTTGCAGCATGCCTCAACAAAAAGATTTTTGAGAGATATATCTTTTTCTTCCATTTCATACCGAATGAATAGAAATTTAGCCTTTTGAGATAATGCGTTAATACATCTCCAGAGAATTTGTTCCATTTCTTCTTTATCCAGTCCGGCTTCTGGTGAAGGTTTCTTTGTAGCCGGTTCAGGGAAAGACGCATCACTTATCTGTGAAGTAAATGTACGGGGACCAACCCCGACATCAATGAGCTCCTGGAGCTGCTCCACACTCCGGTTTGTATCCCGTGCAAGTTTAGTAATGGCATCTTCATTACCCTGAATTTTTTTCATCTCCCTATACAAATAGAGAATTTCTTTATCAGCAGGAGGGTTTTTCCGTAGGAGAGAACGATGTTTGTCTGCCAGTTTTTTAGAAACCATAAACCGGGTATAGTTGTCAAAAGGTCGTTTACGGTCATATTTTTCACAACATTGGAACATGGTTATCATAGCCAATTGTATCCAATCATCACGATCACAATCCACAGAAAAACTTTCCGGCAGCTGCAGAGATTTTTTCACAGCCATTCTTCGAACACCTGCCATCAGGAATTTTATTTCTCTTTCATGCGGATTACCGCTGATACCAGTTGGTATCACTTCCTGCTCTGTAGAGAAAACAAACCCCTCTGTTCTTGAATAAAAATATTGAAATAAATCATCTTTCATCATTGTCAACCAACTGCACAAAGTGCAGGTATCCCTTTTGTATTCCTTAATAAGGCCGAAATGTATTTATGCCTTATCGCCGAGCATCTGTCAAAAGAATATTTTATTGAGCTATCTCCATGGCTCTGACGATAATCAAGCTGACAGTACGAAGAAACACCGCACAAACATTCTTAGAATTCTTATTGGAGAACAATCATGAAAACAGGCGTATTCATTCTTGCAACCCTAGTTACCTGTACCAACTTTTCTACAGCATCTGTTATGGCACAGCAAACCGGGATTGGCGGAAAACTTAATCTGACGTCTACAGCAGAGCTCAAAGGACAAATACGAACAGCAAGAGATTCCAGAGCTCAACAGGCAAATTTCAAAGTAAACAATACCAGGATCAAAGGTGATGCTAAATCTTTTTTAAAAAGCAAGGTAAGCGGTGATATTATCGTGAACAAAGGCGGCACACTTGAGCACAGTTCCGCGAACCTGAGCCACTCGCAAATTTCCGGTAATCTTAATGCCAACTTACAGGCTGAAAGTAACACGATGAAGGTGGATAACAATGCACACCTTTATGTCTCATCTCTTGATATGCACCACTCCATGATCAACGGCAATTTATCTATCAACAGCAGAAGTGAAACCGGGGCAATCACGTTACAGAAAAATGCTTATGCAAATATTGCTTCTCTGCGGATGAACAATTCGACACTTCATGGTGGAACCGCAATACTAAATACCAACACCGGTAATATCAGAATAGACAAGGGGGGCAAGGCCTATATCTCATCAATTGATATGCAGGGCGCAAGAATTACAGGCCCGGTGAATCTGAACTCCCATACAGCTATCAGTGATGTGCATATCAAAAAGGGTGGCAAACTAAATGTAGCTTCTCTGGTTCTCGATGGCGGTTCCCACGGTGGCATCAACGAGAAAGTACATGTGGCTGTATCCAGCAATATCACAGTTGGGCGGAATACAGAGGTTGAGATTGGTGCGGTGGAAATGTCGGATTAAAATAAAACTCTTTAAAATACACAAAGGGCAGTCGGGATATATCCTGACTGCCCTTTTTTTGTAAATGAGCCAAGCCCCATTGCTTAGCGATAAGGAATGTATAGACAGAAAGCAATCGAGGATAACAATATTCCAAAATAGCAGGGGTAATGACGATGAAAAAGAAACGTTTCACAGAACTGACAGTATTTTGTTTTTTTACCGGGATCGCAAGCACTCTTTTAAAAATACCCATGCAATCAGAATTCCAGACATCAATACCTGAACCAGCTGTTATCTTCCTTTTTGGTGTTGGTTTAATGGGTATTGCCGGATACGTAAAAAAACAGTCTGAGAAAAAATGAATAAAAAATAACAATTTTGAGCCGGCTCAGTTTCCATGACGATGGATTAATTAAGAACGCAACATGATCCAATAAGGATCGGCTAACAACAATTCCTTGGAGGGAATAAAATGAAAACAAGTACACTTCTTATCGCAGCATGTATTACCGGGACTCTCTTTGCCTCTTCTACCGCCATGGCACAACAAAATGGAATCGGCGGTAAGCTGAATCTACAGTCCACAGTAAAACTTAACGGAATGTTGAAGGCTGGCAAAGATTCCAAAGTGGAGATGGCAAATCTTAAAATGAAAAACTCACAAATTCGCGGCAATGCAACGATAACAGCAAACAGCCAGGTAAACGGTAATATTACAGTGAAGAGAAATGGTCAGCTTAACCATGCATCTGTGAATCTCACTGACTCACAGATTACCGGTAATCTTAATACCAATCTTAATGCAACCAGTAAATCTATCCGTGTGGGGCGGGACGCTAAAGTATTTGTTGCCGCTGTGGATATGTCGAATCATTCAAAAATAAGAGGAAATCTGGATGTCACAGCAAGCGCCAAAACAGGTGCAATTAAAACAGGAAAAGACTCCACACTTCTGGTATCCACAATGCAGATGAACAATTCACTTCTTAATGGAAACGGTAAAATCAACTTACGATCAAAAACAGGTAACATAACTCTCGCCAAAGGTGCCAGCGCATATATAGGCAGTACTTCCATGACAAACAGTATTGTAAACGGGCCAATGAATGTTAACTCAAACGTTAATTTACAGAATGTTCGCCTTGGTAAAAATTCCAAATTCACTGCCGGCTCAGTCACCTTGGACAATGCCTATATTTGTGGTGGTCTTGATTTTACCTCTGATGTTTCCGTCTCAAAAGACGTTGTTTTGGCCTCCGGAGCTGATGTTGCCCTCGGGTCACTCCAAGTCATGTAAGCTTTTCGTACCAGTTCACAATCAGCCGGGAAATCCAAGTTGATTGTGAACATTTTACAGCAATAATGAGCCCTTTATAGAAGCATAAATCATTTTTATGTAGTACATCAAAGAAAAATAAGTACTGCCACAAATGCCTGACACAATGAATCACCGCCCAGCGTTAGTGGAAATTTCAGACCAACAAATCAAGGGGTTCCAGAAAGCCACACTGAGCCTCTTCATTATCCCATTCTACAGAATCGTTAGAGGTAAGCAATGAGAAGAGTAGTAAAATATGTCCAAAATATGTCTGCTCTTCTTTTACTGACGTTTCTCATGTTATCGCCCCATTCGGCCCTTGCATTGGAAAAACCCCGTGTAGCCATTTTGCAGGCAAAAGTCTCAGATAAGATATCAAAAAATGCCCGAAGACACCTCAATGTAGAAAAATTACAATCTGAGATGGAAGCTTCTTTTCTTGCCGCACGCAAATTTGATGTTCTTACCAGAAAAAAAGAGTCCCTCGGAGTAATTTTAGATGAACAGGAATTTGCCAATTCATCATTCAGTGCCGGTGATGCTGCCGAGAGTGGCCAGTTACAAAATGCCGATTACCTCATCCGCCCTGAAATCTCTATTTTCAGTTTTTATTCAAGCACAAACAAAGTGCCAAACCTGCAAAGTAAATATTTTCGAACAGACCATGGGGTGCTTGAGGTCAATGCGGAGGTTCTTGACACCAGGACAGGTCAGTTAAAATCCACCTTTTCTCTTAAGAGTACCTTTTCAACCAAGGAACGTATGGTGAACTCCAGAGGAGGCGTTCCGTCTCCGGTTCACTTTACTAAACTTGCCAAGGCAGCATCTGCACAGATGGTTGACCAGTTTCTCGATCTTGTTTTCCCTGTGGAAATAATAAAAGCAAAAAACAACCAAGTTTACCTCAATCGGGGTAAAGATGGGGGCTTGAAACCAGGTGATATTTTAAATGTATATACCAAGGGAGAATCTTTAATCGATCCTTATACCGGCGAAGACCTTGGTACGGCAGAAGAGTATGTCGGTAAGATTGAAGTAACAAGGATCAATCCCAAATTTACAATTGCAAAGATATTACCAAAAAAAATGGTCGGTAATATCAGTCAGGGCTGCATTATACGAAAACAATAAATTGATAAAAATCATACTATTAGGAGAATGACATGAGGATAAAAATATCTGTCGTTGCAGGATTATTGATGAGCAATTGCCTGTTTGGCTTTGCAAATGCTGCTGAACAGCCGGTTACTCAAGATAGTGCACCTGCTGAAAACATATCCGGAGAAGTTATTGCTCCTAAAACCGTACAGGAAGAAACCACTGTCCAGGAAACAGCACCAGAAAATCCCATTGATCAGGAGGTGGCAGCGGAAGAACCCATTGACCCCGAGACAATCAACGATGTTCAGAAAGATATCGAATTTGTTGCATCCAGTAAACAGACACGGGATGCCATCAATCAGTTTGCTGAACAACAGGGCATTGAGTTTGGAGTGGAAAACAAGAAAGGCCAAATATTTTATCAGGCAACGGAGACAGTTGCTGTGGATGAAACAAACCAGCAATGGGCGAAATGGAGAGTGGTGGCATACAAAAAAGCCACCATGAAAATCAAACAGGAATTCATGGAAAGTATTTACGGCAAGATCTGTGGTTCCACCCTTCAGGAATATTTTAACGATGAATCGGATGACCGATTGGATTTTCCGGATTTTACAGATCCTCGCGCCTTTTCCAAATACGGGGAAATATGGAACAAACTGATAGCATTGACAGGGATAAGACTCGACAGAGCTCTTGAAGAGCTTGGTATCGATCCTGCCCAATACGCAGCAGCGCCTCTTGAACAGCGAAAGAATCTCTTTAAAAATAATCTTATCGAAAGAAGTGTAACCAGAGCGGCAGGACAGTTAGGCGGGATCGTTCCGATTAAGACTTTTGAAGGCTTTGACACCAAGGGCAATTATACAATTGGTGTAATCGCCATGTACTACGAAAAAATAAAACAACTTGCTTTTGATATTACGAAAAAAAGGGCTCCCATGTTGACCAAAAAATCCGGGAATCCTATCCAGTCCTATATTCCCAAGGACGACAAACAGCTTTCTGAGGCATTTGGTGTTCGACTTGTCTTTGATGAAACCGGTGCCCCTGCAATCATATCCTATGGTCAGTGGTCATATATGTACAAAGGAGTGGACCAGAAGCGTCTGGACAGATCTTATGAATTTGCTGAGAATAAAGCTAAAACCGAGTCGCAAAAACAGATAGCTCAATTTTTAAATTCTTCAGCATTTTACAGGAAGGTAGAGGAAGTAAAAGCTTTGGACGAGGAAGATGCCATAATGGACAGAGATGGCAATATCCGTCAGGAAGATCTTACTACAATGATCGACAAATTACAGTCTTCAATGAAAGTACGGTTCAATTCGGATCTCCGCGGCATGAAACCAAGTAAACGCTGGAGCTATAAACATCCAAACGGCCATGAAATAGTCGGTGTTGTTACTGTCTGGACCCAGAAAAGCGCAGAAAATGTGGATAAAATCAGAAACTGGAAATCCAGCGAGCACCCCCAGACAGGATTACATAAACAAACTGATAAATCCGGCGTGAATGAAGGCGTTGGCATGGATACAGACTTTTAAACCCTCCGGGAACCGGTCATATGAAATATTTATTGATTATATTGCTGTTCATACCTTTGCTATGGCATGGAACCAGCACTCTCCATGCTGAAGAAGAGGTAAGAACTGTCACCGCCTACGGGGTAACTAAAAAAGAAGCCATTATCAATGCACTGCTCGAGGGCATACAACAGGTAAGAGGCGCTAAATTAGAAGGCGTAGAAACCCTGCGTTCCTCCCTTGAAGAATATTATTCCACAGAAAACGGCGTTGATGAATCTTTTTCAAGCATTGAGTCAAGTCAGAATGAAGCAATTCGTAAAAAGACCAAGGGAATTATAAAATCGTATGATGTGATTTCCGTTACTCCCGGGGAAAATGATCATGGCTGGGAAGCAACTGTCAGTGTTCATGTCCCGATATACAAAACCCCTGCGATTTCTCCCCACAGCCGCAGGAAACTGGCAGTTATGCCATTTCATACCTCAAAAAGCAGTTTTGTTATCAGGGAACACTCCGTTTCATCTCAGGAGATTTCCCGTCAGTTCACACAAAAGCTTGTCACAGAGCTCACTCAAAGCAGAAGATTTACAGTTTTGGATCGTGACTTTATATGTGAATATTTTAAGGAAAAAAATCTGCTTCTTTCAGGCGATACTCCACTGGAAGAGCAGATGAGACTCGGAGAGGTTCTTGGAGTTGATTATATGCTTGTTGGTACAATCACTGATGTGCAATTTCAAAGAACGGCGTATCAGATTAAAACTCTCGACAGAACCGATTACAGGGATAAAGCAATTTTTATTGCAGATTACCGTATTATCGTCATGCCGACCCGCCATGTGAAATGGTCCGATTCCATTACCCTTACTTTGGATAATAAGGATTTACGAAAACTTACCCAAAGTTCCGAGCAGCAGGCAATTCAGCAGGCAGTAATCCAAAAAGCTGCTCAAATAATTACCCATAAAATGCTTGCCAATATCTATCCCATCAGAGTTGCAGAAATTCAACCTGATGGAT
>Ga0256844_10000171_pt1 | contig 25937 bp, 25 predicted proteins | sample MusselsmetaG_FD_189100 | JGI IMG/M metagenome (GOLD analysis project Ga0256844, IMG submission 189100) | Mussel associated microbial communities from hydrothermal vent at the East Pacific Rise, Pacific Ocean - Mussels | ecosystem: Host-associated > Mollusca > Shell > Unclassified ... | reverse complement strand
TGAAATCCTGATGGTACCCGAGTTAATATCCTGGGCACCATTATCAGATAATTTCCTGGCATGGGCATCATTTCCTATCGTTCTATCAGCAGCAGTTTGCGTCGCATCATCAAGTGATGATCGGTTCGCTATAGAATGTTGATTAATTGCTGTCATACTATCAGGCTCAAAATCACTAATTAGTCATATCATTCTTTACTGTAACAGGGCCAGCACACTTTGTGGCACAGCATTCGCCTGAGACAATACCGTCGTACCCGCTTGTTGTAGAATCTGTGCTTTGGTCAATGCAGCTGTTTCCTTGGCAAAATCAGCATCCTGAATACGCGAGCGAGAAGCAGATAATTGCTCAGATATATTTTCACCATTTCGAATTACCGACTCAAAACGATTTTGCGTCGCACCTAAAATAGCCCGCTGAGTATTAATAATCTGCAAAATATCATCAACCTTACCAATTAAACTCAACGCCGCTGAAGTCATTCCGGTGATACTGGTACCACTGATAAAAACAGTAGCATCGGTTGATGTTACAATAGTAAAGGCACTATTAGAGCGTACATTAATCGTATTCACGGTAATCCCATCAATGGCTGAATTACCATTAGGTCCCACCTGAAAATAAAATGAGCCTGCCGCAGAGCCAATCACTTCAACACCATTAAACTGAGTATGAGTCACCCGCTCTATCTCCGACTGCAAATCATTAATTTCAGTCTGAATAGCCTGCCGGTCAGTGGTACTATTAGTCGCATTAGCAGCCTGAACAGCCAGCTCACGAATACGCTGCAGGTTATTACCCATTTCATCATATGCACCTTCAGCTGTCTGCGCCAGAGAAATGGCATCGGCCGAATTACGCACACCCTGATTATAACCGCGTATCTGCGCAGTAAAACGTGAGGCAATTGCCAGACCAGCAGCATCATCTTTAGCACTATTAATGCGCAGACCAGATGATAAGCGTTGTAAAGATGTCGCTAATTGAGTAGAAGTCTTATTAAGATTTCTCTGTGCATTTAATGAATAGATATTAGTATTTATTACTTGTGCCATTGTTATTCTCCTTAAGCATAGTAATCAACAATATTTAAACCCAGTTCATCTGACTGAACTACTTGCGTAGCAGTTCCTGAATCCAGGGTTTCTTCTGATAATTGTTCGTCACCTGGCATAGCGCTATTACCATGCTCATCGTTTGAACCTAAATTAGCTTCCTGCTGTGTATTTTTATCCTGGTGAGATACATTCACATCAACTTGTGAAAATCCATTCTCATTCAGCATTTCTTTCAATCGGGGAATTGCATTTTCTAATGCCTCTTTGGTTGATAAATGCTGTGATGTCAGAGTGACTACTGCACTTTCACCCGATAACTTAAGCATTGCTTCAACAGGACCCAATTTAAGCGGATTGAGCTTTATTTTTGCCTGCTGAATAGCATTATTCGCCATCATAATAATTTGATTTGAAAAACTCTGACTCCAGGCAGCCTTACCGACAGTGGTTTTAACTTCCAGGGATGGTGCTGTTTGGCTAAGCTGCTGGAGTGAACCCGCCAGTGATACATTTGCCCGATCGAGCATCGTAACAGGGCTATGGGTCTGAGTTTGCGTGGAGCCTGTTTGCGCTAGAGTAGATTTAGCATCATTAATAAGCAGCTGTGCATTAAGTTGCTCAACATTCATCTTCTGCTCAAAGGATTTAACACTGGCTATAGCATCACCCGCCATTGAATGTTTTTGTGACATATCAATAAATTGTTGAAAATCAGCAATACTTTTACTTAAAGCAGATTCATTTTTAGCTTCACTACCGCTATACAGTGGCATCTTCACTGCTCCCTCAGATAAATTTTTATTGCTTTCAAGCTGAGGTTTTAGTACCGATGATGCTATATTTTTATCTGCAGTAAGGCTGTTAGGTGTCCAATAGACTGCTTTATTAGGCTGTTCATCAACTAACTGCTGTTGTTCATCCATTGGTTGTAAAACCAATAAAGAAGGGTCTAATGTCTGATTATCAGTAGATACAAGTTCATCCAATGACAAATCAGCAGAAGTATTACTTTGTTCATCAGCATTATCGATTTCAGCAGCAAGTAGCCAATGCTGACTATCTAATAATGTATTGTCAGCTGTTTGCTCAGCGCCTGTATTATCCTGGCTATGCTCAGATTGATTAGAAGTGTCGGTACTATCGTTTTGTTCAGCCCTGACACTATTTTCAGGATCATCATTGTGTTTTTCCCGGGCAACATACGTATTTTGTTCAGACTCTGTTTTTACAGACTTTTCGTTGTCCTTTTCCTGATGATGGTTTACTTTATTATCAGTTTCTTTATTCCGCTGATTTTTTTCCTGTGCAACAGTATCATTTGACTTATCTTTATCTGTTTTGGGCGATTTATCATTTCTAATATGGCTGGATTCTTTTGCTGGCAATTCTTTGCCGTTAAGTGGCAAGCTTTTTTGCGCACGTACTGACTGAGTCGAACTTCTATCCATCTCATTATTAAATGCAGACTTAAAAAGTTCTGACTTTTTATTATCAACTGAAAGCAGGCCCAGAGCCTGTCCGGTAATAAGATCAGTATTGTTTTTCTTAATATTTAAAAAGTTTGTAGTATTCATTTTCTTATTCGTCAAAAAATTAACTTTTATACTTAAGTTATAGGAATGCAACTCCCGTACCAACTTTTAAAAAATAAATTTCTTTATGAATTAACGAATTAGATCATACTTAAAGAATTAACTTGATAGATTTAACTTTAACTAGTGTTTATCAATTTATTCCCTCTCTATGGGAATAGAGGATAATTGTCTGCCAAGTCAGCGACTAAAGAGCTGGGATGAGGGAATTACAAAGCTCAATTTTGAATGAATTAAGGAGTAGGAAATACCATTGAAAGTACTTGAGGAAAGAATAAAGAACTGCGCTTGAAAATTACATCAGGACTTAGAATTACGCTGAAATAGAGCCTGATTAAACTCATCCAGCTGTTTTTGTTCATTTTTATTTTGTACTATTTGTTCTTCAACAATATAGCGCTGAGTAACCTTAGTGTAAATTTTGGTACGAGTATGTTTTTGCAACCAGTGCTGTTTTTTTTCATCACATACTTTCTTTTGTTGTTGAATTTGCCTGAGCAAACCCTCAATACTCTGATTGAGATTACTCATAAAAACCAGAGTATCCTGTAAGCGATGGCTACCGACCCCCTGCTTTGACATATCTATCATTTGCTGATTATAACCGGCTCGATAAGAATATAATTTTTGTAACTGATTTTCTAATTCTCTGACCTGGGCAAGACATTGCCCGTAAATACGTGCTGACTGCTGCTCCTGCTGCTCTGCCAGCTGATTAACTGGCTGCATACGCCGGGACTTTGATTTCATAACCATGATTTACTATTCATTTAATTATTGCTTATAGACATTTGCTGAAGCAACACCGGGGGTGACTGCAGGTGAATTATTAATAAGCTGTTGTGTTTGTGTTGGCTGATTCATCACCATCGCTAAATCATGCAGACTGACTTCTAAATTCATAGCAGTATTCATACCCTGGTGTAAAAAGTCCATTAGAGACGGTTGTAATTCAATGGCTTCATCAATTGTTTTTTCAGTGCCATAAGTATAGGCGCCAACATTGATAAGATCACGATTTTGCTGGTAAGTAGAATAAATTTGTTTAAAACGTCGAGCCAGTTCAAGATCTGATTCATCTGAAATCTCAGTCATTACACGGCTAATAGAGGCTTCGATATCAATCGCCGGATAATGACCCCGTTCGGCCAGATCACGTGATAAAACCACATGACCATCCAGAATAGCGCGTGCAGCATCAGCAATGGGATCCTGCTGATCATCGCCCTCAGTTAACACCGTATAAAAGGCCGTGATTGAACCTCCTCCCGCTTCACCGTTACCTGCACGTTCAACCAGGCCGGGAAGTTTGGCAAATACCGAGGGTGGATAGCCTTTGGTTGCTGGTGGTTCACCAATGGCTAAAGCAATTTCACGCTGAGCCTGGGCAAAACGCGTTAATGAATCCATGAGCAATAAGACATGTTTACCCTGATCACGAAAGCTTTCAGCAATACTGGTGGCCACCTGAGCACCATGCAAACGCATCACCGGTGATTGATCGGCAGGCACAGCAACTACGACTGAACGTGCCATACCTTCAGGACCAAGAATATTTTCAATAAACTCCTTAACCTCACGTCCCCGCTCACCAATCAGACCAACGACAATCACATCGGCAGTAGAAAACCGGGTCATCATACCTAATAAAACACTTTTACCCACGCCACTACCGGCAAACAGCCCCATTCTCTGCCCACGTCCCACAGTAAGTAAGGCGTTAATCGCACGTACCCCCACATCCATAGGCGTATTAATTGGCTCACGTGCCAGAGGATTCATGGTTTTACCCGTTAAAGACACACTACGACTATTATTAAGCGCTCCCTTGTCATCCAGCGGGTTACCTGAACCATCAAGCACCCTTCCTAATAATTCATTACCCACGGGTACAGTGTAAGATGTTGACGTAGGGATCACCCGCGCATTAGGCAAAATACCACTGATTCCTTCAGTCGGCATTAAATAGAGTTTATCACCGGCAAAACCCACCACTTCTGTTTCAATAAACTGTTTATCGACACCTTCAACCAGGCAGCGTCCACCAATGGCGGACTGACAACCCACTGCCTCCAGAGTCATGCCCACCATGCGCGTCAGTTTACCTTCTACTTTTAAAGAAGAAGGGTTTTGCTCTACTTTTTGTCGTGCCTTTTGCAGTGATTGCTGCCATTGAGAAGCAAACGTATCGACAGCTGATGGCTCACTATCAGCAGACATTACACTATCTCGTTATCAGGATTAATCTCACGATGCTCTTTATTGACATCACTTGCCCGTTCAGTATCTGGCGGTTCATCAGTCTGAGCCTCATCTACCGATAAATCCACTGGTGCTGCTTCACTCTCCTGAACCGTATCACGGTGCACGCGTTCACTGCCCAGAATGCGGGCAGATATTTCTGCGATACGGGTATCAATACTGGCATCAATTTGTGAAAATTCTGACTTGATACGACAGCCGCCCCGGGTGATCGTCGGCTCATCAATAATACTCCAGGATTGCACCGTGTGTTCAGAGTCATAGTTAGAGGAGCTATCTTCGTGAGGCTGTGTATTTATCGCTAAACTGTCCCGGGCAACTTGTGCATCAGCAGGATGCAGAAAAACTTTAATATTTTTTGAGCTCGAGGGCAAAGCAGATAGCGCTTCTTTAATCACCGCAACTATCTGTCCCGGATCCATATTGATTTCTCGGCGAATAATTTGCTTGGCCATCGCAATTGATAAGCTGATTAACTCCTGTTCAACATCATCATTTACCTGAGTCAATGGCTCAGCTAAAAATTTCATGATCTGAGCAAAACGCTTTATTGTTTGTTCTACTTCTTCCTGTCCCTTAAGTATTCCCTGCTGCTGTCCTTCTTGCAAGCCCTGCTCAAATGCTGCCTGATAGCCTTCTTTCTGACCTAATTGAAAACCTTCATCATAGGCCTGCTTCTGTAATTCTTCTAACTGTCTGGCGGTTAATAATCCAGCCTGTTCCTGTTGCTGCTGTGCCACCGACTGCACATCCGGTGCCTGCCAGCGTTCAAAGGTGACATTATCACCGGATATCACCCGACTATTTTTAGCCTCAGACATATTCATCACCACCCGCGCCTAACTGAATATCACCGGCTTCAGCCATACGGCGGGCAACGCTGAGGATTTCACGTTGTGCATCTTCCACTTCACTAAGTTTCACTGGACCACTAGCCTCCAGATCATCACGCAACATTTCAGCGGCACGTTTAGACATATTTTTCAGTATTTTTTCTTTCACTTCTTCATCAGCACCTTTGAGAGCAACAATGAGGATATCAGAAGAAACCTCACGCAGTAGTGCCTGAATACCGCGGTCATCTACACCAGACAAGTTATCAAAGACAAACATACTATCTTCTATTTCCTGGCCCAAATCCTCATCCACGTTTTTAATACCTTCCATAATAGCGGCTTCTGAGGTACCATCGACAAAATTCAGAATATCTGCAGCTGTTTTAACACCTCCAACACTGGAAGAACGAATACTGCCTTCATGCCCGGCAAATTGTTTTTCTAAAATTTCATCCAGTTCAAATAAAGCCGCTGGTTGAATCGCATCTAAACTGGCAATACGCATCATAATATCTGCACGAGTATTTTCCGGTAAGTTTGACAATACCTGGCCGGCCTGATCCGCTTCCAGATAGGATAAAACAATGGCAATAATTTGCGGGTGCTCAAGACGAATAACTTCAGCAATTGAACGGGGTTCCATCCACTTCAGTGCTTCCAGTCCCTTAGACTGACGGCCTAATAAGATTCGGTCAATAACACCACCAGCCTTGTCTTTACCTAAGGCCTTATTAAGTACATTACGTAAATAATCTTCTGAGCCCATGCCCAGGGCAGTCTGGCCGCCGACTATGGTGTTAAAATCCTGCAAAACGTTGGTGGCTTTTCCCTTATCCACATTGGTCATGGTAGCCATGGCTTCACCCAGGCTTTGAACTTCTTTGGGGCCTAAATGCTTAAGAATACCGGACGCTTCTTCTTCACCCACGGACATAAGAAATACTGCTGCCTGCTGAACACCATCCAGTTTAGCTTTTGTTTGTTCATTATCATCGTCAGCCATTTACATTATTCTCTTTACTACACAATTATAGTCAATTACGCCGCCAGCCAGTTTTTTACTACCTGAGCAGCAATTTTTGGATCTTCTACTACTAGCTTACGTGCCATATCCAATTGTACTTCATAATTATCCGGTGGTGAGGGCAAGGCATCAGCTTCATCCTGCGCCATTGCAGCAGCTTCAGCATCATCTGACAATGCACCCTGAGCCCCTGCTGTTGTACCTGCACCATCACCATCAATGGCAATCAGTTCTTTTTGTGGTTTAGCAAGACTCTTAAATGCCGGTCTAATAACACCAAATATTATATAAAGAACCATTAGTGCTGCCAAACTTTGTTTTACAATAGGAGCAAACCAGGCTTGTTCCCACAAAGGGACATCCGGCAATGCTTCAAGTTCAAGCGGAGCAACAAAGGCAGCATTAACAATATTAACCGTATCACCACGCTGGACATTAAAACCCACCGCCTGTTTTACTAAAGAAGTAATACGTTGTAGTTCTTCTGTTGTTCTGGGCACAGTGCTAATAGTACCATCCTGAGCAACTTCCTTCTTATCATCCACCACCACAGCAATAGAAATACGTTTAACTCCCCCGGTGGCTAATTGTGTATGACTAATGGTTTTATCCAGCTCAAAATTTTGTGTCGTGGTTTCCTTGTTTTTAAAAACACCACCGCCGGCTGCTGTCTCGCCCGCAGCATTATTCGCAGCATTTTCTGGGGCAATGGAACCGCCCGGAGGTTGATTAGATAAGGCACCGGGTACACCGGCATCACCACTACCAGAAATTCTCTCAATCAGCTGCTGCTTACTGCGCGTTGCCGCAGCATCAGGATTAAAAACTTCGGATGTTTTTTCTATACGGGTAAAATCAATTTCTGCATTGACCTGAGCCTTAAAACCATTTCCACCCAAAAAAGGCGAGAGTATATTACTAACCCGCGTAATATAATTATGTTCTACTTTATTGGTATATTCCAGTTGTTCTGAATTTAAAACTTTTTCTTTATCTATAGAGTCGGTTAACAGGCGACCCATTTGATCAACCACGGTGACTTGTTCGACCTGTAGATTGGGTACGCTGGATGCAACCATATAGGTTATAGCAGAAATCTGCTCATCAGACATACGATGTCCTGAATAAAGGTTAGCAACAACAGAAGCACTGGCTTTTTTACGATTTCTGACAAATACCGATTCTTTGGGTAAGGCAAGGTGTACCCGTGCAGATTTAATATTGCGTAAAGCTGAAATAGAGCGGGATAATTCTTCTTCCAACGCATGCTGATAACGCGCAGATTGAATGAATTGACTGGTACCAAAACTTTGATCTTCATTTAAAATATCAAAGCCTTCAGGGCGTATATTGGGCAAACCTTGCGCGGCCAGTTGCATACGTGCTTTTTCAATATCATTAGCCGGTACCATAATGCTGCCGGCACTGACTTTATATTTAATACCTGCCTGTTTTAGGGCGTCTGCAACCTGAGACAGCTCTGTGTCCGGTAGCTCAGCATATAAACTGGTATAATCCGGCGACTGAGACCAGAAAACAATCGCTACACCTAAGGCGACACTCGCTGCCAGCCCTACCAATAAACCTGCCTGTCTTAACAAGGGATGTTCACTAATATTCTGTAAGGCAACCATTGAATTTTTATTTGCAGCTTCATCAGCCATTAGAACTTACTCCAATCATATTTTTAACACGTTCAGCAGTTGAAAAATCCTGTTAAACCCGAATGTTTTTCACTTCTTCATAGGCTTTAATAAATTTATTGCGGATTTCAACCAGTGCTCCAAAAGCAACACTGGATTTTTCTGAGGCAATCATCACCTGAGCCAGGCCAACGCCTTCTTTATCTGACATAAAATCCTGTCTTAAACTACCCGACTCACTTTGCAGATGATTCACCTGTTGCAATGCTGATTTAAGCAAACTACCAAATTCAACAGTCTCTACTGAGTTATCCTTAATACCCGGCAGCCCCTCATTATTAATTTGCAGTGGAGTTGCTTTGGAGGCAGCCATATCACTCATAGAACGCATTTGTAGCATCAGACTTGAAGTATTAATATCATTGCTCATTGAACTATCCTTAAAACATTTTATAGGGTGTCAAAAAAAAGTTTTGTACTGTCTGTTTTTATTAAGCAGTTTTCACGCCAAAACCACCGGGAATACGAATACCATCATCACGCATTTTGGCTAATTTATATCTCAGAGTCCTCTGACTAATGCCTAATTTTTCTGCTGCCATTTTGCGGTTACCCATGGTCATACGTAAAATTTCCAGAATTTTATCGAATTCACGACTACGCAATTCTGAATTCAGATTGGATGAATTAGTTACTGATGTATCCTCTGTTATTGATGTTTGAGCTGGTGAAGCAACACTTGTTACCGGCTGAGCAACAGTTTCTGCAGGTACTTCAGCTAAAAAGTTTTCCATGGGGATATCATCCGGGGTGATTACATTATCCATATGCAAAATAAATGCACGTTGAATAACATTGTCCATTTCCCGGATATTACCCGGCCATTGGTGATTCATCAGTTTTTTCTCAGCCTGTGATGAAATATCAGGGATAGCATTAGCATTTTTCTTGGCCATTTTATTGATCAAATGCTTTGCCAAAGGCAAAATATCTTCTTTACGATCTTTTAAATCTGGTATCACCATAGGGAATACATTAAGTCGATAAAATAAATCTTCACGAAATTTATTGTTTTTAACGCATTGCTGAATATTACGGTTTGATGTAGCTAGCACCCGAACATCCAGTGGTATCAACTCCTGGCCACCCAGTCGTTCCACTTCCTTTTCCTGAAGTACACGCAATAATTTGGCTTGTAAGCCTAAATCCATTTCAGAAATTTCATCCAACAATAGGGTGCCACCCTGGGCTTGTTCAAATTTTCCTGCTGAGGCTTTATAGGCACCGGTAAAAGACCCTTTTTCATAACCAAAAAGAGTTGCTTCAAGCATGTTTTCTGGAATAGCAGCGCAATTAATGGCAATAAAGGGCTTATCTGCACGCGCAGAATGCTTATGAATATAACGTGCAAGCACTTCTTTACCAGTACCACTTGATCCGCCTATCATTACCGTCGCATCACTATTAGCTACACGTTTCGCTAATTGTGCAATTTTCTGCATACTGGCAGATTCAGCAATCATCTGATGATCTTCAATTGTTTTACCTACATAACGACTGACCACAGATACCAGTACTTCTGCTTCAAAGGGCTTTACCAGATAGTCAACAGCACCATCCTTCATCGCTTCAATAGCTTTGCTGATGGTACCATAGGCAGTCATTAGCAATACCGGCATATCATAATGACGTTTAATTTGTTTCAGTAATTGATGACCATCCATTTTTGGCATCTGCACATCACTGATAACAATATCAATTTCTGCAAATTCATCATCCGCAAGACATGCTAAGGCTGCGCGGCCGTTATCCGCCTCAATAACGTTATAGCCAGCCATTTCAAGAGTATCAAATAATGCCTCACGTAAAGCATCATCATCTTCAACAACAAGAATCAAGGGGGCCTGTGGATCTGTTTTTTTCAGATGAGTCATTATCATTACTCCTTATTCATAGTGTTAAATGATTGAATTTGGATTGGTATACGCATTCTGAAAACCGTACCTGAAGCTGTGGAATCATCCAGCCAGAGTTCACCATCATGAGCATTGGCAATTGCCTTCACCACAGCCAGTCCCAGACCTGTGCCCTGTTCTTTAGTCGTAAAAAAAGGCTCAAAAATCTGGTTAACATGTTCATTCTCAATTCCACAACCATTATCGATAATGCTAAAATCAATAGCGCCACTTACAGGTTGGGAAACTCGAATGGTGATTTCAGCCTGTATTTGTTCCGCTACTGCTGACAAGGCATTATTCACCAGATTCACCAGACCACTGACCAATAAATTACGGTTACCTGAAATATAAAGTGTCTCATCCGGCATATAATCAAAATTCAGCTGAACCAGTGATTGTGCATCGCTGAGTACAATTGTTTGCTCTAATTCTATTAATAATTGTTTAACCCGGATACTTTCCCTGTTTTCCATACCATTCCTGGAAAATAGCAACATATCATTAATTAATTGTTCCAGACTTTGAATACGTGTCAGAATTTTGTCAGCAAAACGTAAACGTTTGCTATCATCCAGTTGAGGGGATTTTAAATGTGAAGCATAGAGTAAAGCAGCAGAAATAGGGGTTCTTATCTGATGGGCCAGTTGTGCCGCCATTTGTCCCATTGAAGCCAGGCGCTTTTGCTGGTCATATTTAATCTGTAGCTGGCGTTTTTCTGTCACGTTTTGCAGCAAAATAATTTGTCCCGGAACGCCTTCACCCAAAGGACAGGTCGAAATACTGACAATTTGCCCTTTTTTAGTGATGGAGTCTTGCCCGGAAATACGACTACGATCAAAGGCACGGTCAATAACCGCTCGCCAGGCCAGGCCGATCAATGGTTCATCAAGCAGTTCAATTGTTGCCGGATTACATTCACGCACCATGCCTTCACCATCAAGTACCACAACACCCGCAGGTAGTGCCTTCAATAATGCCTTCAAACGAGTCTCAGTCAATGACTCCTGTAAAGCCGAATGGGCTGATCTTTTAACTTTAGCCGCAGTATAGCGCCGACCTTTAAGCGTATCATTATCCCGTTGTTCAACTGAGGCTGTATCAACTAATGCCGTCACACCCATAATTTACTCCTGCTAATTCAATTCTATAAACCTGATTAAGCAAAAAGTAAACCATATAATATTTTTATTATTTATTACAGCAAGTTAAAGTTGATTTTTATCTATTGGTAAAGCAGAGGTAATAACAATGACATTTATTTGTCACTTTTATTAAAGACACCGGGAAAGGTCTGATAATTTTTGTTTTATTTGCTGATAAAGCAGCTGGTGTCCAATGGAATTAGGGTGCAATCCATCGGCTGACAAATTATCTTGTGAGCTTTGTAGAAATATTGTATGTAAATCAAGGTATTCACAATTCATTTCAACCGATAGATTTTTCATCAAACGATTATATTTTTTAATATCATCGGCTAATCTTAATTTCCCATACTGATCGGTCTTGCTATTTATAAACTCAGCGATGGGCAACATATTAAGTAAAAGAACATTTGCCTGTAATTCTTTAGCAATAGTGATGCAGTGATGCAGATTTCGTAAATAATAGCGCTCCGGAACAATATTTTTGCCTTTATGAATAACAATATCATTAATACCATAGGCAAACAGTATAAGTAATTTCTGCCCCTTAATACTTCTTGCTGCTACTTCTATAGCAAAACGTCTCAGCAGACCATCCGTAGTCTCTCCAGCAACACCCAGATTATATAAACTAATTTGCTGTGTCTGGCTATACTCAAATTTTTGATAATAATGTTTTTTTAAACGATCAGCCCAGCCACCTTGTTCAATATCTTTCTCACCCAGGGTAATGCTATCACCAAAACAGAGAATTTTTAACATCTGTAATTTCAATACCTTCAGGTTTGCTCATGCAATAAACCATCAAACAACAGCAAGTAAGTTTATTTCACAACTTGATGATGCAGAACATTGTGCAGTGTAAGATTTTGACAACATATTTAAACATTTCCGTAAAAAAAGTCCATAATTTAAAAATTAGCCTGTCAAACGAAATGCTGTTACCTTGTGGATATTTTGGTGTGGTAACTTAAATTTGATCATACTCAGTATGAAAGCACAACTATTTTTTATTAATTCTTTGTTTTATCTAACTATTTGTGGGAATTCATCAGACTCCACCCCTTGGGGGAGCTCTAATTTTGTTTTAATGCTTTCTGATATGTTGCCAATGGAATAAATAGCTTATTCTTTTGATCTTTAAAAAGTATAAAGCCATATTTTAAGTAAAATTGACTCATACCATCTTTTGCATCAACGATAACTAATGGAAATCCAACAATCTTACTCGCTGAAAGAAGTTTATTGAGTGCATCAATGAGTAACATTTCACCATAACCTTTTCCAGAATAATGTTTATCAACAGCTAACCGTGCAATTAAACCAGAAGTCTCAACTGTTTTATGTTTTTTTAGTAAATTATTGGGCAATAGTGATGGGTCAATACGTGACATACTTAAAGTATAAAAGCCAATAATTTTTTTTCTTTCTTTTTCGTCTTCCAGAACATATGTCCGGCTATTATCTCGGGCTGCTTGCTGGCTAGCCATTAGTTTTAAATAGTTATTAAGTGCATCAACACCACAATCAAACTGACCTCTATCATGCAAGTCTTTATCAAGCAATATTATATTCATAAAGCTTATTGTGTATATTTTTTAACTGCATTCATTAAATGCACATTGGGTTCAGGTGTATTATCCAAAGCATCAAACAATAGCTCAGCGTCATAAACTGAAAGCTTTAATGTATGCTGATCATTAATAAGGGTTTTAGCCTTCTCTACAGCTGCATTTAGCACAAAAGAATTGATACTCGATATCCCTGCTATTGCTGCAGCTTCCAAAAGAAGAGCTTGAGTATCTTCATCAACTCGTGTTGTTATCCGAGGTAAACTAGCGGCCATTTTTATTAATTCCTATTTTTGTTTGTATTTTGAGTATCATACAAGAACAATTTAAATGTGTCAATTTGGCACATTATAGTTTTTTTTGCTGTTTGCAATTAAATTTTAATGCAACTAAAAATGTATTCTTATGCTATCTTAAAATTACTGCTAACTGGATAGTTAAGAGCTTTTATCATTAAGAAAAAATGTCCGTTTAAGGTCAAGAGCTACTAACGATAATTGCCAGTTCGATCATTTTGACTGTTTCGTTTATTTCGTTTACACTATTAATATAAAATATATCTGAAAGATACATTTTAATCAAAAAAATAACAAAAACTATATAAAATTTAAGAAGTTTTGGAGTGGTGTCATGAAAGTGGAAAAGCATGAGTTGCCGACAGCCGAAGAAAAACTGTTGGCCAAAGAAAGTAGTCGTACTATTTCTGCTTATTTGCAAACAAAGGCTGAAACGCAATCAATACAAATAGAAGATGGTGCAGGGGATAGCCATGCGGTAAATATCCCAGTATCCGCTTTAAGATTATTGGTCGATGTACTGACCGAAATAGGTGAAGGTAATGCAGTTAGCATTATCCCAGTCCATGCAGAGCTGACTACTCAGGAAGCAGCTGATGTACTTAATGTTTCTCGTCCATTTTTAGTTAAGTTATTGGAAGGTGGCAGCATTCCCTTTCATAAAGTAGGCCGACATAGAAGGGTGCTATATCAGGATGTGATGAGCCATAAGGATGGTATTGATTCAGAGCGACAAAAGACACTGGATGCACTGGCACAACAAGCACAAGAATTAAATATGGGGTATTAATGAGCTCTAACTTTACAGTTGTTTTTGATGCAAACGTATTATATCCAGCACCATTAAGGGATTTTTTAATGCAGTTGGCCTTAACTGACTTATTCAGGGCAAAATGGACAAACATGATCCATAACGAATGGATAAGGAATATCTTAAAAAATCGCCCTGATTTATCTCAGGAACAACTGGAAAGAACCCGTAATTTAATGAATGCTCATGTCCGCGATTCTGTGGTTGAGGACTATGAGTTTTTAATACCCACTATCAACTTACCAGATAAAGATGATCGTCATGTTGTAGCGGCAGCTATACAAGGCCATGCTGATATGATTGTCACTTTTAATCTGAAAGACTTCCCAAGTTCTGAATTGGATAAATACAATTTAGAAGCACAGCATCCAGATGACTTTATCTATAATCAGATGGATTTACACCCCGCTTTAGTTTGCCAGGCGGCTGCATCCCATAGAAAGTCATTAAAAAATCCACCCAAGACACAAGATGAATATCTCGATACCCTGTTAAATCAAGGGCTCACCCAGACAGTTGCTGAACTAAAGCAATGGAAATACGCATACTGATGAAAAGCTATTTATTGCTTTATAGCTCATTTTTTTGGTACCATTAATGCGTAATATAGGTAAAAACCTAAGATTTAAATACCTCAAAATTCGATCATTCTCGATAGTATTTCAAATAATAAAAATATAAATGTTAACTGATTTAAAATGGTCACTAACTGAAAAGTTGAAAATCAATCTCACTTAACTTGAAACCTTGCCAAACATCGCCTCATATTTTTTCATTTTCTCAACCAGAGTGGTTCTGCGCATATTAAGCCGTTTAGCGGCATGAGCAACAACACCTTTTGATTCTGTTAAAGCCTGTTGAATCAAAGAGTACTCCAAATTAGCCAGATGATCTTTTAAATCAAAACCTTCATCAGGTAATTGCTCTACTGAATTAAAGGTGATATTCTCCGCCGGAGTGATATCGTTACTTTGTTGCAGATTATTATTGGCAACATGATAAGACTCATTTAAGCACTCAATATTGGCTTCACTCAGCTGAACATCAATCTGCGGTAATTGCTCAATATTAGAAATGTCGTATTGATATTTCTCCGGCAAATCATCCCATTGCACGGGTTCTTCTGGAAAGATAATCCCCAGACGCTCTACAAGATTAGATAATTCACGCACATTGCCGGGCCATGAGTGCAGCATAATTGACGCCATTGCTTCGGGTGTTAATTGCACTGAACACTCACTTTGCTCAGCCATTTGTTTATTGAGCATAGTAAATAAAAGAGGTATATCCTCTGCTCTATCGCGCAAAGGGGGGATTTCTATGGGAAAAACATTAAGCCGGTAATAAAGATCTTCTCTAAAATTACCTGCTTTTACTTCTTCCTCCAGATCTCTATGGGTTGCAGCAATCACCCGAACATCGGCTTGTAGACTCTTATTACCACCTACCCGTTCAAAAATTCTTTCCTGTAACACACGTAATATTTTTACTTGCATTGAAAGAGGCATATCACCAATTTCATCAAGAAAAAGACTCCCTCCCTGTGCTAATTCAAAACGACCTTTACGCATTGTTAAGGCCCCGGTAAAAGCCCCTTTTTCATGACCAAAAAGTTCACTTTCCAGTAACTCCTTAGGGATAGCACCACAATTGACAGGAACATAGGGCATGCTATTTCTTTTAGATAGCTGATGCAAACAGTTGGCTACAACTTCTTTTCCAGTACCGGATTCACCTAAAATTAACACATTGGCATTTGTTTTTGCCACCTGGTTCATGAGTTTTTTTACCTGACGGATAATAATACTTTCACCAATGAAAGTATTATCCAAAAAAGAGTCTGCTGTTACTTCATTCGCATTAAGAACCACTAAAGACCTCTACATTGTCAATTTATTGTCGCTTGTAAAAATAAAAAATTTTATTTTTACGCTTTAGAAGTAAAAATATAGCGTAATTTTTGCCGATGTAAAGTCAAAACTTTGCTATATGTCAAAAAAACGTCATTATATATTATGTATACTTTCACGTTTTGACAGATTAACGGTTATAAGTAATAATAGTTTTTATAAAAGAATAACTTATCATGTTTAATCATTTAGTAAACTTAGCCCTCACATCATTTTTTTAATAAGGCATATAATGAAAATTGAAACAACACGTTTTGGTTCACAGGAAGTCGAACAAGAAACTATCCTCCATTTTCCTAATGGGCTTTTAAGCAATAGCGAAGCTCAGGATTTTAAATTATTCCATAAAGAACATGCTGAAACAGAAATGAATCCGGTTGTTTTCTGGTTACAATCTGTCAACAACCCAGAAATTGCCTATACTATTTTTGATCCTGCCCTGGCCAATTTTTATTATGAAGTCTCATTGCCTGATGAGGATTATGAACTGCTCAATTCCCAGAGTTCCGATGAAATAGCCATGATGGTAATAATTAAGGGCAGTGATGCCAGGAGCAAAGTACAAAAAGAAGGTTTAACTTTAATCAACGCTAATATTACTGAACCGTTATTTATTAACCTTAATTCACTTAAAGGTCTGCAGCGTTCTATTAAAGATTTAGATTTTGATATTTTTCTTAATGTGCCGATTGTCGAGATAGGTAAGTAATATAGCCAAAATAAGTAGCTGACTTGGGTAACGACTTATTTGTTTTGCAGATAAGCAGAATGAACATTCTGCTTTTTTTTCATACCGTGTAACTGCTGAGAAATACCATTTTTTTCTTGCTGAGCAAGTTGTGCTATTTTTTTATTCAAACGTAACACAGCTTCTATTGTTTGTTTAATCTGTTCATGACTATAAGCAACGGCAGGGCCGTTTTGCTCAAAAAACACATGCATTAGCTCATTTCGCTTACTTTCTAAATCAGGTAATTTATCCCAATGACCGGCTTGGGCATCCACTAGCATTTGTTGACTTATGGTGAGTAAAGAGTGCAATTCATCTGTCGCCATTTACTTTACTAAATTCTTGCTTTAGCCAAAGCATCGGGGCGTGAACCCGCTACGCTTTTTGCGTGTTGTTCAATGATATCTTGTGGAATAGCATCCCAGCCGGATTTAATGTCTAATAGCAACTCGGAAACTTCATCAAGCATTTCCAGTGAATTATTAAGATTAGCCTGAGTTAAACGACTATTCATATAAACATACAATGATTCAAGATTTTGTGAAATTTCACCACCCTGACTATGATCGAGACTGACTCGTAAACCTTCAATAATCGAAATGGCCCAGGAAATATGTTCACCTTTTTTGGCGATATCACCATTTTTTAAAAAACCTTTTGCCTTAGATATTTTTTCGAGCGCACCTTCCATAAGCATTTGAATCAGACGATGAGGATTAGCAAAAGCTGCCGTGCTCTGATTACCTACCTGTGCATATTTATTCATTGCCGCATGGTTATTTGCATAATTCATAAAAAATCCTTTAACGAACCTGTTCAATAATTTGAATGTAACTCTGTCTTGTATAGATTATCGGCCAGAAAATATTTTTCTATAGTTTATTTACTCGAAAATCCCGGTAAATTAGCTAATTGCTGAGTTAAATAAGAACTTGTGGCATTGGATTTTGAAATAATAGAGTCCAGTGCGCTAAATTGTTTTAAATAACGTGCTTCAATCAGACCCAGACGGTATTCCATTCTTAACTGAGCATCACCATTATAGTCAATACGCGACTGCAAGCCCTCTTCACGGGTTTTTATCAGGCCATCAAAACTCAAATAATCGTCCATTTTTGCTTCCAGACGAAAAGCCACACCGTTATCATCATTGGCAAATAATTGTGAAATTGCTTCATAATCCTGAGCAATTGCCTTATCCAGCTTACTGCTGTCAAGCTCCAGTTCACCTGTTTTGGCATTACTGGTGATACCCACTTCAGATAAAAAATTAAAACTACCCGTTAAACCGGCACTACTGTTAAACTCATTACGGATACTGGACAAAATACTATTTAAAGAACTATCACCTTCTAAGCCATTTTCTTTAAGAGAATTTATCGTACTTTGCAAAGTATTATAGGCAGATACAAAATTACCAATAGATTCTTTAACCCCATCAACATCTTTTTCTATTTTTAACTCAGCAGGCGCACTGCTTTGTTTGAGCAAATCCAGAGATACACCTGAAATAGCATTGTCAATAGAGTTACTTGCACTGCTAATCGTATAAGCGTTATCAATAACAACATGAGCATCAAGAGCAGTTTGTTTTTCACTTAAATCAAGTTGTGTAACAGCATCACCGGTAGAGCTGACGCTAATCTGATTGGCCACACCTGTTTGCGAAGAGGTCAGTACTAACTGATAAGCATCGGGGCCTTCAGCAATAATAGAGGCTGACACACCCACATTATCTGCAGATGCTGCACTATTAATAGCATCTCTTATTTCTGCCAGAGATTTACCGTTAATATCAACAGATAAAGCATTTGTACCATCACTAATATCTAAATTAGCAGAGGCACTCACCGGACTGGAAGTATCAGCAAAAGCCGCGGTAGAACCAAATTTATTCGCTCTGGCCAGATTAAGTACTTCTATAGAGAAAGAACCTGAAACAGCGTCACTATCAACACTTGCGGTAAAACTCTTATCAGTTTCGACTTCAGATGTGGACACCTTATAGGTTTCAAATTTATCCAGTGAGGATAGTTTACCCATCGATGTTTGAAAAGACGACAATGCACTTTTTAAACGACCAAAGGCACTGAGCTGGGATTGAAACTGACTTTCTTTTGCTTGTAGTTTTTGAAGGGGAACACTCTCAACCTGCATCAGTTGAGAAACAAGCCCTTGTACGTCAAGGTTAACACCGCCAAGAGACAGACTTGCCATTTTATCTCCTCCAAATTATTTGTGATACGCAGCCACTCAAGCATAAGCTGAGTGATACGTAATAGATATTATACACTGGTTTTTAAAAACACCCCTTCAGTTGCTGGCTGAGAGCGTGAACTCACTTCTTCATTAAACCGCTCACTTGCTGCATGCAAGTTTTTGGCCAATTGCAAAACTTCCTCTGATGGAATTTGCCGGACGATTTCATCAGTCTCTCTATCCTTCACATTGATAACAATTTTACCTATATCCTTATCAATACTAAACTCAAGATTTCGCTGCACATTCTGTAAAGAATCATTCAACTGACTAATAGTTTCATCCAATTGTTCTCTAGGCATGTCCGCTAGAGCAGAAACAGACGATTGCACAGAGGCAACTGTTTGCCGCTTGTCGACATCTGCTACATCTTTAGCAGGGTCTTTAACATCTATTTTTTGGCTATTTTGAAGAGGTTTAACCAGATTCTCACGTACAAAGCCATTGCTTGCATCCATTACCGGCAATTTAGCATTTATGTTTAAATCGGCCATAATTCTACTCCTTAAAAAGTGCTACCCCTCATCAACTCAATGCTATGAGGGATAAACTTTTTGTCCTCTATCCTAATAAGCCTAACACACTTTGTGGTAAAGCGTTAGCTTGAGAAAGAACAGATGTACCTGCTTGTTGCAGAATCTGGAACTTGGTCAGATTCGCAGTTTCAGCGGCAAAGTCAGCATCTTCAATACGACTACGAGAAGCAGATAAGTTAGCCACAGCATTTTCACCATTTCGAATAACAGAATCAAAACGATTTTGCACAGCACCCAGAGTTGCCCGTTCTGTATTCACAGATTGGAGCATATTATCAACAGCTTCAATCATTTTTGATGCTTCAGATACAGCACTCACTGAACCATCACTAATAGCACTTTTATATCCAGTTATACTTGCTGTATTTTTTGTAGTGACTTTAATACGGTTGGCACCACCTGCATCTGGACCGACCTGAAACTGGAATGAAGTTGCTGAGCCACCAATAACGGCCACACCATTAAACTCAGTTTTAGATACCCGAGTGATTTCTTGTTGTAGCTGTTTAACCTCAGTATTTAGAGCTGCACGGTCGGTAGTACTATTAGTAGCATTGGCAGATTGTACGGCCAATTCACGAATACGTTGTAGGTTATTGGAAATCTCATCGTATGCACCCTCTGCAGTTTGTGTCAGAGAAATAGCATCTGCTGCATTACGAGTACCCTGATTATAACCTCTGATCTGGGAAGTAAAACGAGAGGCAATTGCGATGCCGGCTGCATCATCTTTAGCACCATTAATCCGTTTACCAGAAGACAATCTTTCCAGTGCCTGATTAAGGCCGGCATTGGTACGGTTTAAATTACTTTGTGCTTGTAGGGATGGAACATTGGTGTTAATTACTTGTGCCATGATGACAACTCCTTCGATAAGCCCCACGAATCCCTGATTGTTTTATTTAACAATAGTATTTGAAATTGTGGAGAATTTTACTATGCGGATATACTCTCATTCTTCGTTAAAAGTGGAATATTCACCGCCTCTTGAACACATTAGCGTCTGAGTTTTTTTTTTCTTTAGAAAATATTTAAATTATTTTTAATTAATTCATTCATCTTAGATTGATATTTGGCTTGTTTTTTGCTTTTATTAAGCTTATACCACTGTAACAAACAGTCAAATTAATAATAATTTCAGGATATTATCGTGTTTCATATCGATTCTTCACAATTAACTCCAGGTTTCCAGAAGAATGCGTTTGGTGAAGAATATCTTTACGCTGTTAATCAAAATACCTTTGCTAAAGTGTCATCAGAGCTATTATTTCAACATGAATACGCTGACACATTGCAAAAAGAAAATACGCTTTATCTTATTATTGGCACTGATTCAGGTTTATTAATTAACTATTTATTTGCACATCCTCCGGCAAAAGGCAGCACCTACCTGCTCATTGAATTTACTGAAGTCATAGAACAGGCTCTGCTCGATTTTCAGCCCGATGAAAATAAACGTATTTACTTAACAGATTATGCGCATTGGCAGGAGGTTGCCAAACAATATGATTTAGCTAAATATTCTTATATTAATCATATTGATATTATTCAGTCCATGGCAGTAAAAGATAATTTTCTGGCACAATACCGACTATTGTGGAAGCAAATTGAGCAGCAACTCAGTGAAATACTATGGCATAACCTGGCCAGCTCCGGTGCCCGTGTCTTTATCCAGACACAAATTGAAAACCTGAATGAAAACCAGTTCTCGGCGATTAAGCTAAAAGGGATTTATGCCGGTAAAACAGCCGTATTACTCGCAGGCGGTCCCTCTCTTGACCTTTATATTGACTGGGTGCAGGCCAATCGAAATAAATTTATTGTTATTGCAGTATCAAGAATTGCCCGCAGACTTCAGCAATGCCATATTGTGCCGGATTTTTTTACTGCTATCGACCCCCACCATGTTGGTTTTGAAGTCAGTAAGGAAATGCTTAATTTTTCTCAGCAAAGTATATTGCTGAGCCATTATCATCTCAATCCCAGAATAAGTTCCCAATGGCAGGGCAAAAGTTTCTTTGTCGGCCCCCGCTACCCATGGGACACCCCCAGACAACCTGAGCATGCTAATGCACCGGGTCCAACAGTCACCAATGTCGCGCTGCAGATGGCTATTCTAATGGGGTTCAAACAAGTTATTTTACTGGGTGTCGACCTGTGTTACAGTCCCGAGGGTTATTCTCATGCATCCGGCAGCATGGAACATAGTGCCGGGCCTATGACCAATCATATCGGCCAGCTGGTCAACACCAATGACGGCAGTATAGCCGAAACTGACAATGCTTTTTTTAACGCGGTAAAAAGCCTGGCCTTTCAGGCAAAGCAGGCAAAGCTGACAGATTGCCGCTTTATTAATCCGTCACCACAGGCTGCTCAGGTAGAATATATTGATTATATTCCCATCAAGCAGCTTACGCTGGATAAAGATATTGAACAATCAACTGTTCATCTTATCCAGTCACTATTACCCAAAGATCTGCAGCAGGCAAAAACAGCGCATTACCATGAGCTTATTGATGAAATAAAACGGGTGCGCAAACAATTAAAGAAAATTATTACCCTGACCATCAAGGGGCTTAGCTATAATGCATTATTTTTCAAAAATGATTCACCGCAGGAAAATTTTAAATATAAGCTTAAAATGGATAAGGTTGAGAATCATCTGAATAATGATTTTGGTGATTTAAGTAATTTATGCCGAACCTATGGCATGGAGGCTTTTTTAGAATTTTTAAAACCAGTCAGCGAAGATCTGGATAATAAAGAAGTCAAAGAATGGGCTGATATTTACTATAAAGCATACAAGCTGGGTGCCAGTGACCTGAATAAACTGCTGAAAAAAGCATTGGTGCGTTCGGAAAAACGCCTGCAGGAATTAAGCACAATTCCAAATATCAGCGAATTATGCCAGTACTGGATTGCTGATCACTCACCTGCCCGGGCACTTATTTACCAGCAGCAGGCTGAACACTATAACCATCTCTCTCCAGCAGAACAAAAACAAATAGATGATGTAGTTCATGTGTATAATGAAATGCTCAATGCTGCACCTGACAGTACGATTCAATACGCCCGAGTGCAGCAGCGGGCTGATTTAAACGGCAGTGAAATAAAAGCCTATGATCTGTTTGCCCGGGAGGATCAACAGGGACTGCAAAGAATGATACAGGGACTGAAAAATCACCAGAGTGAAGAGGCTCCTCAGTTTCTTAAATTAGCCGAAGCTTACCTTGCTGAACTACAGGGTCAAACAGCTCAGGCCATTGCAGCCTATGAACAAATTACCTCAGGTCATGCCCTTGAAGCAGCACTCAAACAGCTGGTCGTGATATATCTTGGCAGTAATGAGCTTATTCAGGCAGAAAGAGTGCTTTACGATTTAGCCAGCCTGTCAATTGCCTATGTGCCTAAGTTAGCTAATCTGTATAAAATACAAAAGCGCTATAAAGATGCCCTGGATACTTATACAAATTACCTTGATGTTTTTCCTGAAGATATTCTCACCCTGGCCAAACTGGCCTCACTTTATCAGGAACTGGGCGAGAATGAAGCGGCGCAATTTGTTTATAAGCATATATTGACCATTGATGACTCTAATCATCTGGCAAAAACTTATCTACAGCAATTAACAACCCTTAACCCATAAGTCAGGTTTATGAATAAAAAAATTTTAGTGACCGGTGCCGATGGTTTTATTGGCTCTCACCTGGTCGAAACATTAGTCAGATCAGGCTATAGTGTGCGCGCATTTGTCTTATACAATTCATTTAACAGCTGGGGCTGGCTGGATGAAGCTGATGAACAGATAAAGAAATCTGTAGAAATATTTGCCGGTGATGTACGTGATCCACACGGTGTGAAACAAGCTTGTCAGGGCTGTGATATTATTCTGCATCTGGCCGCATTAATTGGTATTCCCTATTCTTATCATTCCCCTGATACCTATGTTGACACCAATATAAAGGGTACTCTGAACATTCTGCAAGCGGCTCGTGAGCTCAATATCAGCCGTGTTGTGGTCACCTCAACCAGTGAAGTGTACGGCACAGCCAATTATGTGCCCATTGATGAAAAACACCCCTTGCAACCCCAGTCGCCCTATTCAGCAACTAAAATTGCTGCGGATCAATTAGCCCTGTCCTATTATTATTCATTTGAACTGCCCGTCACTATTGCCCGGCCGTTTAATACCTATGGTCCCCGCCAGTCAGCCAGAGCCGTGATCCCGACAATTATCAGTCAGATTGCCAATGGCGCACGGGAAATCAAATTAGGCAGCCTCAGCCCGACTCGCGATTTTAACTTTGTCCAGGACACTGTAGACGGCATGATAGCCATTGCAACCACCAGCGGTCTTGAAGGTGAAGTGATTAATCTGGGCAGCAACTATGAAATCAGTATTGGTGATCTGGTCAAAACCATAGCACAATTAATGCAGCAGGATATTAAGATACAAGCAGATGAACAACGCATCAGACCTAAAGACAGCGAAGTTGAGCGCTTATGGGCTGATAATAGCAAGGCATTGAAATTACTGAGCTGGCAACCGTCTTTTTCCGGTTTGAATGGTTTACAGGCCGGCCTTCAGCAAACCATTCACTGGCTCAGCCAGGCAGAAAACCTGCAACGCTACAAAGCAGATCAATACAATGTCTGAAGCTCTGGATATACCCTCAATTGTCAGTACCTTAAAAACGATTCTGCCGGCGCAAGAACAAATACCGCTGCATGAGCCGGAATTTAATGCTCATGCAAATAAATATGTCAATGACTGCATCAATAGCGGCTGGGTGTCTTCTGTTGGCAGTTATGTCACCCGCTTTGAGCAGCAACTGGCTGAGTTTACCGGCACAAAACATGCTATTGCCACCAGTAACGGCACATCTGCACTGCATATTTGTCTTCTGCTGAGCCAGGTTAATCCCGGAGATGAGGTACTTCTGCCCGACCTGACCTTTATTGCTACAGCTAATGCGGTGCGCTACTGCCATGCTATCCCTCATTTTGTCGATGTGGATGTGCTTAATCTGGGAGTCGACAGCATAAAACTTAAACACTATTTACACACCATTGGTCGTTATGAGAATGGCTGCCTCATCAACAAGCACACCGGCAATAAAATTAGCGCACTGATTGTTATGCACAGCTTTGGTCACCCGGCAGATATGCACAGCTTGCTTGACTGCTGTGATGAATTTGGTCTTAAACTCATTGAAGATGCTGCGGAATCATTAGGCAGCTATTATCAGCAGCAGCACACGGGCAATTTTGCCCGGCTGTCGGCCCTGAGCTTTAATGGCAATAAAATTATTACCACTGGTGGTGGCGGTGCCATACTGACCAATAATGATGACTTAGCCGATAAAGCCAGGCATCTGACCACCACAGCAAAGATCCCGAACACCATAGCATCCGAACATGATCAGCTGGGATATAATTATCGCCTGCCTAATTTAAATGCCGCCTTAGGTGTAGCTCAACTAGAGCAATTAGCACAAAAGCTGCAACAAAAACGACAGCTTGCACAATACTATTATGAACACTTTGCCACAGTCACAGGCGTCAGCATATTTAAGGAATCCGTACATTGTAAAAGCAATTACTGGCTCAATTTGCTGCTATTGGAGCAACCTTCAGTTAACAACCGGGATAATATACTCAGACAAACGAATGAAGCAGGCATAATGACCCGCCCCGCCTGGGGACTTATGCACCGGCAAAAGATGCATAAAAACTGTCCCAGAATGGCTGATCTGGAGAATGCCAAAGCATTATTCTCATCCATTATCTGCCTGCCCAGCAGTCCCCAGCTTATGGCTGAACACCAATGAGGACAATAGCAGTAATCTCCGGCAGTCGCGCAGATGCCGGCTTATTAATGGGGCTGATGAACACTATCAGAGAGCATCCACTACTGGATTTACAATTATTTGTCACCGGTATGCACCTGAGTGAACAACATGGCTTCAGCTATAGAGAACTAGAAAAGAATGGCTTTAGTATTACCGCAAAAGTGACCACTTCGTTAACCGACAATAGTCCTCAGGGAAATGCCCGGGCATTAGCAGAAGGCATTATTGGTTTTACTGAGGTGCTGCATAAATTTCAACCCGACATCGTGCTGCTACTGGGAGATCGCTTTGAAATCCTGGCGGCAGCAGAGACGGCAATGATGCTGCAAATCCCCCTGGCTCATCTGCACGGTGGTGAACTGACACTGGGGGCAATAGATGATGCCATACGTCATAGTATAAGCAAAATGGCACAACTGCATTTCACTGCAACAAACAGCTATCGGCAGCGGCTAA
>Ga0256844_10000170_pt1 | contig 26026 bp, 27 predicted proteins | sample MusselsmetaG_FD_189100 | JGI IMG/M metagenome (GOLD analysis project Ga0256844, IMG submission 189100) | Mussel associated microbial communities from hydrothermal vent at the East Pacific Rise, Pacific Ocean - Mussels | ecosystem: Host-associated > Mollusca > Shell > Unclassified ... | reverse complement strand
TGTAACGACCGGTATGAGGGGTTTGCGGGATTCACGGTAACCATTCTTGAATTACCTGTGAATTTATTAACGATACAAAACTTTGAAAAACCGCGCTGCCCGCAAATCCCTCTCGATACCATTGTTATGTATCTTTATTCATAAAATCTTCTTGAACAACTGTTTTTGTTACGTTTTTTTTGTCTCTTGATTCTATACGATTTGATTGATTTTAGAATACCTAAAACTAAAAATATGTAGCCAGCAAGAAGATAAACATAGATGGTAATAAGACCTTGTTCACCATAAATAGTAATCGAACGTATATTATAATATCCATATTTTATATATTCAGCTAGCCAGATATGACCAAAAGCTAGAAGTATAAAGGATGGAATGTATAAAGATTTATATGGCTTGATTTTTAGGTAGAATTCACATAATGCATTTAACCCCAAATATAGTACTAAAATGACTGCCCCAATGAGCAGTGGTAAGACGATTGGTAGGGCCATAGCCCAAGAGGAAATAACTATTTCATTGGCTGACATTTAGACAATTCATTACCTTAATTTTATGGTTTATGACGCAAGGACATAATGACCTAGCTTAAGGGCTTTTGGGAAGCGTAGCGTAACAAAATCCTGGTGCAGCGCATTGTTATGTATTTTAAATGAACTGTGTAATTGCATAAGAAGCTGCAACTCCTAAAGCAAAGAATATAAAATTAACAATTACACCTTTATAAAAAGAGCGTTGACTATCTTTATTTACTATACCTTCTAGTAATTGAGCGACTGCTTCTGCTTCTTTTTCTTTAAGCTTAGATAATGTATTATAGTGCTCTGTATCTTCTTTTAATTTGGTTACTAATTCATGTCTTTTTTCAATCTCATCCTGAATTTCAGATATGAGAGATGTAGATTTTGTTAATGATGCTGTGAGTGTTTCAACCCTCTTGGTTAATTCAGGTTTCTTTTTTTCTTCTTTTTTACGTATTAGCTTACCTATTAGCTCACCTATTAGTGAACCGGCAGCTCCTAAAGTAGCTAGCACGCCTAATGCGAGAGTCCATTCTATGTTGGCGCTCAAATTATTTACTCCTTACACTTAACATTGTTAATACATGGACAATGTCCATGGTATTACCTTATATATGATCAATTTTTCCATTTATGCTGACATTAAGCGCTGAAACATGGAAAAAGTTGTCCAGTTATTACTTTCTGCTTCGAATTGTCCATGTTATGTGATATTATCATAACTACCATGGAAAACAAGACTAAAAAATTCACTCCAAATCCAGGTTTGAAATTAATGGATCAAGTACGAGAAACTCTGAGATATTACCATTATGCACGTTCAACCGAAAGGACATATTGTTATTGGATTCTAAAATATGTCTATTTTTATGGTAGCCAAACACACCCAAAAGAAATGGGAGCTAAAGAGGTTGAGAGATTTTTGTCTCATCTAGCGACGCACGGTAAGGTTGCTACTTCAACCCAGAGGCAGGCGTTAAATGCATTGGTTTTTCTTTATCGTGAAGTTCTTTTTCTCCCTCTCGATAATTCAATTGCCCCAATTCGTTCTAAACGTAAACGGCATCCCCCGACCGTTCTTACGGAGAAAGAAGTGGAGAGAGTTTTGGAACAAATGAAAGGCACCCATTTGTTGATGGCAAAGTTAATTTATGGCTCAGGTATTCGCCTTATGGAGTGTATACGCCTGCGAATCCAGGATATCGATTTTGGCCAGGGGCAATTATTTGTTCGTTCTGGAAAAGGTGGAAAAGATCGTACTACCTTTTTACCACGGATTGTTCAAGATGAGCTTTTTACACATATTGAACGTGTCAAAAAACTGCATCGAGCAGACATTGAAGATGGCTTTGGTGAAGTCTATTTGCCTAATGCACTTGCAAGGAAGTATCGAAAGGCTGCTTGGGAAACACCCTGGCAATATGTATTTCCAGGAAAATCACGTTCTATCGATCCCAGAAGTAAAAAGGAACGCAGGCATCATGTTCTTGAATCAGGTCTGCAAAAAGCTGTTAAATCGGCTGTGAGAAAAACAGGGATAGATAAGCGGGCAACGGTACATACTCTACGTCATTCTTTTGCTACGCATATGCTTGAGAATGGGACGAATATTCGAGTGCTTCAAGAGCTTCTTGGCCATGCTGATGTAAAAACAACAGAAATCTATACCCATGTTATGCGTAAGGATATTGATGGTTTGCAGAACCCACTAGATCGCCTGTATAGTCAATCTAAGTACGAGGAGAAGAGTTATCAATGGAAACGTTAAGCATTGTAAAAAGTCAATGAATATACAGTTTGCCCTGCCTCTATGACTTGACAGTGATAGGTTTGATTTAAATTTCATTCAATATGGAAAACATATTTTAACAGGAATAAATCGTATGCACCAGCAAGGATATATAGGACGTAAGATGCGGGTACCAGCGCTCAAAGAAAGACCAGCCATTGTAATTGTAACATTTGGAACCTCAAGCCGAGCCAAGGGGCCTCTTAAAATTTTTCAGCAACAGCTGGAAAAGCTATTTTTTGAGTATGAAATATTTTGGGCCTATAGTTCAAATATTATTTGCAGAAAAAAGGTCTTACCCAGCCTCCAGACAACCCTTGCACAAGTGGAAACTGCCGGATTTCGTAAGGTCATTGTTCAGCCTTTACACATCTTCCCGGGTACCGAATATCAACAGATGGCAGAAACATGCGAATTTTTTCCGGGGTTGCGAGTATTTTTGAGTGAAACGCTGTTCCACAGGTGGAATTTTGTAAAAGAGACGCTTGCGGTCATCGAATCGGATTTTCTGCAACCGGAAGATGGTCTTAATCTTCTGGCTCTTCATGGTACCCTATTGACTTCAGATCCAGTGAATATTGTTTATCTTGGTCTGGAAAAACTGGTTGCTGATCTTTATCCCAATGTTTTAGCTGCATCCATTGAAGGTGTGCCGGATCCTGATGCGGTATTTGCTGTTATTAAAAGGAATAATTTGGCAGCTAAATACAAAAAAATAAGAATTATCCCCATGATGTACCTTGCTGGAATGCATGCTGAAGATGATCTTATGGGGAGTGATAATAAAAGTTGGCGAACGATCCTTGAAAAGATGGGTTTTTCAGTGGATTGTCTGATGGTTGAATATGAAAACGAACAATTCTTTAAAGGGCTTGCTTATTATCCGGAAGTTATTTCATTTTTTATAGATCGGTTACAGCGCAGTCTTCAACTTGCAAAGCTTTATTAGTTCAGCTCATATAATGAAGAGAGTTGTATTTACTGTTTCTTTACTGATTTTTTCATATACACTGTTTGGGGCTGAGGAGGGTCTGATTCATTCAGGTTGAATAAAATCAGCCAGAGCATTGGTGGTTGTTACATGACGGCGGAATTCCTTGCTATCCACAATTCGTGTTCCAAACTGGTTTTGCAGACCCATTGAGATCTGCAGGGCATCAAGTGAATCCAGCCCAAGTGGACTTGTATCGGAAAAAAGAACAATATCGTCATCAAGCTCTTCCGGGTTAAGATCTTCAATATCACATTCTGTGAAAATCATAGTTTTCAGGCGCATTTTTAGCGCTTCATCAAGCGAACCTTTCATGTTCCATTCCTTGTCCTGCGGGCAAATATTGCCCATGCAATAAAAAGCAGGACAATTCCGAAACCTGCCAATGCTAATGATTCTGTGAGTACTGCGCGGGTGCCAAGACCACGCAGGAAAATATCTAAAAAGCCTTCAAGCCCCCATGACATAGGAGAGATATTGCTTAGTGTCTGCATGCTTTGCGGCATAAAGAACTTAGGTACCATAACACCGCCAATGGCACCAAATAAAATATTTATAATCCCGCCTATTGTAGTTGCCTGTTCTACGGTATTAACAGATACAGCGATTAAAATCGAGGTACCAATTGCAGCAATGCTCAGTCCGGTGGAAACCATGAATAAACCTGGTAAAGAATTTCCAAGGGTGAGGGCGTCTGCACCTAATAGGGGGACAATAAAAATACCTACTCCAATCATCAGCCAGACCTGAATCTGATTAATCAGCAGATACGGGATTATTTTTCCGGTAAAAAGAACTGGAATGGAGATATTCATGGCCTGCATGCGCATCAGGGTGTTTTGCTTGCGTTCGTTAATAAAAATTGTAGACATGGGGATAATGATAAAAAACATCCCAAAAACAATCCAGGACGGTACGCTTTGCTGAGTCGATGACGGATGCTGATCAGGTTTTAAACCATTGAAGTGCACTTTGATCTGGCTATTTGTATTGTGCATAAATGGATCTGCTTTTTCTGTAATTCCTGGTAAAACTGGTTCGAGATCTTGCAGCATTCTCTCGATATGTATCCTTGTTATTATTCTTGTCAGTTCGCCTTTAAACAGCGCAAGCATATCCTGTTTTACATCACTTGCAACATCTAGATGGAGCAGTCTGGAAGATTTCTCATTATCTAATTGTGCAGTAAAACCTTTTGGTATGGTGAGGGCAAAGTGGAGCCCACTGTTTAATGCCTTCTCCAGCTGTTCCTGCTCTGTTATTTCTTTGTCGTGCTGCTGAAGTGTCTTGTTGTCATTTAAGGAAGATGCAATTTTGAGGCTTATGGCAGTTTGATCCTGATCAATTACAGCATAGTGAATAAATGGCCGGTCAGTATTAAAAGTATCTTTTAATGCCATGGACATGATCAGGATAAAAATTGACGGCATGATAAAGAGTGCTGCAAGGGCATGCTTATCCCGCAGGATAAGTATGAATTCCTTTTTCAGCATTGCTTTAAGCATGGACATCATCCCGGCGACTGGTCAGCTGAATAAAAAGGGACTCAAGGGACATTGATGGATCCTTGCTTTCTCTAAGCATTGTCTGCAAGTTCCCCTGGAGGATAATTTTTCCGTGATTGATGATGGCTGCTTCATCACAGATTTTTTCAATCTCGTCCATATAATGTGATGTGTAGATAACGGTTTTATTGTCTTCTTTAAAACTCTTGATTGTATTCAGGATGTCATTGCGTGATTCGGGGTCAATACCAATGGTTGGTTCGTCAAAATAGAGGATTTCGGGATTGTTTAACAGGCCGATTGCAATGTTGAGCCGTCTTTTTTGTCCGCCGGATAGCGTAGCTGCTTTTTGGTCGAGCAGATTATCAAGATGATTAACAGAAATTGCATACTCAAGATTGTTTTTCAGATCCGAACCTACAACCAGTTGGATACCTGCAAAAAAGCGAAGATTTTCAATAACACTTAAATTGTCGTACAAGGCAAGTGATTGAGGGATAAAGGTGCAGCGTTTTCGTATCTGCGTGAGATTGTTTTGCAAAGGAAGGCCAAAGATTTCAATGCTGCCTTTTTCGAAAGTGTTTAGGCCGTTCAGAATGGAGATAAGTGTGGTTTTACCGGCACCGTTTGGCCCAAGCAGCCCGAAGATAACACCCTTTTCGATGTTCATGCTGAGTTGGTCCAGGGCAAGTATTGTATTATAACGCTTGCTGAGGTTTTCGATGCGTATCATAGTTTAAGTAAGCTTCATTTGGAGAAGTTCTTTGTATACCTCGGCTTCTGCACTGGCAACACTGTTTAGTTTATCTTGAATTGTGGCAAAATCGATTTCTTTACCTTTCTTTCTGCGAATGGCCGTTACTGCCAGCAGGGCAAATTCCCGCCACTGATCACCAACTGCTGTCATCTGGCGTGAAGCTTTCTCCAGATCCTGATTGTTAAGGATACCTCCTGCCTCCTGAAGAAATGAGGCGTAGATAAATCGAAAACCAGCACCACCTGTTCCTATTTCTTCCTGCATTCTTACGATATGGCCTAAAAAGAGTTTTGCCCATCTAGGGTCTTTTTTGTCCAGTTTGCCGATATTTTTTGCAAGTGCTCTTATGCCCCTGATCCCTGCAATGGGGACTGGTGTTCTTAACATGGCCTTTGCATTTTTTGTTATTACTTTTGGAATGATACTTTTGTAGTCAATGTGGTCAGGGATATGGATCGGGTAGTAGAGCAAGCCTTTTGGTGCCATCATGCCCTTTACAAAACGTGCTTTCTCAAGATCTTTTGGGGCGCAGAGTTTGGTTGTTTCAAATACCGGGTCGCTGATCAGGTATTGATCTTCTTTTTTTCCGTAAATAATCAGGTTGTGTGCGTTAAAATGAAATCGCATTTCAGGCGGGAAATAGGGGAGCCAGAAAACAGAACTTTGGGCTCCGATTATTTTTCCTTCAGCCAGTAATTTATCAAGTGTTGCCATTCCTTTTGCAGGCTTTGAGAATGTATGCATCTGCATCTTAATACTAAGGTTTTTCTGTAAACCTTTGATAATACTTTTTGGCCGTGATCGATATGCGATGAGTGGCATGCCACCCAGTTTTATAAAGGGAATATAGGCAAACATTAAAGCCCCGGACAAGCCAAAAACCATGGCTTCGGAGAGCGGCAGGCCGTGATGGGACATCATCAGAGACATGACGCCGCTTTCACAGTGGGCAAAATGATTATGCTGAAATGTAGTTTGTTTTTGCCTAGCCATTGTTTTTGTCGTGTTCAGGTATTTTGCAAAGTTTTTCTGTAGAAATACCAAGAGCACTTTCGTAACGATCAAGAATATTCTTAGAGAGTTTATGGAATACAGAGGGTCTAAAATGTCGTTTTATGCGCCACTTGAATAAACCCGTAGATTCGGAGAGCACCTGCAGATCCATCCGGCAATTATACATATGAAAATACAGGGAGGATTTTTCACCTTGTAGAACTTGTTGGTAGGCCTCAGATGCCAGACGTTCGAGTTCCTGAACAGCCTGCATGGTTGCCATTTCTTCAACTTCCCAACCGCTTGAAGCCACAACATTGTAATGACCGCTATTGTCTGTGGCATACATCGCTTTTTTGTTGTTGGCGTACGTTACAATGTTGTCCTGAGGTACTTTGTTTTGTTCCATTTACACCACCGTAAAGTGCATAAATGCGGTTGAAAATCTGCCGCTTTCAGGAATATAGCAAAGCAGGCGTTCGCCCTTTTTGAGACGACCGGAATGAAAAAGCTCTTCCAATATAATATAGATGGAGGCTGATCCGGTATTTCCTTTTGTACTCAAGTTACTGAACCATTTTTCCTGGGGGATATCGCATCTTGCGAGCTGCATACCATCGTAGACTTTTTCACGAAAAAATTCTGATGAATAGTGGGGGAGGAACCAGTCAATTTGTTCTGCGTCTACAATTTTTTGTTCCACAAGGTCCTGAAGGGGTCTGCTCACAGTGTATTCAATAATTTTTTCGTTGAGCAGTTTAACATCCTGTTTAATGGAAAATATTGACTGCTCTATCCATTCCTGAGGCAGGTATTCCCGCCAACTTCGTAAGGTTCCATCTTCCATTTTCTGAGCACCCGCGTACATACAGGCCTCAAGTTCCCCTGCATAGGATTTTGGGTGAATCCAATCGATGCGGAGAGACATTTTATCAATATCACTATTTGGTTTGTTACTCATCCATACAGCACCAGCACCATCACTCAGCATCCAGCGCAGAAAGTCTTTTTCAAAGGCAAGTTCCGGATTATTTTTGAGCTCTTTACTGAGGATTGTCATTTCTTCAGTAAACAGATGCCCGCGCAGCAGAGAGGAAACATTCTCCGATCCGGTGGCGACCCCATTTGAATTAAGCCCTGAAAGAATTGCCATGTATGCATATTTGAGTGACATGGTGCCCGATAAACAGATGCCGGCAGTGGCTACTGCCTCGCATGGTGGAATGCCAAGTTCACCATGTACCATTAGTGCATGGTTGGGCATGAGTTGGTCAGGGAGTGTGGTGCCGCAGGCCAGTACTTCAATGGTGTCAAGATCGCAGCCCTGCGCTCCAAGTTTACGGATAGCTTCTGCTGCAAGCTGGGCATTCGTGTGGCTGGCAAGCCCGGTTTCCGGGTTAATGGCATAGTAACGGGATTTGATTTTGTTGCTGCGAAGAATCAGCTTTCGTACACGGGAAGGACGTGTGGCAACCGGCGTGAGAAGGGATTCCATGGTATTATTGGAAATCGCTTCATTTGGTAAGAAAGCACTGATATTGTTGATGTAAACCTGATGTGACATGCGTTTTAATTTAAAAAGACTTTTATTTCCCTGAGGGTTGTTCGTAATAATTTATCGCTTTGGCAAGCGACTTTTTCCTAAGGGGGGAGAGAAGCTTCCTAATCAGCATGTTTAACGGTACAACGGTGAGAATTAGTGTCAATAAAAAGATTACGTAGATTGTAATAACTACATTCCGTCCGCGTGAATTTTGCGGCCCCGCTTTTTTGATCAGTTTTGACCAGATCAGAAAACTGCGATGGGCAATATGCTCTGTGGCGATCAGCTTTCCATTGACATTCACTGCACCCAAATTTCTTAAGAGGGGAATGTTACTGCGTTCTTCGTCATTGTGCAATGCTTTGCAGAGGCGATCTCCAAAACGGGAAGCAGATGCAATCTCTTTTTTTAATACTCCGGCAGGGGGAAAGAACCAGAAGGAATCCTTTTTTCCGGTGAGCATCCAGCGCGGTGTGGTGACAAAGGTGTAGAGTGATTTTCCCTGATCAGTCAGTACCACATTATCAATCAATCGTGCGCCAAGACTCGAGAGTAATCCTTTCATCTTCTCCTGTGCCATCAACCACATATCACGACAGGCAATCACAGTTATCACGGGTGTGTCTTTAAAGAGCTTTTTTGCCTGATTGCTTTGCAGAAAACCGGTAACCGGGATGGAAGGGGAGAGGAACCATGAAGTGTATCCTAAAATGATCAGATCATAGTCTTCTTCAGTTGCAACGGGTTTTACAGGGCAGCCATCAAGGTAAACAGCTTCCGGGAACACATTGAAGAATGTGTAAAATGACCAGGGGTAAGGGTAGGGAGTTTCCGGCTCAATCTCATGATAATCACACTGTATTGCATCACAGAGGAATAAGGGTGCAACAATCTGGTCCATAACGGACTTCAGTTGCCCGCTTTGGGAATAATAGAGAATCAGTATTTTTTTCATCAGGGCAGGTTTATAACTCACCAAGTTGATCGAAAAGATCGCTGTCAGCTTCAATTTTTGCTCTATTTCCGATGATCATGCGATGGCTGTTTGCCTGCATGTCTGCAAATGCATCGGCATAGGCGCGCATATCCTGTACAGAAGTTGAGATAATCTCTTCAATTCGTTGTTGTTTGAATTCTGCGGTGATGCCATTTAAATATTCATTACGTGCTGCGACACCTTTGGCGACTGACGCCTGGAGTGGTGTAAAGTTTCCATATGTACCAATGATGAGTTGTTGCAGAACTTCTTTTGGTGTGTCGAGGTTTTTTATTGTTTCAGCCATGCTTGCATAGCTTTCATAGGTCTTTCGTACTTGTGGATCTCGGTAGCTGATAACTGCGAAATTACCACTGATATGGCTGAACTGGATAAAGCAGCCATAGGCCCCGCCCATTTGTCGTACTGTATTCCAGAGATAATCACGGGAGAGGTAGGTTTTGAGGACTTCAAAATGCCCGTTATATCCTTTGCCTTCCGGCAGCAGGTTGCCACTTTGCACGGCGTATACTACTTCGGCAGAGGTGATCAGTGCTTCATGCTTTGGAAGTTTTGGCAGAATCAGTTCCTGTTTTGAAAGTACTGTATCCGGGAGTGCTGTGATTAATCCTCCACAAAGATCTTTAAAAGTATGTACTTCATACTCGTTGGCAGTGATGGAGAAAGTGAGGTTGTTACGATTGAAAATAGCAGCAGCCATCTCTTTTAGGCCAGCGAGGAAAGTTTCCTCATATTTTGGATAATTGTGGGCAAGTTCTTTGCTTTTACGATAGTTGGTGACACCAGAGACCATCTCATTGCAGGCACCGGCCTTGCTTAGCTGAGCAAAGGCAAGTGAGGTGGGCAGATTGTAGCCTTCACTTTGTGCCCCATGTTCTGTCCATGCAAAATCGCGTATAACAATTTCCTGAATATGAATTCGATCCTTTAAAGAGAGATCGGAGAAGACTTCACTCAAGAGTTGCATGGCCCGTTCCTGATATTCAGGCAAACATTTCATCTGGAACCAGAGGATTGGACGAAAATCGCCGTGGCCCCCTTTTTTAACATGGCATTGAAAAGAATGGGAAAACCCTCCGGTGCAGGTGCCTATTTCTCTGGCAAAATGCATATAATCCATTTTGGATGTACCAATTTCAGTGACAATGCTTCCAAACATGTCCAGCCATGGGAGATATTTTGATGGGAGGCAGGATATGTCAAAGCCAACTTCAATGTAAGAGATATGGTCGGTGTCCAGTTCGCTGATAAACAGTTCGTTACCATCAATCTCTGTGGCCTGTACCTGATGAAAGTCAATGTTGTGTTCGAGATCACTAAGGCTCAGTTGAGGAAGCAGGGCAAGAGTTTTCACACTGTTTGCCTGCTGCTGGTCTTCCATCAGTTCCAGGGTTCTGGCTATGAGCTTTTCCCGCCCTCTTGAATCAAGGCTTTTTCCGTATGCTTCAAGGCGTGCTGCTTCACGCGCCTGATCTCTTGCCTGTTTTTCAGGGTCTGGTTTCAGGGTAACAACCACTGTGGCCGGGTTGTCAAGCAGGTACTTTTTGATTAATTCTTCGAAGTAATTCTCGTTTAAGGCTTTGTTGCGAATATTCACAAGCAGCTCATCGATCTGTAGAGAATCGTACGGATCTGTTCCGTATTTGAATGCTGGAAGCGCTTTTCCTATGAGGTCGAGGCCGCGTTGGGCTTTACAGCTTTCTTCCCGTACGCCAAATTCATATTTATTCAGCTCTGACAGGATAAGCTCATGCCCCAGGCCTTCAGTTGCCATTTGTGTGAGAGTCTTCTGGTACAGATCCAGAAATTCATCTCGTTTTTCGGGGTCACTTCCCACAAGATAGGTAACCATCATGGTTTTAAAGCTTGAGGTTGAGAGATAAAAACCTCCAAAGTCCTTGCACAGGCCGCTGGTGATGATGGTATTTTTTAAGGGTGATGCATCCGAGTTATAGAGAATGTTGGCAATGATCTGATATGCTGCATTCTCTTCACGGTCGAGCACTGTTGAAACCATACTGGCAACAGCAAGGAAGGTTTTTTGGGCAGTATCTGTTGAGTCTACACTGTAACTATCTTCAATGTAGCTGATTTCTTTTGTTTCTTCTCCTGGGAGTACCTCTGCACGTTCTTCTTTCTCGGAGAATTTTGAAAGAAAATTATCATGCAGGTAGGCAAGCTCATCACTGAGATCAGCGTCGCCATAGACAAAAAAGGTGGCATTCGAAGGATGGTAGTGGGTCTTGTGAAAGTCGCAGAATTCCTCGTAGGAGAGATCAGGAATGTCTTTTGGATCTCCGCCGGACTCATGGGCGTAGGTGGATTTTGGCATGAGTCCACCAAATATATGATGAAAGATCAGCCGAATTGGGTCAGAGAAGGCTCCTTTCATTTCATTGTATACTACCCCCTGATACTGCAAGGGGGCATTATCACTTTCCTGGTGATAATGCCAGCCTTCCTGTTCAAATGTGGATCGTGCCAGCAATGGATTTAACACCACATCCATATACACATCCATGATATTGAAGTATTCTTTCAGGTTTCTTGTGGCAAAGGGGTAGTAGGTTATGTCTGATCCGGTCATGGCATTTAAAAATGTCATGAGTCCACCTTTATTTATCTCACCAAAAACATCTTTCACCGGGTATTTTTCTGATCCCATGAGTACGGAATGTTCCAGGATATGAGCAACACCTTTTGAATCTGTGGGGATAGTATTAAAAGAGGCTGAAAAAGTTTTGTTGGAGTCACTGTTTTTGATGGCCAGGAGAGGACAACCAAGTGTGTTATGTTCAAAGAGATACACTTCTGCATTTATTTCGTTGAGCTGTTGTACTTGTTTCAGGGTAAAACCGGAATAGGTGGAGCCGGGGGTATAGGTCATTAGGTTCTCGTATCAGAAAAGTTTGCTGGAATCAATTAGAAGAGTTACCGGGCCGTCATTGACAAGTTCCACATCCATGTGGGCCTGAAATTTTCCGCTGGCAGTAACTATTTGTTTTTGTTTTACTGTTTCTATGAATTGTTGATAGAGTTTTTTGGCTTTTTTGGGTGGTGCAGCATTGGAGTAGCCGGGGCGTCTTCCTTTACGACAGTCACCATAGAGGGTGAATTGTGAAACAACGAGCATGGCACCTTTGGTATCGATGAGAGAGTAATTCATCTTATCTTCTTTGTCTTCAAAGATACGGAGGTTGGCGATTTTATCTACCATCCATTTTATTTCTTTCTCTCCGTCGTCTTTATGGATGCCAAGCAGTACAAGTACTCCTGCCTCAATTGTACCTGTAATGTTAGAGTCAACAGTAACGGATGCACTGCTGACTCGTTGGATGACTGCTCGCATAAAAAAAGAACGTATAAACCTTAGAAAGGATGTCCAAACATTACCCAGCCTGTTGTGGTCTCATCAGAAATGGCTACATCGAAACGAACAACTGCGCCGGAAAACATGGCGCGGATACCAATACCACCATCAACTTTCCAGTCAGAAAACAGATCGCCATAATCATTTGCGACCCTGCCTCCTTCAGCAAAGGTAACCAGCTGTAGCCAGTCACTCTTCAGGAACTTGAGCCAGGATATGTTGCCGATGGGGTTCCAGTCAAGGGTATATCTGTATTCGGCTGTGGTGTAGATAACTGATCTGTCATTGAATCGGTCAATGGGGTAAGCACGCATTCTGTAAAACCCACCCAGTGTTGCACCTTCATAAAAGGGGGCTCGTTCAGTAACGGAGACTGACCCATCAGCATGTGTTTGCTCTTCCCATGTTGGAGTGTCACCTGTCCATAAATTTAGAGCAATAATACGTTGTCTTGCCCAGTCAGAGCTTCCCAGAGAAAAGTACTTACTTGCTTCAAATTCGACAAATATCCATTCATTGTCAGATTCGAGCCAGCCAAAATCACGGGTGAGTCCTATGTATTGTTCGCTGCCTGTGGATGGATTCCCGGGGAAATCGGTGTTGTTATATGATAAGGAAATTTGAAAAGGGTGGACAGTGGCAGCCTTTTTGCCGTTATCAAATTCAAAACTGCGATAGCGGTTATATTGTCTGAACAGAAGGGTTGTGACACCATGTTGCATTGGATTCCAAGAGTCACCACCAACTGGAGTAGATTCAAGTAAGCCGTTTTTTAAGGTGTAGTGTTGCATGGAGTCATTACGGGAGGATCCCATGGGCAAAACATATTCTATTTTAAAATCCGTCCAGTTGTCATATCCACCATCTTCTACGAAGTCGTTCATATCGGAATCGTTGCTTCCTGCCCGAATACGATCTTGTTGAAAGTTACCGGTGTATGCTCTGTTATTAGGGTAATGTCCCACCATTCCCTGGGCACTGAAGAAAAAACGTTTTGCAAAAGATGGGCGGTAATCCCACATTCCAAGGAAAAGAGCTGCTACTTTGTCAAAACTTCCGAATGCAGTTGCTCCAAGAAGCAGCTGTTCCTGGCCATATCCTTTTGTTCCTCCACCGACACCAAGAGTGAATCCCATACTCTCTGATGAAAAGGCGTAGGGCATAACAAGGCTGTTTTTCGAGTCCCCTGAGGGGCTTTCCTTGCGGGTAAGCGTATTCTTAACGGAAGTGTTTGGCCTGGCTTGAAGAGTTGGGACGAATAGTAGGCCTGACAGAGTAAGGATACATACAGTTTTGAAAGGAGTAGAAAATTTCATAGAACACCTTTTGGCTGATGAAGGATACAATTATTTTGCAATTTATGAATCATTAACCCTAATCTAATCTGACTAATTTTCCAATTATTCAGATAGTTCTGTCAAGAAGAAATGTAATATTTGAGAGGAAATGGTTTGGCTATGGTACGAAAGAACAATTATTTTCCAAGTTGATTGACTGCCAATAATTAAAATAGATTTATGTGCGAGAGTCCGCTTGTGTTGAAATTTATTGTTATTAATGTTGAAAGAGTATAACAAAAAATCAATCGTTGGTGCTATTCTTTGCTGTAATCAGACCGTTCTCAGAAAGATCTTTCAGGAAGGACAGTACATCTGCTCTGCAAACATTTTCCTCTACATCATATTCTTCCATTAAATTCTTACAAAGAGCAGAAAATGTTATCGGTTGCTCCAGAAGCTTCCAAATAGAAGAACCAATTAGATCCAGGCTGACAAACATATCTGTGGAGAGATCGAGAAGAACGATTTCCCCCTCAAGTTCAGTTTCCCGGCAGTTTTTTCCACGGCTAATGAGAGTAGAATTAAGTGTTTTATTCTCAGATGAGAAATGATCTGTGTTTGTCATGGATTCGCTCCTTTCGCGTTAGAAGAAAAATTATAGAATATCAGTAATGAAGGAGAGAACCTTCTTTGCGGGCAATTTTAAGACCGTAATATAGAGAAATGCTTCCTATCCCAACAAAGACCAGGGAGAGTAATGAAAGAATAATGAGTTGTCTGCTAATATCTTGAAACCCCATACCGTTTAGTAATATTTGCCGTATGGCCTCAAGCCCGTGAGTAATTGGTAATATCGAGGAAAAAGGTTTTAGCCACTCCGGCAGGACTGCAACAGGATAGATAACACCACCTAGAAGCCCTGAACTCATGGCCATAAGGCCGCTGATAGGGCTCCCTTGTTTAAATACAATGATGAATGCTGCAGACAGGAGGCCAAGGCCAAAGAACGGCAGCAGGGTAAGGATAAATGATATGCCTAATGCAAATATATTGACGCTTTGAAACTTTACGCTAAAGAGAAAATATCCCAGCAGGAAGTAAAATAACATTCTGAAACTTGTGGAAAAAGCTTTATAGGTGAAGGAAGAGAGCAGAATTGTGTAAATTGAAGTAGGGGTTACAAGAAGAGATTCCAGTGTACCAACCATCTGGGCACTGCGTATTTCTGTGGCAAAAGTATTAGTAGAAATTGTCAGATAGTCAGTGAGCGCAAGGCCAATCAAGATAAAAGAAAAGTAATCTCCACCATATGGCTCAAGGCTTGTTATCTGCTGACCGTCAAACATTCCAGAGAGCAGAAAAAAAGCAAAGGTTGATAAGATTATACTAAATCCCTGTATGACAAACTGGAGTCGATAGCTTGCTGCAATTTTGAAATCACGCTTAAAAAAAGCAATGGGTTTTGCTAAGAGGGAGATATTAGTTGCCATAAGAGTGAACAGGGGGTTGCCTGGTGATGAGCTCGCTGAATGCTGCTTCCAAAGTCTGTTCTATATGGGAGCATTCAAAAATTTTGATCCCTTCAGTGGAAAGAGTGTGGATCAGATTAGGGATATCTTCCTGGTTTATAGAAATTCGACAGCTTTGAAGACCAGGTTTGCCCTCATTCAGTAAATGAAAATCTGCTTGTTCCTGTAAAACAGTATGCATGGTATCCACAGTTAAAGAGTAGATCTGCTTTTGTTGGTGAAGTGTCTTGATTAGTTGGCATGAACCGCTATGGAGGACTCTTCCCTGGTACATGATGGTTAAGCGGTCACAAATTTCATCTGCTTCATTCAAATCATGTGTACACCAGATAACGGTCTTTTTTTCTCTTTGAACGAGTGTTTTTCGTGTGAAATCCAAAATTCTTCTTGCGGCAATTGGATCCAGGCTACTTGTAGCCTCATCTAGAAGAAGTATCTCCGGCTCTGAAAGCATGGCTCTAGCAATGGACAAACGTTGTTTCTGCCCTGCAGAATAGGCCATGAATCGAAAGTCGGCTTTATCCTGCATTTTTGTCAATTCCAATACTTGATTGATTTTTGTCTTTTTTGCTAAACCATGGATGTTATAAAGTGTTGCAAAGAAATCCAGGTTTTCTCTGCCAGTAAGCCGCCAATAAAACGTACGATCATTAGTGCTTACCAATCCTATCTTTTTTCGAATTTTCAGGCAATGTTTAAGCTTATGACCAGCAATTCTTACCATTCCCTCATCTGGGGTGACAAGAGTAGAAAGAATTTTTATTAAAGTAGTCTTTCCTGCTCCATTTGGACCAAGTAGGCCCATGACTTCCCCTTTTTCAACGGTTAAAGAAACACCATCCAGAGCCTTTGTGCAGCGTGGTTTACGAAATAGAAGAGTTTGCCAGTTCCGTTCGATAAATGTTTTAGAGATATTTTGTAGTTCGATTACCGGGGGCATACAACTCAGGATGTAATTAGTAAAATTTATACATTAGTTTGTTTTTAATATATTTTGTTTGTAACCGCATATGAATTAGATCTCTATCGACCTGCTTGATGGGGAGAAGACTATATCACAAAACAAAAATATAGTTTTGAAAAGCTTCGAGGAACGAAGAAAAGAATATACCAAAGGGAGTGAGCATGCCTTTTGTAGAAGAGAAAAATGACTTTTGTACTGTTTTGAAGAATGAATAAAGAAAGAAAATTTATTCGCTTCCTTTCTTTATTTAAGAGATCTTAAGTTAGTTATAGTTAACTAACAGGATGACTACTGAAGTTGAAACAATTTTCGCAAATGCAGGGTCTCATTCCACCTTTAGTAATACTTGCGATATCTAAATTCTTAGCAACTGGTTTCTTCCATTGCTTTTTTATTTCTTCTCTTTTCGTAACCGTTTTCATTTTTGTTTCCTCTGATTGGTACCAAATGGAGGGGGAGTTCCCTTGTTCCGGGAAGAAAAACACAAGCTTTATGAAATTTTACTGCATGAAGGAAGGATAAAAAACAGAAAAATTTTCTGTTTTTTATCCTATTGACCTTTTATAGTTGCTATTATTTAGCTGACTGGACCATAAAAATTGAAAAATGGGTCTTCATTTACTGAACCAAATGGTCCACTTTTAGTTACAGTAGCTATGTCTAACTTATTCGTAACTGGTTTCTTCCATTGCTTTTTCTGTTCTTCTTTTTTCACTACTGTTTCCATTTTATCACCTTTTTGAATGAATATTAGTTATATATCTCTGAATAAAACCATCTCTTCATACTATATTGAACAATGTTTGAAATTATTGTCAAGTAAAAGTGTATTATTATGTCCTTTTTTCACATTGAATGATTGACATTATCGTGCCTAATTCTTGTACAAGTTGTATCATTTTGCCGTCTTTAGGGGGATGACGCAATAATTTTTGAAGCTCGGAAAAATCGCCGAAATCGGAATTGTGATTTTTGCTGCATAGTTCTTCTTTAATAATTGCTAAATAAGCAGAATAAGATATAGAACATAGGCGGTCGACTCTTTGCACCTCTATTTTTTCATTGCTCCATAATTTCTTTTCAGGAAGTAAGCCCTTTGAAGCGCTTCTGTAGAGATACCTCCCGATACCATTGTGGACGAAAAATTTTGGAGGAACACCAAGTATGAATTCTACGATTCGTTTATCAAGCAAAGGATAGCTGTACTCCAAACGATTAGAAAATGCGGAAGCTGCCCAGGATTCGATGCGACCCTGTAGGTGCCCATGGTTTAAATATGCAAGCATCTGTCCTTTGATGGTAACCTTTTGTTGCATAGTCAAAGATGGCTTCTTCTTTTCACGGTTGATAGCCGGAAGAAATGTCCGTTTGATAAATTGAAATGAATATTTTTCAAGGCATTTATTTCTTGGCATTTTGCAGTAAAATTTGCTAGGTACAAAGGGGAGAAGTAGGTCATGATATACGATGGTGAGTAATGATTTTATACGTTTTTTTCTTTTACTGACCCTTGTGTTCAGTTCTTTAAATAGAGTTATAAAACTACCATTTATCATCATGTTAACCAAATGAGATTGTCCATGATAGGTGCACAGTTCATCACCTCCCCAGCCAGTAAGGATCATACGTGAATTCCTTTTTTGGGCGGCCAGTCGTACGGGATATTCGTACCAGAACCCAGCCGTGTCGCCATATGCGATATTATGACTGCTCATATAGCAATAAATATCTTTTTCAGTGAGGGGGACATAGTTATGATCAATGCGTTCTATCTCTGCAATAGTTTTGCTATTTGACCACTCATAATAGTCCGGATCATCATCGCCATCTGGTTCGTGTAACCAGTTAAAAGCAAGTAATTTTTCTTTTGTCTTCTTCAGTCTTCTGGCTGCAAGTACAGCAATAGTAGAGGAATCAAGGCCTCCACTGAGATGTGACGTAATGGGATAGTCAGAACGCATCCTGTCGTATACTGCCTGTTCAAGGAGTTCACGTAATCTGGATGCATAGGCCTTAGCATCGGGTAGTTTAACTTTTTTCGCTTCTTCTGCTCTCCAAAAACATTGCTTGTGTACGATGCGGGTTGTAACCGTTAAGGAATGTGCGGGAGGGAGTTTTTGAACTTCTTTTATAAAAGTGAGAGATTTATCAATAAGTAGAGAATGGACTAAGAAATTGGTGACAGCCACCTCATTGATCCCTTTAGGAATCGCTGGATGTACGACAATTCCTTTTAGGTCATTCACAAAAATGAATAATTTCTCACTTAAATAATAATAGAAAGGTTTTATGCCGAGATGATCCCGGGCACAAAACAAATGTTGCTTTCTTTCGTCCCAGATTACAAAAGAAAAATCGCCCACTAGATATTTGGGACAATCTTCTCCCCATTTGCGATAAGAGGCAATGATAAGCTCACTGTCAGTTATCTGTTTCATTGAACGATCCACGCTAAAATCCAGCTTTTGAGCTAACTCTTCACGGTTATCAAGCCTGGCATCCATGGTGATAACAAGATGATCTTCCTGGTATGGAAGTTGTTCTAGTTTTGATTCGGGTGTATTCCAAAGCATTTCATGGCCCAGTACTAGCGATCCTCCAAACCAACTCCCACTCTCATCTGGCTTCCAATAGGACATGGCAATGTGCATTTTTTGGAAAATTTCAGGACTTACCGGTGTATTGCAGCGATTGAATATACCAAAAATAGTGCTCATTATATTTCCATGCTATGTTCGCAAATTGCATCGTGTACTTTACTTTGTAATGCTAATTCCCAGGGAATTTTCAAATTGAACACTCTGGTGCTTCTGAGAATGCTTGAAAGATATTGTAAGCGTCTGGGCATCAGAAAATGGAACATGTAGAGATATGCCGGTAATAGAGTTTCAAATTTCTTAGCTCCTTTAATTTCATCTATTGCTATTTCAGCATTACGATCAATGGCTTCGAGCGAATAGAAAGCATGGATAGGTTTAAAGCTTGTTGTAAAATTTTCAGTGTGGAAACCCAACTCTTCAAACTTCCTGTAAGGCCGGTGATAAGGATGGGATCCGACTGCCATGCATTGGCCATTATTGATAAAAGTAGCTACTTTATCATCTGAAATTAGTGTATGCCCCTGCTTGATAAAATAATCGGTCATTGTTGATTTTCCACCCATAGAAGGTGCTATGAAGAGGATAGGAGAGCCGCTTACCTCAATTGCGCCTGCATGCAGGAAGTCGTACTTATTTTCAAGCGTAAAATAGAGCGGTAGCAGGAGGTGAATAAACCAGAAACTCAATAAATTGGAATCTCCCTGTTCGTCCAGTTTATAATATATCTTTTGTTCACCTCCTCTCCAATAAAATCGCAGAACTCCTTTAATCTCATAGCACCACGGCTGGCCTGCTTCAGCTCCGTCAAATAACCTGTCACTATACAAGTAAACTTTTCGCCCGTGGGCCATGTAAAATGGAAATCCACAGGTTATTGATTGTTTTAGGTCCTCAGGCATCTCTGATGATAATTCCAGCTCATAGCGGGTGTCTGAGTCATGGGGAAGGTTTAATGGGAAAGCTAAATCACTTTTTATTTTTGAACCATAGATATTCATTTTTTTCCCCAGGCAAACACTGATAATACAGTGTACTTTTCATGTCCATTTTTTCCGGTAATGATTTCTTCACCACATCGCGACCATGCATGTGCTTTCATGGTCTCTTTTCCGGTTTCATCTTTTCCTACGCCAAGATAGAAAATTCCGGGAATATTTCGTCTTTGGAGCATCCGTTGGGCGGTAAGAGATTGTACCAAACAGGCACTTTCCCAAGGAGTACGCCTCACGGCTCTGCGGATTCCCATGGCTACCGAATGAGCGATTTGGGTATCTTCTTGATTGAGTAGCCCAATTTGTTCTTTGTTTTGTTGAAGCTTCAGAGAGTGTGTTAGACGTTTAAAAGAAATTGTCAAGATTGCAGCGCGCATGATGCCTAGCGTCATAAATGCTTCTATAAAGATTTTCTTTTCAGCGCCTGAGGTTCTCATGAATTTAGTGATTTTTGCCAGCATCAGTTATTTGTGGATCATATGTATTGTTTTGTTTACCTATTTGGTCTTAATCTACGATGGATTATGTGCAGCCAGCCCAGAATAAGCACCACCCCGAGACCATCAAAAAGAAGTCCTTTGTAATTTCCGCAACGTCCTGGAATTGACATTTGGTGTACTTCATCGTACACAGCCAGGATTGACACAGCAATGATGCATAAAAGTGCCCGTAGAAAAAATTTATTTGTCAAGCAGGAGATATTTTTCCAGAACAAAAAAGTCAGAATGCCATAAATAGCAGTATGACCAAGTTTCCTAATTAACCAGCCTTGAGTTCCCGCCAATAGATGGGGAACACCAGATAAGTAAACAAGAAGTCCTATCCACAAGAATAACAAGATAAGGAAAACCAATTTATTTTTATTAAAATGCTGTCTATCAACCGGTAGTTTCATTTTCTTATATCCTCTATACAGTACTCAACTAAAAATTGTGTAGTCTATGGCTTCTACTGGATTTCATTATTGAAAAGCTGTTCTGCATGCAAATGTTTGGACTCCCATATAGGCAGGGGGAGTTTTCCAGTGGATTTTGCTTTGATGGCAGTTATTCTTATTATCCCCTTATATTTTGACCTTACATTCCTTTTCTGAACAACACTGTCTGGATAGTCTTTAAAATTATAAAAGAATCGAATAATATTGATTTGTTACGGAGATAGAACAGGTCGTATTGAAGTCTTTCCATCGGGCCATCTTCTGCTCTAGGGTCAAATGATTGTACCTGAGCCCAACCTGTTACGCCTGGCTTAGCAACATGTCTTAAATTATAGAAAGGCACAGATCGGGCGTATTTATCTTCAAAAAATTTCCGTATTGGTCTTGGTCCAACCAGGCTCATCTCTCCTCTCAATATGTTGATTAACTGTGGTAACTCATCGAGGTGCGATTTTCGCAGGAATCTACCAACTTTGGTTATTCTTGGATCATCTTCAGTAGCCCATTGGGGGCCAGTGAGCTTTTCAGCATTTTCAGCCATTGTACGAAATTTATATACCGGATATTCTCGTCCCTTGTAACCTATTCGATCTTGTTTAAATAAAACTGGTCCTTTGGAACTTATTTTTATAGCTAATGAACATATGACTATTAGCGGCATTGCTAGAAAAAGCCCGGTTAAAGCAAGCGTAATATCTAAAACTTTTTTTACCTTACGATACAAAGCCGGATTGAAAGATTCGCCTTGATTATAGAAGACAAACCACGAATCTTGAATGCGCTTTACAGGTACCTTGCCGGTAAGTATCTCATAATAATACGGTGCATCAAATATTGTTACCCCGGCAAAGCGTAGGTCAAGCAACTCTTGACGAAGTTCAGGTTGATCTTCAAGTTGTTCGGCGACAATTACAGTATTTATCTGTTTTTCTTTGATTTTTATGGAAAGAGAAATGCTATCATTATATTCACTGATTATGATAGGATTCTGCTCTGTCAGGTGTTTATTCTCGGAAAGAACCTCGAGAATATCTTGGATGACAGGACTATCTCCAAGGAGTAAAATGTCGGAGTGTTCATTTTTTTTTGTTAGTATGACTCGTGTGTAAAGCTGCCGCCAACAAAAAACACATATAATTGAAAATAGACAATGAAGAGAAAGGATAATTCGTCCTGTGAAAACAGATGAAACCAGTAAATAAGAAAAAAATGCAGCTACTCCTGTGGCAGTAAAAACAGCAGCAGTTATATGAACAAAAAGATTGATTGTATTTTCCCACCGTTTTTCATTGTAGAGCTCGAAAATATAAAAGATAAGAGGATAAAGGAGCAGTAACAGAACCAGCGTCCAATTGTTTTGGGCAAGCCAGATGTCAAATGATAAAGTGTTCGATAAAGCTACTTTGCTAATTACCGCGCATCCAAAGGATAGCAAGATTAACAGGATATCACCTGTCAGCATTTTTCGTTTAATGGCCAGGGATTGTGGTGAAAAAAAAGGTTGCATGGTCTCGTGTCTGGGGTAATAAATCGATTAGATTACAAGGATTTTATTATATTGTTATAGAATTTAGCTTTATGGTCTATCATTACACTTTCACGAAAAGACCGTAAGTTTGTCATTCGCTCTTTTCCTGTCATTTCTTCCTTGAATTCAGGGTGGTCATAGATAAATTGCAATGCCTTCACACTACTGTTGATATCATTTTGTTCTAAAATAAATCCGTTCGTCTTATGGGATAACACCTCTTTTACACCGGACACATTATATGTAACCATGGGGGTCCCTGCAATAAGCGATTCCACTGCCACATTTGGTAAGCCCTCGTACCGGGATGTTAGAAGTACTGCATCTGCAGCATCCATAATATCTAGAACATCATCGCGGTAGCCGGTAAAAATTACTCTATCATGAATTTTTTGCTCAACAGCAAGCTTTTGTATATCCTTCTCATATTGCTGTTCCTCAGGGAGGAGAGCTTTGCCTACAATTACCAGATGTGCATCTATGTTTAGATGCAGCAGGTGCTTCAAGATGGAAACTCCATGCTCAAATTGTTTAGAGGGAACCACCCGACCAACCGTTACAATTAAAAAAGATGTTGCCTGGTCTTTGCAGAGCTCCTTTCGCAATTTGTCTTTCCTGGCTTTAGATAATTGTTGACGATCAATACAGCTACCTGGCCGTCCGGTATGAATAACCATAGAATTTTTCTCTGAACAGACAGCTGCTTCAATATAACTCTGCCTCAACTCCCCACCAACAAAAACAAATGAATCAGTAATGTAGCCACACCATTTTTCAATAATGCGATAAGTCATTCGTTTTAAAGTGTTCATTTCATGAGGAAACGTTGGGCCATGTACCGTATGTACGATGTATGGTGTACGGGCACAATGGGCAGCAAATCGGCCAAGAATTCCGCCCTTTGCAAGGTGTGTGTGGACGATATCTGGATTAATTTTCCGTAATAATTTAAATATATTGTATGGGGCAATTAGATCAGATTTCAGGGAAACATATTTTACAAGCTCAGGTATTTGGTAGATAGTAACACCTGGTATGTCCGATTCAGCTATATCATGATCTCGACCAATTATGAGAGATGTTTCATAACCCTCCTGTACGCATTTTTTGAGAATTGCGGTAGTTCGGCGAGCGCTCCCTGAGCGGGTATTGAATGTTGTCGAAATGTGGCAGATGTGTTGGCTCATCTATCACATTTTCCCGTTGTTGGAGTAAGCATTTGTTTTATACAATTAACAGATTGCTTCTTAATTATGTTAGAGCCCCTTTCATTTAAAATCTTCACACTAAAACTCCCAGGTCTTTTATATAATAAAAAAATAGCTATGCCGACGGCCAAATATATAAAATGGTATTTTTGTATATTTTCAATCGTGAGTTTTCAGCTGAGAGAGAGTCGTCCACAATTTCTTGCTAATACTTTCAACTGAGAATTGTTCCGAAAGAAACTTTTGCGAATTATCTGTTAGCTGTTGTCGTACGGCAGTGTCGTGTAAAATGGTATGTATACACGTTGCAACATCCGCGTCATTGTAACTTTTCATTGAGACTACGTTAAAATCTTCAATCGCGATATCTTTTGCAGGGAAGTCGTTGTTGACGACTACTGGAACGCGAAAACAAAAAGATTCTAACAGGGCATTTGGGGTTGCATCCATACCGCTGAAATATAAGTGTGCTTGCGCTTTTTGGTAGTAACCAACCGGGTTTACTCTCCCTGTTAATTTCACAGTGTTGTGTGCTTCAGCGTCGTTGATGACCTTTTTTATATCTTTAAGGTACTCTCCATCTCCTAAAATGTACCAAACTATTCCTAATGACTGCAATACCTGAGATACTGGTGGAATTGCTCTTAGTAAAGGTCCTACTTTTTTTAAAAATTGGAAATTCGACACTGTAATTACAAAATTTTCTTCTGGTACGGGTTGTTCGAGATTCTTACCTTCACATGATATTTCCCGCGTTGGAATATATATAACATGCATGGGCTTTTCAAATGACATAGTATTCTGAAGCGTGTTTTTTATAATGTTTGATATGGGGAGTACCATCGTACAGTATTTTAGCGATATTTTGAATGCTAGAAAATTGAGATATCTATTTATTTTATGGGATAATCTTTCATGAGATTTGTCGACCAGCAACTGTTGGTATGGATCTCCTTTTACCCGGAAAAGCAGTTGGCTCTTGCCAAGTATACATGCCAGTAAACTGATTAATGCACAAAATCCTGCACCTTCACTGAGTATGACATTCGGTTTGTGCATAACGGCAAGTCGAAAAACGATAAAAATATTTTTTATTTTTTGGAGGCGCTTTCCTGATGTAATGTCTATCTGGACTAAATCTATTTTACCTTCTTTGCTTAAGCTTTCCAGCATGGGCAATTCTTCTGCGCGTCGACGGCTTATATATAGGAGTTTCATCGGACTACCTTGGTTTCTTCCGTGGTGTTTTAAACAACATTGAACATCCACATTAATGCTTGTCGGAAATAATCTATAGTCACTATTTCCAGTTGTATTTGCCTGTTTTCAGGAAAATTTATCGTGTTGCCGAGATGGGACTATTAGTCATTAGGTATTTCAAATAATGAGCTAAGTTCGCCCATATTGAATGATTTCATGCCATGTGATTGATTGAGACTAGTATAATGATCTAAAATTTTTTTCAGAAATTTAATGTTGTGTCTAGTGTTTACTCCAAAATTGTGAGGATGCCACCAAAGATGAAATATTCTATTATTAATAGCCGCATCATCCATTGCTTTTGTTATTCTTTTTAGTCGTAGTCCGTCTAGTAAAGATAATTTTTTTGAAAATGGACGCAAAAATCGACTTGATGAAAAATTAAAAGGTCTCTGAGTTGCACAAGCTCGAAGATCATATGTGTTATGGCCGGAAATATTAAGGTATGTATCTAGTAAACGGGCTAATTTCTGGCATTTGATAAGTGTTGTGTTAGTTGATCCAGGTCGGTACATCCAACTTGACCCATTTCCTCTGTAGCACTGAATCCCCAATTCTTCCAGTACAGCAAGATATTGTGGGTTGGTTTGATTTCTCGGGAAAATGAGGCTTTTAGTAGAAATGCCACTGGACGTTGCTGTTGTAATGGCTGCAGAAATATCTTCTGTAAAGTCGGCTTTCGATTGTCCTTCTTCAAGGCAGTAATAATGAGAGAAAGTATGTGTACCGATTTCTTGACCATCATGGTTATGAATCAACTCGATAAGTTCAGGGGCAAAGTGATATTCGTTGTCAAGCTTTTCGGATTCAATGTATTGATATGGTAGTGAATTTCTGTTTAAAACATGTGGCATATATCGAGGAAGATAATTTTTTAGTTCTTCCTGGTCAGAAAAAAACAGGAAACCAACAGTCGCCCATGTGGCGTGAATCTTGTTTTCTTTAAAAACATACAGTATTTCATGTACAGCTTTTTTGACTCCCAATAGATTGTCTTTGTATTGTTCGATGCTACATTTGTCTAACAGTCCCCAGTAAAGTTCGAAATCCAAAGACACTGTAAAAGCACCATTTTTTAGGTTCATTGTTTATCTTACCTGGTAATAGCTAGATGTATTCCATCGTTTCATAAATTTATTTACAAATATGCTCTAAAAATCTTATAAGTCGTGCATTAGGGCTTCCTGAAAAATACTGTTGAAAAAGCATTGTTATTTTTCTGACGACATCTTTGAAATAGTTGGTACCGAGCCTACAATTTT
>Ga0256844_10000169_pt1 | contig 26272 bp, 24 predicted proteins | sample MusselsmetaG_FD_189100 | JGI IMG/M metagenome (GOLD analysis project Ga0256844, IMG submission 189100) | Mussel associated microbial communities from hydrothermal vent at the East Pacific Rise, Pacific Ocean - Mussels | ecosystem: Host-associated > Mollusca > Shell > Unclassified ... | reverse complement strand
TCCAAAATGTTGTCAAGGAGAATAAAAACTTTCTTCAGATTATCGCTGTTCTCAGTGCTTACACTCAAAAAGAGTTAGGTTTTATGTGCGAAAGTTGAGTTAATAATTTAAAAAAAATCATTATTTTATTTTTTCTTTAACATGTTTTTTAGAATACTAAGAGCTGATAAGTTAGTTTTTGTTTCTTCGTCTTCAAAAGATATTCCTATCTGAGTGCCTATTTCATTTGCTTTATCATAATAGTTATCTGATTCTTTTTTATTTCCAACTTCTTCCATTACTGCTGAATAAACTAAGTATGAATTAAAAAGAGCAAATTGATTGTTTGTTTTTTCTGCTCCGTTTATTGATTCTTTTGCTGTTTTTTCAGCTAGTTTAGTATTGTTGTCAAATAAATATGCCATTGCAAGATTAGATTTAAATAAATCTTTTTGAATATTGTCATTAATCTCATCTGATAATTGTAATGCTAATAATAATGAGTCAATCCCATCTTTATTGAGTTCTTGATTTATATAAATTACTCCAATATTATTAGCTATCATCATTTTCATCTGTTTTTGACTAGATAACAGTAAGGCTTTGTTTAAATATTTAAGTGCCTTTTTATAATTTCCTTTTTGTTTTGCAATCAAGCCTATACCATTATAAATATTTGCTTTATAAAGAGTTGCTGTTTTTTCATTCGTTATATTTTGTACAAGATGTAAAGCATTATTAAAATATTTTAGAGCTTCATCATTTTTTTGTTGCTGCATCAGTACATTACCTTTTTGTGTAAAAACACCTAGTTTAGTAATATTATTTAATAGCTGGTTTTCTAAATAATTATATTCCTTCAAAGCATCATTTAGCATTCCCAATTTAAAATATGCTATGCCTAAAAAAAACCTTGAATTATTATCGTTAGGTTTTAATTGTATAGTGTATTCACAATGTTCAATTGCCTTATGTAAATCTATATTAAAATTTTGTTTACATAATTTTTTTTCTGTATTATAGTCTAATTCATTTTTTTCTTTCTTTGAAGAAAGATCATATTTTTCCCATATTTTTTTACAATTAGAATTTCCAAGCTCATGACCTTTTTTTACAAGCTTCATAGCTTTAAAATAATTTTTCTGAACACCCCAACCTTTAATATAGTATTCTGACAAATCACACATTGAGCCAGAACCATTGTCTTTAACGCCTAGTTCGTAATAATAAACTGCTTTTTTATCATTGACATCAATACCTTGTCCATTCCCATACATGTATCCTAAGTATTCAAAAGACTTTGTACTACCGTTCTCTGATGCTTTTAAAAACCATTTTAAAGCTTTATTGTAATTTTTTTTAGTTCCATATCCATAATAGTACATATAGCCTAAGCTATACAAAGAATCAATACTTCCCTCGTTATTAGCTTCTTTAAAAAAATTTAATGATTTTTTGTAATCTTTTTTATTAAATGACTCCAATGCTTTATCGTAACTATTCGCAAAACTTAATGTTACCAATAATATTAACAAACTTATTTTTCTTTTCATCTTCTCTCCAGTATATTGATTGTAGCTAAATTTATTATCATTTTAAAATTGGAACCTAACTATTTATTCAACGAACATTATATATATAATAACCTTAAATAGTAAAATAACACGACACTAAAAGTGTTCTGTTATTTGAGAGTATATTTCAAAAAAGTGATAAAAAGGATGATTTTAGTAGAAAAAGTACTTTTAGCTTAAAAATATATGTCCATTTAATACTTAAATCACCGTTATTTAGACATAAATGAGAGTTAATTATCACTAAAAGCATGAAAGGGACATAGTGTCGCTTAAGTGAATTAGCTTTGATTAAGCTAAAAAAAGTTAAACTCTTAAAATCATTGACTGATGGTCGGTCATTTAAAGGGTAGCTATGGCAATAATAGTAGATAAGGTACAAAAAAGAAAAGATATAGCCTTCTCTTGTAAGGATCTTTTTGTTCAAAATGGCATAAATTCTCTAACGATTTCTCAGATTGCAAAGGTTGCAGGGGTTGGTAAAGGTACTATTTATGAGTACTTTCACAACAAAGAAGAGATTGTTTTTGAGCTGGTAAATATTTTGATGAAAGAGCATTCTGGGAAGCTTCACATCACACTGAGTGAGCAGAGTTCTGTAAAAAACATGGTAAAAAAGTTTTCAGAGTTTTTTTATACAGATGAAAATAGTGAGCTTAGAACTATATATAAAGAGTTTATTTCTATCTCTTTAGTAACTCCAAACAAAGAGATGTTAGCGTTTCAAACAGAGTGTTTTAACAACTACTATATCTGGTTCGAAGAGATATTTAAACGTGGAGTTGAAGAGGGCGAATTAATTCCTCAGGCTTTAGGTTTAACAAGAGGTGTATTTGTAACTGCTGAGGGAATGTTTATAGCAAGTACAAGCACAAACGCAATAGATGATTTAGAAAAAGATTTAAATAGCTATATTGATAATCTTTTTGAACTTATAGAGGTGAAATCGTGATGAAATTAATACTGCTAGTTCTGCCATTTATGCTCTACGCAGAGAGTCTGAAATCTCTTTTGGAATATGCGCAAAATAATAATGAACTTATCGTATCCAAGAGTATTCTTAAAGACTCAAAGAAGAGTGAACTCAAATCAAGCGAGAATAATTACTATCCGACTGTCGATGTTGGTGCTTTTTATCAGCGCTATGATGAAGCGAGTCCTATAATGCCAGGGACAACTTACTCTGCTTATGCAACAGTTGGTTTTGATGTTTATAGTGGTGGGCAAAAATCTTACACTCTAAAACAGAAAAAAGATGAACATAGAGCGAGCCAATTTGATGAAGAAGCAGCCAAAAAATCTATAAAATTAGCAGTTGTTCAAGATTTTTATAATCTAAAAAACCAAGAAGCAAGCCTCTCAGCGCTAAAAGAGTCATCAAACGCAGTAAAAGCTCAACTAGATAGAATGACCCAGTTTTATAATGCTAAACTTGCCACGAGTGATGATGTAGACAGACTTCAGTCTGCTTATGATAAAAATATTTATATGATAGACTCTACTAGTTTTGAGATATATTCTCTGCAAAAAAAGCTAGAGCTAAAAGTGGGTAAAAAAATAGCTAGTTTTGATAACTCCACATTTAAAAAAATGGGGGATAGTGATTCTGATGAACTTGATTTGATTAAATCACTTAGAGCTACAAAAAGCTCAATAATAAATGCTTCTGAGATAATTGACAGTTACTACTATCCTCAAGTGAGAATTGAAGATACATATAGTCTTTATGGGTATCAAGATGAACCGACAGCGTTTCCTATAGAACAACTTGATAATCAGAATAAAATAATGGCAACACTCAATATGAGACTTATAGATTTTGGTGCAATAGGTGAAGCCAAAGAGGCAGTTCGACTTCAAGCAGAGGCTCTTAATCAGAAAATACTCTACCAAACTAAAGAACAAAAAATGAATCAAGAGCTTTCTCATAAAAGAATTGAGACAGCAGAGCTTAATATAAAGAGTTCGAGAAGTGCACTTAAAGCTTCAACGAGTGCTCTTAAAACCATTACAGAGAAATACAGTGCAGGAATAGTAGATAATGTTGTCTATCTTGATGCTTTGAGTGTAAACACAGAGTCAAAGTCAGCATATGAGTCATCACTCAATAATTTAGAGATGTCATATGCTCTTTATTACTTTTACAGAGGAAAAAATATCGAGGAGTTTTTAAATGATTAGAATTTTATTAGGGTTAATAGGTTTAGTTCTCACGTTAAACGCAACGGAGATATATGCAACGTTTAATGTTATGGCCCAAAAAGATGCTAGATTAGCCTTTGATGCTGGTGGAATTACAAAACAGGTAAATTATGATGTTGCAAACAGCGTAAAAAAGAACTCTGTTTTAGCGTCACTGCAAAATGATGATATGAAAGCATCTCTTGCAAGAGCTAAAACTGCTTTAAAGTTTGCAAAAAAAGATTATGAGCGACAACTGAAAGTAAAAAACCTTATTGATGCAGGTAGGTTTGATCAGTACGCCTTTAAGTATGAAAATGCAAAAAATGAAGTGGCTTACGCTCAAGCACAATACGATAAAACTTTTTTAAGAGCTCCTTTTGATGGTGTTATTTATGCCAAAGATATTGAGGTTGGAGATACTGTGAGTGGGATGATGTTAAAGACGGTATTTAAAATTCAGAGTAAGAGAGCGAGAAAATTGGTTTTAGAGTTTGATCAAAAATATCATAATTCTGTAAAGATTGGACAGCCGTTTAAATATAGTGTTGATGGAGATTCAAAACTTTATAAGGGTGTAATCTCAAAGATATACCCTAATGCAAACAGCGCAAACAGAAAGATAAAAGCTGAGGTGAAAGCAAAAGGTTTTGTGACTGGTCTATTTGGTTCAGGTCAGATTATAGTAGATGACAAATAGGAAGGTAGAATGTATAAATTAGCTATAAACAGACCTATAACAACTCTGATGTATATGATAACACTTGTTATCTTTGGATATATGAGTTTTAAGTCTATGCCATCAGCTCTTTTTCCAAATATTGACTTCCCAATAGTTACTATAAAGACCATATATCCAGGAGCAGAGTCAGCTACGATAGAGTCTCAAGTAACAGACAAAGTTGAAGAAGCAATCTCACGTATTGGGGGAATTGACTCTATAACGTCCAGCAGTAGTGAGGGTGTTAGTATTGTTATTGTAAAGTTTTTGTTAGAGAGAAATATTGATGAGGCAACTAATGACGTGAGAGACAAGGTTGCTTCTGTTTTACTTCCCCGTGACGCAAAAACTCCACTTGTTAGTAAGCTTGATATTGGTGGCGCACCGATAATCAGTATATTTTTAACTCCAAAAAATGCAGACGTGAAGTCCCTTATGCTTTTTGTAGATGAAAAGGTTAAACCAGCACTGCAAAAGATAAACGGAGTAGGGGCTATTAATATTGTAGGTTATAAAGATAGAGAGATAAAAATCTATCCAAATCCTGAGCTACTAAATAAGTTTAATATAACAGTACGTGAGCTAAACGCAGCGATATCGAATGAGAATGTCAAAATTGGTGGTGGAAAGTTAATCTCAGAAGTGCAAGAGTTTACACTTAAAACAAAAGCAGATGCTCTAAGTGTTGATGAGCTAGAAAACATAATCATTAAAGATAATATTAGACTAAAAGATATAGCAAGAGTTGAAGATGGACTTAGTGATGCTAAAAGCTACTCTGCGTTTAATGATACTCAGGGTGCTATGCTTGAGGTGCAAAAAATCTCAGGAACAAACACTATAGAGATAGTCCAAAAAGTGAAAAAAATCTACCCTTCTCTTAAAGAATTAGCAGGAGATAGATATGAAGTTGAGCTTTTAAAAGATACAACGCCTTTGATTATAAATTCACTTAAACATGTACAGTTTGATTTGATTTATGGTGCATTTTTAGCGATAATTATTGTCTTTGCATTTTTAAGAAACATAACTATTACGCTTGTTTCAGCGCTCTCTATTCCTGCATCAATCTTTGGTACTTTTGCCTTGATGGACTTTATGGGTTTTGACTTAAATAGAATGACAATGATTGGTCTCACGTTGGCTATTGGAATTATTATTGATGATGCCATTGTTGTTATAGAAAATATCTACAAAAAGATGGAATCAGGTATGGGTAAATTTGAGGCTTCTGTAGAGGGAACTAAAGAGATGGCGTTTACTATTTTAGCTATCTCTATGATGCTTTTAGCGGTTTTTATTCCAGTCTCATTCATGGATGGAATTGTTGGAAAGTTCTTTGAATCTTTTGCTATGACTGTAGGTTTTGCAGTTATCATCTCCTATACAATTGCACTTAGTTTTATACCAAGTTTGAGTGCAAGAGTTCTGAAAAATAATGAGAGTAAATTTTATACTTTAACTGAGCCTATTTTTAAAGCTTTAGAGAGAGGGTATGAATCTGTTTTAAAGTTAGTACTGCGTTTTAAGTTTGTTACTCTTGTCGCAGTTATAGCTATCTTTGTTGGTTCACTCTCTTTGTTTCCAAAGATTGGTATGGACTTTATACCAAAAGAGGATATGTCAGAGTTTGAAATAAAGATAAAAGCCGATGCAAGCGTCTCTTTAGAGGAGATGATAAAAAAATCTAAAGAGGTTCAAGCTTTAGTAAAAGATGATAAAAATGTAGTCTATACAACTCTTAGTGTCGGATATAACACTGCGCAAGAGAAGCATAAGTCTATGATATATGTGAAGCTGACAGAGAAGGATGAACGTCCTTTAAATCAAGAAGAGATAATCCAAAACTTTAGAAAATTGCTTATTCCATTTCAAGAGGATATGTTTATAACAGCAGCAGCAATACCGGCGATAAAAGGTGCGGGTGTTTCGGTTCCTTATCAGATAGTTTTAAAATCAGACTCATTTGATGATCTGAAAATTGCTACAAAAAATTTAACTGAGCATCTGGCAGACAAAGATGGATTTGTAGATATCGATACAAACTTAGATGATGGAAAACCTCAGATAGATATCAATATAAAAAGAGAAAATGCAAATCGCGCAGGTGTATCTGCTTCTCAAATCGCGAGTGCTATTGCTACTGCGTTTTCAAGTGACTTGGAGATTTCATACTTTGAAGAGAATGGAAAGCAGTACGATATAACACTTAGATTTGATGATAAAAACAGAACTAGCTTAGAAGACATTAAAAGAATCCAGCTTCGTGATGAAAATGGTAATCTTATCTATCTTGATGGGTTAGTAACATTTAGTAAAAGTGAAGCACTTGCTACTATAAATCACTATGACAGACAGAGACAAGTGACAATTTTTTCTGACTTGTTTGGACTAGATTTAGGTGGTGCGGTTAGTTATACAAGAGAGTCTATTGATGAGCTTTTACCAGATTCAGTGAGTTATAGATTTACAGGTTTTGCTGAAGAGATGGAGAAGACTGCAAAGGCATTTGGCGTAGCAATTGGTTTGAGCGTGATTTTGATGTTTATTATCCTTGCTGTTTTATATGAGTCACTGATACAGCCTATAATCATTATGGTTGCACTGCCTTTGAGTATAATCGGGGTTATGTTAGCTCTATATTTAACTGGTCTACAGTTTAGTCTTTTTGTTATGATTGGTTTTATGCTTTTGATGGGAATGGTTGGTAAAAATGCAGTACTTCTAGTTGACTTTGCCAATGAAGCTATAGCAAATGGAAAGTCTGCTGATGATGCATTGATAGAAGCAGGAGAAAAGCGTCTTCGTCCTATTTTGATGACAACTATCGCTATGGTGTTTGCAATGCTACCAATCGCTTTGGGTGATGGCATAGGAAGTGAGACAAAAGCACCAATGGCAATCTCAATTATCGGTGGTCTGATTAGTTCAATGATACTTACTTTACTTGTGGTACCGGTTATATATAGATTTATAAGCCCACTTGATAGATATATGAGAAAATTTTATGAGGGTACCATTAAATAATTGGATATACTTTTTAGTATATGTTGTCATTTAAACGCAAATAAAGAGATAATTGCAAATTTTGATAGAGAACTGGGTGGATTAAACTCTAGAGGAATTTAATCCTCTACTTTTATCATCTCAGCAACACGTCCTTGAACTATGTGAATCTCTTTAGTCTCTAACAGCTCGAGGGTATCTAGACTCATAACACCTGTTGCTATAAGAGAGATATCTAAACTATCTGTTATGAGTCTAAGTGCAGATAAACTCTGTTCGTTTTGACTTATAAAGTAGCTCGGCTCACCTTTGATATAAAGAGGTCTTAAATCTTGAAGATACTGATAATCTTTACTCTCACCGATAAACTCAAAAATACCCATCTCTATCTGATATCTCTCAAAAAGTCTTTTATAATCTTGAACCAATTCAGAATTTTGACTTGCTAATTTGTCTGGAATCTCTATGATAAGTCTAAATGGAAGTACTAAAGCATATCTAGAGAAAAGTGTTTTCATTCTGTCATAAGTTCCACTTTGAGTAAGATACTCATATGGAAGTCTGAGTGAGTAAGTGTCATCCACAAGAGTGGAATCAGGAGTTTTAAATATCATATCTAAAATACTTTCATAGATATCATCACTCAGGCCTACTTGATTTGCCGGAGCCATAAACTGACCAAAGCAGTAAGTTGTCTCTTCATCAACTTTTATATTCAGACTTAGTACACTGTGAATGGTTTTTTTATTTTTCGCATTTACAACAGACCAAGGTACAAATTTAAAGTGCTTATGTTTTATAACGTCAAGTAATATTGTTCTCCAGGCATCTTTACCCATAACTTCAACTGTATCTTCAGCTTTTGCAAGATGTATATGCCACTCTTTAAATTTTGCTTGTGCTAGTGCATTATCAGAGTGTGAAAGAACTTCCCCAACAGTTTCCGTGTGGTTATACCCATATAGACCAATAGAGATAAAAGTTTCCTCATTGTTCAAGTCATATTGTTTGATAACAAACTGCGAGGAAGTTAGTATAGTTTCTGCTATCATAAGTCCATGCATACTCTCACAATCAGGAATAAAAATTGAAAACTCTGTTCCGTTCATTCTAGCGATAATTACATTTTCAAAGTCCTCTGTCTGTTCTCTAAAAATATCTGCTACAGCGTTAAAAAGTTTATCTACTTTTCTATGTCCAAGCGTTTCATTTGCTTTGATGACACCACTGAGTGAAATCATCATATTTATTCCACCCTTGGAGGTAGCATCTACTTTTAAATACTCTGGAAGTTTGTCAATAATGTATTTTCTATTTTTGAGTTTTGTTGTCTGGTCTATGTATTCAAGTTCTTTTTGATACTGGAGTTCTCTGTTTCCCTTGTCAAACATAGCTTTTACTTTTGAGACCATATTATTCATCCCTAAAACAACATCTCTAAACTCTTTTGTGTAAGGAATACTCTCTTGAATGATAAACTCATTACGAATAACTGCTTCAGCTTGCTTTTGTACTTCCTTTAGTGGTTTTAAGATAGCTACAAGGAGTAAATTAAGTGCACTAAGACCAATTAATGTAATAATACTAAAAGAGATAAGAAGATTTTCTAGTATAGAGTATAAAGCTTTATATGCATAAGTAACATCACCCTGTACATTTAAAATACCAACTTGACTCCATCCCGCAGATACATTTGCAGAAGCTACTGGTGCTTTGATATTGGTAATGTTTAAAAACCATTGAGGTAGATCAATTTCTTGATTTTCAGCTTTGCGCTCATAAAGAAGTTCATCATCGACATCAAGCAGAGATATATAATTATAAGTCCCGCTGTCAAAGTTTGCGTTTATCATAGTAGACATCATCGATAAGTCACCATTAGCAGAGCACAGAGATAGGCTTAGTGAACTTGCTGTGTTTTTTGCATCTTCATAGAGCCTGTCTTGTACAGAATCATTTGCAGCCTTGAAGTTTAGGTTTAAGACAGTTGTTAAAATTATTAGGAGTAGTAGTGATAGTATTAAAGCTATCTGTTTAAAAAGAGTCATATGATTTTCCTTTTCATGTTAAGTTTAAGTTTATCCCATTTTTTGTGGGTTTTTTTACTTTTTACTTTTTTCCCAGTGCTACTTTTACTTGCTCTATAGAGTGATTCACCATTGAAGTTATAAATAGGGGTTAAATCTTTTCTCTTAGAAGCTGGAAATATTTTCTGGTTGTTATTGTCTAAAATAAGTGGTTCAGATCTTGACGTTTTGAAGTATGTTAAAACCATGTGAGCAGCTTTAAATTTAGAGGACTTTACATAGGTAAAAAAAAGTTTTTTAGAGTCAACTCCAAGATAGACAAGTGCGAAGTATTTACTGATAACATAATCTTCACAATCACCTTTGTCTTTACCTAAAAACTGCCATGGAGTAGCCCAGTAATCTTTTTGACCGTAAACTTTTTTATCAGACATATATCTAACGCCGTTATAAAACCTGTTTACAGCATCAAGCTTTTGCAGGTCATCTCCGCTCTGAGTTTCATCAAATATTTTTTGAAGATAGATAAATCTTTTTGTAGCAAGCTTCTTATACTTTTTACTTATTTTTTTAAGGAGTTCATTCTCTACGTAAGGTCTCTGTGCATAGAGGCTATTGACAAGCAAGACCGATAAGATAAGTAGGAGTTTGAAAATATTCATTGGTTTTATTATACTTAAATTTATGACTGTCTTTTGTTAAAACCTGAAGTTCCCTCTTTAGCATTTGTGATAAACTCTTTTGAGTATGGTTTTAGATAGCTTGGGATGGCTCTACCTTTTAGTTTCATCATATCTTCAAGCATATTTGTAGCAACCATGTGAGGGTCAAGTTTTTTGACCTCTGTAAGATAAGTAAAAAGAAGTTCTCCTAAACGCTGTAGAGATATTTTCCATGTAGAATCAGTTTGCTCATACATCCAGATACCAAAGGCGTAGAAATTTTTATAAACACTTTCATTCTGCCAAAGTAAAATGAGACTGCGTTTGAAATTTCCACTATTATACGTCAAGTCCCAAAATCTTGCGAAACGTTTCATGATTTGAATGTCATTAAACGTGAGCTGACTGTTTTTGAGTATGTCATATGGAGGAACATCACTATAAACCATGCCGTGTTGGATATCATGTCTGTTTATGAATGTCCCAGATAACTTTTTAAGAATTCCTATCTGAATTTCGCAAGAGCTTAGACTTACTAACTCATCAAGGTTTCTACCAAAACTCTCTAAACTTTCACCCGGTAGACCAACAATAAGGTCAAGGTGTATATGCGCTTGTGTTTCATGCTCTAAAAAAGTGATATTTTCTCGTATCTTATTTAATTTTAGTTGTCTTGAGATATTGTTTGCTATCTCTAGATTGAGCGTTTGTATCCCAATTTCAAGCTGTAATGCTCCAGGGGCAAAAGAAGCAATTTTTTCTTTTATAGAGGCTGGGAAATGGTCAGGTATTACTTCAAAGTGGGCAAAATATGGAGGCTCTTTGGCTAAAAAGAAATCAAGTATCTTGTTTGCTGTTTTCATGTTAAGGTTAAAGGTTCTATCTACAAACTTGAAATTCCTTGCTCCTCTTTGCCAAAGTTTTTCAAACTCTTTTAAAACTGCATCCAAATCAAAAGCTCTTACTTTCTCATCCATAGAAGAGAGACAAAACTCACACTCAAAAGGGCATCCACGTGAGACCTCTACATAGATATATCTGTTTTTGATGTCATCATCTGTGTAGTACTGATATGGCAGTTTTATATCTGTAAGTGAGGGCATACTCATCTTGATAATGATAGGGCTAGTTCCCATGCTCTGCGTGGGAACTTTATTTAAAAGTGTTTTAGCGTATGCATTCCCATGCGGAGCATGGGAACGAGAGGAGTTTACGATGGAGGAGCAGAGTTCATAAAAGGCTAAATCACCCTCTCCTTGAATAATATAATCAGCCTCAAGTTTTACCCTAAAAGGCTCATGTGTGACTTCCGGGCCACCAAGAATGATAGTAGTATGAGGTGATATCTTTTTAAGTATGTGAATAAGTTCACTGATGTATGAGACATTCCAGATATAAACACCAAGACCTATTATCTCAGGATTATGGATTAAAATCTTTTCTGCAACACTCTGTATAGCGTCGTTTATACTAAACTCTAATATCTGCGTATCATCTTGAAGTTCTTTCATATTTGCATAGAGATATCTAAGACCGATAGAGCTGTGAGTAAATCTAGAGTTGAGAGTTGTTAGTATGATTTTCATAAAAGAAGTTTAGCATAATTAGTAGAGTAACACTTAAGCCAAAAAGGGGGGAAGACTTAAGTGTTAAAAAATTGTTAAGAGTATACACTCGCTTATGAAAGGGGGAAAACATAATTGAGATAGCAAAATTATATTTATTATAAGTTAATGCCTAGTTAATGGCACTGCTAAACTACTTTTTCTCCTCAATTTCATGAATCATATTATCAAGTAGTACAAATAGTTTACTTGATGCATTCTCCATTGTTGCAAAGTTATTAATGATTGTTCTAGGGTTATCATGTTTTAGAGTAGAGTGACTTTTGACAAACTCAAGGTTTTTAAATACTGAGTCATGAACTGTAGCATGAGGGGTATCCATATCTCTAAATGCTTTTGTACTACCAAATACTTCTTGACCTATACCTGAGTACCATTTACCCATACGACAGTTTTTATGGTCTGTAAAAGCTCTTGCATCATCTTCGGCTAAGATAGCTGAGTAAGCATTAGATTTATACAAAACGTGGTCTACTTTAACAAGTGTTGTAAAGAGACGGTTTTGAATTTTTTCTGCTGTAAGGGAAGAGTCTTTGGCTAAAGTGTTCAGTTGAGTAAATGTACCTTCAAAAGCGTGAATAACTTCATTTGAAGAGTTGGCAATTTCAGTAATAGCATCAGAGTTTGTTCTCATATCATTAGATTCTTGTTGGAGAGTTGAGATGTTAATCTCTATCTCACTTGTAGCTTTTTGTGTTCTCTCAGCAAGTTTACGTACCTCATCAGCAACAACAGCAAAACCACGACCATGCTCACCGGCACGAGCAGCTTCGATAGCTGCATTGAGTGCAAGAAGATTTGTTTGGTCTGCGATATCTTTAATAAGTCCAACAACATCAGAAATCTCACGTGAGCGCTGCTCTAAGTTTACAATTCCCTCATGAGAAGATGCAATGAGATCAATAAGAGAGTTTAATCTCTCCCCTATCTCAATAACACTAGAGAGACTTTTTGATGATTCTGCAGCTGTTTCATTAGATGAAATTACAATTTCTTGAGAATCCTCTTGTGCTGTAGCTATATCGCTTTGAATTATTTGAAGTCCATGAGCTATACCACCACCAAGTTCACTAAACTCATAAGACATTTCACCTCTAATTCGAGTCTCATGACCAATAGAGATAGAACTAGTTGCCTTACTTAAACTTTGGGCTGTATTTCTAAATATACCATGAAGACCTGATGCATAGGGATGTCTATAAGTTTTTCCACTTGAAGCACACTCGATAGTTGTTTCAGTGTCACGCATAAATGCTTCTGTCTGGTCTAGTAAATTATTTATAGCCCACGCAAACTTAGAGTTTTCACTGCCATCATCGGGTATATGTGTTACTCGGCCCTCTAGGTCTCCATTTGCTGCATCTATGACAACTTTCGTCATGTCTTGTGTAAGTTGAGAATTTTTTTTGGTGTTACCCCTGAAGAGTGATGATAAGCTCATTGTAACCTACTCCTTTTTCGTTTAATAAATCTGTTAAAATTTTAGTTCCAGCTTCAACGCCACCACTTCTCTCTGCGTTTAGCATTTGTGAATAGAGGGGTTTAATGATTTGAAGTGCTGCAGGGGTTGGCATACGTCTCACAGAGTAGTAACCTATAGTTCTGCCATTTACATCAAATGATGGAGTGACATTAGCATATACCCAGTAATCATTACCATTTTTTGTTTTGTTGAGAACAAAGGCAAAAATCTCATCACCACTTTGAACCATATCCCAAAGAAGTTTAAACACAGCTTTTGGCATATCTGGATGGCGAATAATAGAGTGAGGCTTTCCAAGAAGCTCAGCTTCTGAATACTCACCCATCTCCATAAATATTTTGTTTACATAAGTAAGCCGACCTTTTAAGTCGGTTTTTGAGACGATAAAATCATCTTGCTTCATCTGTTTAAGCATAGACCACTCCCTAATTTTTATAAATAATGAAATATTACGGACACATTCTAACATAAAAATTCTCAAAAGAATTAGTTATAATTGCGCATGTCAGTACTTTTATCAATTTTTTACTTTTTTTACTTTGCTATAGTCGGTGTTTATGTGATATTTATGCCTAAAGTCTTGGCAATGAGTGGTTATTCCCCAAGTGAGATAGGTATCATTTTTGCAGCTGGACCAATGGTGCGGTTTATCCTTCCTTTTGCTTTTACACGAGGTCTGAAGTTAAACGCAAAAAGCTTTAATATCTCACTTCTTATTATGCTAGTTGCTTCTGTTGCGTTTTATCTCTCCTTAGATAGTTTTTATAAACTTCTTCTCTCAAACATAGGTCTTGGACTTGGAATGAGTCTGATACTTCCATATATAGAGGTTATTTCACTCTCTCATATTGGTAAAGAGAGATATGGAAAAATTAGACTCTTTGGCTCCGTAGGTTTTGTGTTGGTAGCGCTTGTTCTTGTGAAGCTTTTAGACGAGCCTGGTGTGGCGCTAAACTTTTTAATATCTATGACATTCTCAACAGCACTCTTTGCTTATTTGATTGTAAGAACTGCACATAAAACACAGAGTACTACAGAGGAAGTTCAACAGGATATAAACCTCTTGGCCGATTGGAAACTCTGGTTGGGTTTAACATTAATGCAGGTAAGTTTTGGCTCTTTTTATAACTTTTTTACTATTTATGAAACAGACTATGGCGTGAGCTTGGATATGACTATATACTTATGGAGTTTTGGTGTTTTAGTCGAGATAGTGATGCTCTACTTTCAAGGGCGATTGCTTCGAGGAAACCTACTTTTGATTTTGCAGATAACGACATTTGCAAGTGCTGTTCGTTGGTTCTTGGTTTTTGCTTTTCCTCAAAACCTAAGTGTGCTCTTTTTTACTCAAGCACTTCACTCTCTTAGTTTTGCTCTATTTCACTCAGCTGCGATTAGCTATCTGTTTCATTTCTATAAACATAAATCTTTAGCACAGCAATTTTTCTCAGGAATAACATACGGTTTAGGTGGTTTCAGTGGAGCACTCTTAGCTGGGTATATTTACGAACTTTATCCTAGATATCTATTTCTAAGTTCAACATTTTTAGCACTTGGTGCCTTTGGATTTTTGTATCTGTGGGAGAGAAGAGTTAAAAGTTTAAATCACTAGGCCTGAAGCCCAATGATTTAGTAATCCATGATTAGATTAAGAGTTAGAGTAGTATCTGTGTTGTCTTTTGTACCAGCTTCATTTACATAATCAACTTTGTAGCTGATTCCAGCTGAAAACATATCTGAAATTTTACTTGATAGAGCTGTTTTTGAGAATACGAAGTATTTGTTTGAATCCTCAAATGAACTTCTATAGCTTAACTCTTGATCAAACTTTAAGTTTTCGAGTATCTGCCATCCGTATATACCTTTTACTCTGTATGAACTGTAAGTATCTGTATCCCCCAAATCAGTGGAAGCAACAGGAGTATTATTTGGATTAGGATAGTTAATTACGTTTCCTGCCCCATCATACTTAATATCACTAATCTCATCCACAGAGTAAAGAATATTTCCTTCAATGCTTAAGTTATGATTTTTAGAAATGATAGCTTTGTACTTAGCACCCGGTCCAGTGTATGCTTGGTAATTAAAAGCTGAAAACTTATCACTTTTATATCCAACAAGGTAGGCAAAAGCAAACCTATCTGTGAACTCATAATCGTACTCAAGTTCTACAAAGTATTTGTTTTTAGTCTCTATACCTTTATCATCTGCGTATTGACCATCAAATATAAAGTGAAAGATATGTTTTTCCCAGCCCTTTGTAGCTTTAGCCTCTAGGTTAAAAGTTTTTGTCTCAGTATTCCCTTGAGTTTCAATGTAACCTAGTTCTGTGTGTGTAACTAGAGCATCATCTTTTTTTAAATCTGGTTCAGCAGCCATTACTAATGAACTAGCAACTACTGCACTTAATAGTATTTTCTTTGTCAATTTCTTTCCTTGTTTATAAGTTAATTTTTATTTCTCTTCTTTATCTAAATGAACATCCATCTGAGGGTAAGGAAATGAGATTCCTTTCTCATCAAAGGTAAGTTTTACTTTTTCTATCATTTCAAAATATACATTCCAATAATCAGCAGTCTCAACCCAAGCACGAGTTGTAAAGTTTACACTGTTATCACCTAACTCACTTACTGCAACAAAAGGAGCAGGGTCTTGAAGTACTCTTTTATCAGTTGTCATGATTTCCATAAGAGTCTCTTTTGCAAGCCTCAAGTCATCATCGTAACCGATACCAAAGACATGGTCTACACGACGTTGAGGTTTCATAGAGTAGTTGACAATATTCCCGCTAACAATTGATGCATTAGGAACGATGACAGTACGGTTATCAAGGGGTGCGATGATAGTTGAGAAAAGATTTACATCTTCAACTGTACCAGTAGCCCCACCAGCTTCTACAAAATCACCAACTTTAAATGGACGGAAGATGATGATAAGAACTGCTGCACCAACATTTGCCAGTGAGCCCTGAAGAGCAAGACCGATAGCAAGACCAGCTGCACCAAAAATAGCTATGAAAGAAGTTGTATTAATTCCTAAAGTATTTAATGATGCAAGTACAACAACCATTAGAAGTACGAAATATATTAAACTCTCTGCAAACTCGATTAAAGTTTTATCTACCTTGGCTTTTTCCATCACTGTTTTAGTGAGTGCTGTTAGTTTTTTAACTGCCCACTTACCAATAATAAAAATTAGTAGCGCAGCTATAATTTTTAAACCATACTCACTTGCGTAAGTTATTGCCATATCTGTGTACTTTGATGCTGCTTCACTTGTTGCATCTAAAGTTTTATTTACCTCATTTACTGTGTCCATAAAATGTCCTTTGATATTTTTAGGAAGTATAGCAAAAAACAGTAACTAATAAAAGGAGTTTTAGACTGTTTTTGTGTGGTAGAGTTTTTCTATTTTTCTTGCAAGAGAGTGATACACATTAAGATAAGGAGAGTCTATTTTATAAAGTAGAGGTCTATATTTTAGATAGTTCCTCCAAGCTTTTTTACTTGGCTTCTCACGTCCACGCTTGATAAGCTCAAAACTTACAGATGCGTTTATAAAACCTTTTAAGAGTTTCACTTCATTATCGTCTTCAAAGCGTCTTGGAAACCAAATTTCTTCCAAAGCTTCGTGTGCATCGTAGTAGCGTTTCTCATCTATGCATAAAACAAATTTATCTAAAAGTTTTTTATAATTATTTTTTGTATCCATAAGTGAAATTTTAGCAAAATTAAATGCTATAATTGTTTAAAGGTAAAAATATGAATATATTTATTGTTGGAATAGTTATAGGACTTGTGTTAAATGCTATAGGACATAGTAGTTTGATCTCAATTGTCGTAGGTGTGTTAGTTGCGTTTATTTATGACTTATCACATAAGATAGAGATTTTACAAATGCGTATAAAAAAGTTAGAACCTAGTACCGTTAAAATAAAAAAAGAGATTAGTCCACAGATTCAAAAAGAGCCAATAAATCAGAGTGTAAAAGAGTCAAAAAATGTACTTGCTTATGAAAAGATTATTCCACAAGAGATAAAAGTTACTCGAACAAGCGCTACGGCAATTAAAAGAGAAGTAAAGAGTGAACCAAATATATTAGAAATTTTTTATAACTATATAGTAAATGAAAACCCTATGGTAAAAATAGGCGTAATAATACTCTTTTTTGGTTTATCATTTTTAGCTAAATATGCGATAGAAGAGAACTTAATAAGTATAGAAATAAGACTTGCTTTCATATTTGCTTTAGGCGTGGCTTTCGTCATCTTTGGTTGGAGACATCGTGAGAGAAAAGGTGGTTTTGGGCTTATCTTGCAAGGTGGTGGTATAGCTATTGTTTATCTAGTCATATTTTCATCTGCTAAACTCTACAATCTGTTTCCTCTCATAACGGCTTTTTTCTTAATGATTTTGGTTGTGTTAATAGCAGTTTTCTTAGCGATTAAACAAAACTCTATCTTATTAGCACTTTTTAGCACTGTTGGAGGGTTTATAGTTCCTATTCTTACATCAGATGGAAGTGGTTCACATGTAATGCTCTTTAGTTACTACACACTTTTAAATATAGGAATAGTAAGTACAGCATGGTTTAAAAGCTGGAGAATACTAAATCTTGCAGGCTTTGGACTAACTTTTGTAATATCTTCATACTGGGCAAAGTTTGAGTATGTAGAAGAATTTTTCTTAAGTGTTGAGCTATTTGTCATTATCTTTTTTATGCTCTATTTAGCAGTTTCTATTATATTTGCATATAAACAGCCTTTTAAATTAAAAGGCTATGTAGACACAAGCCTTGTCTTTGGACTTCCTATCGTCAGTTTTTTATGGCAAAAATCTATGTTAGGCGATAATCACATAGCAATGGCAATTAGTACGATAACCATAACTATAATATATGCGATTTTATATAAAATTTTATATAAACAAGAGAAAATGCAGCTACTGTCTTTGTCGTTTTTAGCTCTAGCGGGACTTTTTTTTACTATCAGTATAGCTTATATATTTGATGGGTATTATGTATCTTCATTATGGTCTTTAGAAGCTCTTGCAATATTGTGGATTGGATTTCGTTCAAAGAGAATTTACACAAGATATGCAGCCTTATTGGTTCAAAGTATCGCTTTGTTGCAGTATATAAAACAGGAGATAATGTACTCAGATGAGATAATAATATATCCATTTTTAAATCACTACTACTTAAATAGCTTAATTATTATCATTCCACTATTTTTTAGTGCATTCATGTACGAAAAGTATAAATCACTAATAAAAGAGACAGAAAAGTATTTTTGCGTATCTCTTCTGAGTGTCGGTTACATTCTTTGGCTCTATGTGGGTTTTTCACAAACTACTTATTTTGATGCTTCTCACTACATGACATATTTAACATATCTGAGTATAAGTGCAGGTATTATCACTCTTTTACCAAAATACCTTAGATATGAAAACATAAAACTGATGTTACCACTAACACTGATCTTAGGCATAATCAATATACTGTTTTATATTGTAAGTATTCATTATGTTCTTGCATACTTAAATATCTATATTTTTGTATTTTTATCACTCTTTTATATCTTGTTAAAATTTACAAAGATAGAAGCACCGTTTGAGAAAGTATTTCATGTAATAGTTGCATTTTTAGTAACTTTTATCCTTTCTCATGACCTCTATTATTTTGTTAAATCTTATACGGAGATAGAGCTTTATATGTATATAGCCATTGTTATAGTACCTATGATTATGTTTGAGCTTGTAAGAGTGTTTAATAAAAAGTCCTTATGGCCTATATCAAATTTTAAAGAACTTTATGTAGATATTTTTGCGACAACTTTAATAGCTTTTATGTTTCTATGGTGGATACTAAGTATAAGATTAAGCGGTGCTTCACAGTTTTCATACATACCTTGTTTAAATCTCATAGATATATTTGAGTTAATTGTTATTGTAAATATATGGAGATTAAATAAGATTGCTAATATAAACATCTACAATATAAAAGCTTTAACCGCGAGTTTAATTTTTGTACTCTTTACAACTATAGTAATTAGAACTTTTAGTGAATACTCTGATATTAATTACGCGTTATATACTTTGATACCAAATATGACGCTTCAGATGATTATCTCTATAACATGGAGTAGTATCGCACTTGGGATTATATACTACGCTAAAACTGTAAAATCTCGTAACCTATGGAGTGTTGGTGCAGTATTGTTAGGTGTTGTCATAGCAAAACTTTTTCTAGTTGAGCTAAGTAATACAGGTAGTATTGAACGAATTATTTCATTTTCTAGCGTTGGTATGCTTATAGTTTTTATTGGTTTTTTCGCACCACTTCCGCCAAAAAGTGTTGAGAAAACAGATTAAATATCATTCAAAAATCATCATGTTTTTTCTCCAGTAGCCTCTGCCACCTTTGAGGGAGATACAGACATGGTTTGGAAATTTCTCTCTATACTCTTTTAGCCTATCAAATGTTGCCTTGCCACTATCGCAGTAAAAGACAAAAATAGTTCCATCAGGATAATTTTTCATCTCATAAGGGTTATAAACAATAGTGTCAGCTTTTTCTATTGAAGAGAGGATGGTATCAACAAGTAGGACTTGGACACCCTCTTTTTCAAGTTTGATTTTGTTTTGTAAAAACTCTTTTTGAGTCCACTCTTTAGGGTAGTCCATTTAAAAACCTCTAACATTTTAAGCCCATTATATTAAAGAAGTTTTAGTATATGGTTAAAACTTACCATTAGTAACTCTATTACCAAGTAGGTTCAGTGTTACCAGTTTCCTATATCTCCCCAGTTCTCTACAGAGAGTAGTTTTTGTGCATCATCCTTAAAACCATAAAAAAAGATGCGAAGATAGTTAATATTGTTTTCATATTTATTTTCTTTGAGGCTATGATAACATGATATATTATTATACTATTTTAATTTATAAAAGGGTTACAAAGAACAAGTTTTATATGTTAATTAAAACTTGTAGTTAGTGATAAAACGCAGAGTTGAGACTTCTACATTTTTATTTTGTAGTGGCATCTCTGTTACTCTTTGGTATATATACTGAAGGCGAAAGATAAAGTTATGAAAAGTTTTACCAGCACCAATGGCGTAAGTTCTGTCGAACTCCATAGCGTGGTGTTGGAGTTTAAAACCGTCTTGCATTACAGCAAAAGCACGTTTTCCAAAGTAAGCAGTTGCTCCTAGATGATATGACTTATAGTGAGCATGAGCTTCTATAGCAGTTGTGAAGTAGTTTTTATCTGCATTTCTTGTAAAATTACTCGATAAATTTCCATCTTCAATATATATGTATTTAGTAACAGAGCTAAATTTTACTTTTACTTTGTCTATTTTAGTTTTATAATCAACTCTTAAATCACTTTGAAAAATATCAAACTTATCATAAACACTAAAGTATTGTGTGAAGTTAAGAGAGAGTTTTTTGTCAAAACGGTAAGTGATACCACCACCACCTACGTATCCACCATCAGTTTCAGCGATATTATCACTTAAAACGCTAATGTAATTTAAGTTTGCTGAGAAGTGTTTGTCAAACTTATACTCAAGTTTAAAAAAAACTTTTTGTATCTCCAAATCTTTACCAATATTAGGTGTTGTATTGGCTCCGCCCTCTTCATATGCAAGTTTGTATCCAGCATCGCCTAAATGAATATCAGCCCCAACTCCATAAATAGCTCCATCTTCTTTCTGTTTCGAGTTTGAATAAGTTTTACTTTCAGCATAAGCGGATAGGCTGGAGTGAACAACTTCTTGAGCAAAGGTATAAGTTGTAAGTGTGATAAATAGTAAAATATATTTTATAATCATTATTTAATTCCTAGTTATGTCATCGTGCATTTTATGAGGTTTATGAGAACCGATAGTAATATTTACTCGAAGTGTAATTGTATCAATCTCTTGCTGATTTTTATCTTCATCATATAAAAGGCATTGTTGCGACTATATTGAAGTCTTGAGAAAAAAGATTCTATGAGATACAGACATGATTAGTACTATCTCTACACCCTACTTCTTGAGCTTTATTTTGTTTTGCAAAAACTCTTTTTGAGTCCATTCATCTGAATAATTCATGGGAGAAGTATATCACTTTCTCCCAAATATCAAAGCAGAAATTACACCTATGAGTGATGCTACAAAGACGATAGCATATCCTGTGGGTAAGTCATAAATATATGAAAATATTAAGGAAGAGATAATAAGGAGAGAACCAACGCCCCACGCGAATCCCAATTGAGAAAACCTTTTTTGAAGTAGTGATAAGTATGGGGGAATTATGAGTAGTACAAATACAACTAAAACTCCTGCGAGCTGAACCGATGATGTTACAGTAAGAGCTAAGAGACCAAAAAATAGTAGCTCTCTCATAAAACCACTGCTTTTTTTGTAAAAAATCCAAAATATGATTGAAATAGATGCATAAAGAAGTGCTGGTTCGATTAAATCAGACGCTGTAGTAAAAAGAATATCAGTAGCTTGAAGTTTTGAAAAAAGCTCTGTTCCCTCTGGGCTGTTTGACATTAAAATAATAATACTGCTTACCCCTAATGCGTAGAGCATACCGATAAAGGCTTCTATATGTTTTACTCTATTTGTCGCAACTGCAATAAGAAAGGCTCCAAGAAGTGCAAAAAGAAGGGTAAGGATAAAAGTATACTTTCCCTCAAACGCCAACAGACTAACCGCAACCCCAATGGCTGCAAATTGACCAGTGGCAAGGTCGGTAAAAATGACCCCTCTTTTTATTATCTCTAAACCAAAGATTGCATGTATAAACACTAGTAAAAATGCTAGTGTAAAGGCTGGCCAAAAAAGTTCAATTATTGACATAATCTTTTCGCTATTAATGCATAAAAACTCTCAAGTGAATCAGTCCCATCTACTGCTCCAACGTCGTGAGGAATAATAGCCACTCTTGCACCTGTTTTACTTGCAATAAATTTGGCAGTTCTTTTTTCATGATAAACATCTTGCAGGATAGTTTTAATCTCTGCTTTTTTCATTTTAGAGATTAACTCAATAGTGTGTTTTGAGCTTGGACTTATACCAGGGAGAGGCTCAATCGTGCCAATACTTTTAATATCGTAGCTCTTGAGTACATAATTAAAAAGCTTATGGTACTGTACAATTTCTCTATTTTTACAAGAGAGCATTTTGTGCTTTAGCTCTTGAATGAATTTACTAAAATCATTTTGAAAATTAGTATAGTTTGCTTTGTAGGTATCTGCGTTTTGTGGGTCTATCAGTGCAAGTTTCATACTTATGAGTTGTGCTATGGGTAGAACAACATTAACATCTACACCAAAGTGAGGATTACCATCAGGATGAACATCACCAAATGTTCTTGAGACAGAACTAGGTTTATCTGTCATGTTAACAACTCCACTCACATCTAAAAAGCCTTTTTGTCCAGAATGAATATTTGCATTATTTGCACTGTTAAGTAGGGGAGGCAACCAGCCAATTTCAAGTTGAGCACCATTAATGATGAGTAAATCTTCTCTTCTTAGTTTAGCTATGAGAGATGGTTTGGGCGTGATGAAGTGAGGGTCTAGTTTTGGGTTTGCAAGAACATCTACTTTTACTAAATCCCCTCCGACTCTTTGTGTAATTTTCCCAAGATAGGCGTAGGTAGTTGCAACTCTCACTTGGGCAAATAGTGTTATAGCTGTTAGTAATATTAGTAGTAATATTTTCATAATTTTTCCTTAAAATGCATGAGCACCGTGTGAACCGGCCTCTATTGTTAAGCTAAGTAAAAATTCTGTTATATTTTTTCTTTCGCCATTTATAAGTTTTGATCTGTCATAACTTCCCTGCAGCCTTAGTTTTGAAAACTCAAATGGTTTATACTCTAGCATTGCACTGTATTTATCTAAATCATCTGGTTGATTGTCAATATTTTTATAGAGTAGGTCATATCTTGCACCTGTAGCCCAATTCTGATTATATTTATAAATGAGTTCACTGTATAAACCAGCCTGTTTTTCACTTGTTGGTTTTATATCTTTGTCTCTTTGAAGTAGTTCACTCTGCCACGTAAGCGAACTATAGCTGTCAAAAATATGTTTAAGTGTTATATCTGCAGCATAAATATCGCTGTCAACTGAAGATGGCAGTGTTGCGTTTGTATATTTGCCATGCATCCATGTTGCTCCTAAAAGCAGAGATGTATAGTCTGTTATATCAAAACTACTTTTGAGATAGAGTGTATGCAAGTTGTTTTTGTCAATATCCCCAAAACTTCTTGCATTTGAACCTTGCATCGCTTCATAGTTTAGTGAGAAGTATATATCTGTTGGAAGTGTGTACTGAAACTGTATGCCCTCATCGCCAAGACCACCTGGTCCAAAAAATGTTTCAAAGACTAATGGAATAGTTGAAAAATTCCAGGCATGTTGATGTTTAGAGTTTATACGACCAAAATTACTTTTAAATTTACCCGCTTTAATCCTAAAACCGTAAGGAAGAGCTTTTGTAGTTACAAATAACTCACCAATATGTACAGCATCTTTCTCCATATGAAGGGCTGTTGCAACATCAAAATATGGTCCTACGCTTGAGCTTATTTCAAGTTCACCATAGTTAAGGTTAAATCCTCTGTGTGGATTAAAGGGTATCTCTCCTGGTGACGATAAAAAACCAGGAATTTCATAGTTTTCATACTCTTCATTTGAGACATCTCTACTCAGCGCAGACATATTCGCAATGAGAGATATGCTTGGTAAAAAGTCTTGTTGGTTAAAACTATTAGAGCCACTAAGAGCTCTCTGCATTTTTTCTTTTTCTGCTTGAGAATCATTTTTGTCTAATCGTTTTTCAAGTGTGGATATCTGAGTTTTTAGTAACTCTACTTCAGTGTTTAAATCTTGGTCTGTGGATGCATGTAGCATAAGCGTAGATGCAACAACAGAAAATATAATTTTTTTCATAGTTGTTTCCTATTTTAGTATAAATGTATAGTTGTTTTATGTGAGGAGTTTATACTAGTTTAGGAGGGGCTCTTGCTTGTTTTGTAGAGTTTAGTTTTGTTATATGTAAAATTGGGAGTTTAGTAGAAATTTGTTCAGGAATGAGTGATAAGGCAGTGAGATAATGAGAATCTGTTGGTGTGTCAGCATCCGAAATACTTGATTGTATAGTACAAATCTGGCAATCATTATGTGGCTTTAAGTCATGATGAGTGTGAAAAACTCCCATAAGCGTTGCCACAATAAAAATAGTACTGAAATATCTCTTGAATAAGTTCCTTAACATAGCTCAATTATATCACTATTTAGCTAATTTTATCGAACTCCCTTACTTTTTTGCTTCAAGTGCACTAACAACTCTGTGCATTTTGTAGAGAGAGTCTGGATTAAGTGAGATGGAATCGATGCCATTCTTTACTAAGAACTCTGTAATTTCAGGGTAGTCAGAGGGTGCTTGTCCACAGATTCCTATGTATTTATCCGTTATTTTACATGCACTAATAGCCATCTTTAACATTCTTTTGACTGCTTCATTCCTCTCATCAAATATATGAGCGATTTTTGCACTCTCTCTATCTACCCCAAGAACGAGTTGAGTTAAATCATTTGAGCCAATACTATACCCATCAAATATCTTTAAAAATTTATCTGCTAAGATGATATTTGCTGGTATTTCACACATGGCATATATCTCAAGTCCATTCTCTCCTTGGACTAGACCTTGAGTATTCATAATCTCTATAACTTTTTTGCCTTCATCAGGAGTTCTTACAAATGGAAGCATGATTTTTATGTTAGTTAAACCCATCTCATCTCTTAGTATTTTTAGTGCTTCGCACTCCCACTCAAAGGCTTCTTTATAACTCTTATCATAGTAACGACTAGCACCTCTAAAGCCTATCATTGGGTTTTCTTCCACTGCTTCATACTCTAAACCGCCAAGCATATTTCGGTACTCATTACTTTTAAAGTCACTTGTCCGGATGATAACAGGCTTAGGATAAAAAGCGGCAGCTATCATTGCTATGCCTTCGGTTAGTTTTGCCAAAAAAACTCTTTTGTATCGGTATATGGAAGGATAAAAGAAGCTATCGAGTCTGAGTCTTTTACTTTCTTGCCTTTTTTCATATCTACTAGGGCCATAGGGTGAGCATTTATAGAGTGAGTCATTATAAACTCCATACGAGCTAACCCAACACCATCATTTGGCATCTTAGCAAACCTGAAAGCTTCTGCTGGATTACCAACATTCATAAAAAGTTTTGTTTTAGTTGGTTTTAGCTCACTTAAGTCTATCATCTGTTTTTGATAATCTAAAATACCCTCATAAACAAAACCTTCATTACCCTGTGCACAACTAACAGTAACACTAACATCATTTTGTAACACGTCAGTTGCGTTACTACATCCTACTACTGCTGGAACCCCTATCTCACGTGCAACTATTGCAGCATGACACGTGCGACTACCTCGGTTAGTTACAACTGCTGAAGCCTTTTTCATAATAGGCTCCCAATCGGGGTTTGTTGTATCAGCTACTAAAATATCACCATTTCTGAACTTTGAAAACTCAGAAGTGTTATTTATGATGTTCACTCTGCCAGCACCGATTTTTTCTCCAACTGCTCGACCAGAGGTCAGCAGTTTTACATCTTCTTGAACCTCAATAGAGTATTTTTCAATTGTAGAAGATTGTTTAAGCTGGCTCTGTACTGTTTCGGGTCTGGCTTGGACGATGTAAAGTCGGTTTTCATCTGCATCTTTTGCCCATTCTATATCCATAGGACACTTGTAATGCTCCTCTATGATTAGTGCTTGTTTTGCTAACTCTATCACTTCATTATCATCTATAGAAAAACTGTTTTGTTCTGCCAAAGTAGTTTGTATATTTATAGTACTATTTCCATTTTCACCATATAACATTTTCTCTTTTTTACTACCAAGTGAGCGTTTTAAAATAGTGTTTATAATAAATAGAACTTAGGCTACAATTTCACATGGCTAAAAAATACAAAAATA
>Ga0256844_10000168_pt1 | contig 26357 bp, 24 predicted proteins | sample MusselsmetaG_FD_189100 | JGI IMG/M metagenome (GOLD analysis project Ga0256844, IMG submission 189100) | Mussel associated microbial communities from hydrothermal vent at the East Pacific Rise, Pacific Ocean - Mussels | ecosystem: Host-associated > Mollusca > Shell > Unclassified ... | reverse complement strand
ACCAGTTTTGTTAATTTTATTAGCTCATTTTTGGGTATAGCAGATGATAATTACACGCTGAAACTGGCTGTTTTCCATACACTTTTTAATGTTGCTGGCGTTATAATAATGATTCCCTTAGTCAATCCTCTGGTACGTTTAGTTTCAAGCATAATAGCAGAGAAAAAAGTTTCTAAAATACAAACTTTGTATTTAAATGATGCCGCCGCTGAGTTTCCGGATACAGCGATGAAAGCTGTACGAAATGAAACCCTGCATATATGGGATAATGCCATTGATATATTATCAATGGCATTTGGTTTCAAACGCGATGAGGCATTATTGGCTGACGACCTTTACAAAGTTGCTGAGGCACAAAAGCAGTTCACCTATTATGATATTGATTCGGTTTATGTACAAAACATTAGGTGTTTGTACGAGCAGGTCATCCTGTTTATCAACAAGGCAGGCTTTTCATGGGAAATGGGATCGGGCGATATTCATTGGCTACGAAAATCCAACCAGAACATCGCCAATGCAATTAACAGCAGTGTTCTTATGCAAAAAAATCTTGCTACCTATGCAATGTCTTCTAATCAGGAAATGAAGGAGGCTTACACTAAAATAAGAGTTGAGCTCACTTTGTTAATACGAAAGCTAGAAACAATTCGCCTGGAAACAGACGCTGATGACACTGTTTTTTCTCTGGATTATCTTAATTTGTTATTTGAAGAGCATATCTCTGATATGAATAAATGGTTAGCTGTTCGTATCAAGAAAGAATCGATTACTGCTGAGATGGCTGCAGCGCTCATGAATGATGAAACTAATGCCACAAACATCTACAGAAACCTTGTAGAAATGGGTGAAATGCTATTTGTTAAACATCAGCACAATATGAGTGATGCTGAGCGTTCTATACAATTAAATGAAGAAGATTTAAATGAAATAAAAGAACAAATAAAAAATAATTAGGATCAAGTTATAGGTAGATGCGAATAAAAATATCTATCTATTTCATCACCCAAAGTACGGAGTATTACTACAATCAGTTAAAATAACATTATATTTCTTTCTCGCTGAATAAACTTTATTTCTTTTCCCGGTTTGTTTAATTTCTTTTCGCTTAGAATTAGTTTTAGTTTTTTTGTGAATATGCTAATGTTCATTTAGGCGTTTTTTTTAAGAAATAATTGTGCAGGAACCACTATTTGATCATGAAAACGGCTTCATTTCAACTTCTAAAGCTCCCCCTATGAGGGTAATAGTAAAAATTAATTTCTGATATTTTCAGTTAAACCCGAGTATCAGGAATTTTTAAATAATTTATAATTTAGGAACCAGGAAAATGAATACTAAAACCCTTTTGAGCAATTTGGAAGACTTTTTTGATATGACAAAAAAGAAACGTTCCAAGCATGCAAAAGAGTTAAAGGCTCTTATTAAAAAGCTTAAAGACAAAGAAAAAAAATTGATTGCAAAATGTGATAAAGAAAAGGATAAAGCCCGATGTGATGTAATAGACATGGAAATTGCTTTTCTTCATGCAAAACGTAAGAAAGGCTTAAGTAGTTTAAAAAAACTTAATCGTAATAATAAATAATATTTTCCGGGCGTATGTATTTTAAAATTGCTAAAAGAAGTTCTGCGGAATCCAGACTAAATATGCTTGTGATATTTATAAAATACACCCTTTTTTAGCAAAATCTTGGCTAACGACCCCTTACCCCGCCTACTTGTAACGGGGTTTTTTTACCCATAAATTTCAGCCTTATTACTCTCTAGTCACTGCAACATCCAGCCTTGTTTTCTTCACTTTGCTGAGATGTTGGCTTACAGCAGTCCTCTTCATTATCTAAAGGCGCTGAGCATACACCTGTTTCAGGTAAGACCAGTTCTACCCGCGCCGCGCCTTCTTTATCACCGACAATATCAGCAATAATCGAACGTACCTGTTCATATCCTGTGATCATTAGAAAGGTAGGTGCACGCCCGTAAGATTTCATGCCTGCTATATAGAATCCTTTCTCTGGCTGAGCCAGTTCACGCGCACCATGAGGACGTACTGTTCCGCAGGAATGTACATTAGGATCAATCATAGGAGCGAGTATGGGTGGACATTCAGTAGCAGGATCCAATTCTAAGCGAAGCTCGGTAGCAAAAGAGTAATCAGGTCGGAAACCGGTCGAAACAACAAGCTCATCTACCAGCACATATTTATTCTCTTCAATTGCACTGGAACTGATTTTTAATCCATCGGTTTGCTGGGCAATATGCGACAGGTAAAAAGCGGATTCGATCCTTATTTTTCCACCTTCAACCAAATGCTTGAATTTAGTGCCCAGTGCGCCTCTGGCTTCAATCTGGTCATTTTCACCACCGCCGAAGGAACGCTCGGTATCTTCACCTCTGACCAACCAGGTAATATCGGTATCAGGTGCTTCTTCTTTTAAGGTGACGAGATCCAGGATAGTCCCTACTGCAGAGTGTCCGCCGCCTAAAACAGCGACTCGCTTATTGGCAAACTGTTTCCGTTTCTTACCCAGTACATCAGGCATAACATAGCTGATATGCTCTGCTGCTTCAGGTTCTCCGAAGGCAGGAAGCCCGTTTGAGCCTGCTGGATTCGGCGTAGACCAGGTGCCTGAGATATCAATGACAGCATCAACTAATGCAACTTGCGGTTTATCATCCTGTGTATAACGAATTTCAAACTTTGCCTTTTCCCTGCCTTCTGTCTTTAGCTTGTCCACGCCAACCCGACTGATGGCCGTTACTTTGGCTGACAGTTTGATATACTGTTTCAGTGCGGTTTGAGTTCCCAGTGGCTCGATATAGCGTTCAATCAGTTCACCACCAGTAGGCAGCTCATCATCAACGGGTCTGTCCCAGCCGGTGTTGCTCAATAACTTTTCTGCTGCCGTATCAACATTAAACTCCCAGGGAGAGAACATTTTTACATGTTGCCATTGACGAATAGCATGCGCTACCTCTGCCCCCTGTTCAAAGATAATAGGAGTTAATCCTCGCTCCATTGCCTGAGCACCCGCAGCCAGACCAACGGGACCGGCGCCAATAATTGCGACAACTTGTGGTTTCATGGTTTTTTTATCTCCTGAATTGATTAAATCGTATATTCTATGAGAACCTGATCAGGCTAACAACTCCATCATTTACTGGTCTATTTAAAAACCAGACATTTGTCAATTTGACTATGATAAAATCCGCAAACAAACAACAATTATCGGTGCTCTGAATATTCTAAGTCCTGCACAGTTTAACATGAAGTAAAAAATACTTTTCACCGATTTTTGCTGGCAAATAGCTTAAAATCATGTTAATTTTCTTTATTTATAAGTATACTCTATATACGGATCAACAGATTTAAGGCTGTAATAATTAATATGTGCTAATTATGGTCGATTTATGAACCGTTTTATTTATTTTATGTGCTGATTTCAGCTAATTTATTGTTAGAAAGGATTTAATCACCGTGTTGGAAGCTTTATTCTTAATTGGGGGAAACCTTTTTGGTATCAGCCTGTATTATAAAAATAAAAAACAGCCAAAAAAACGACATCTTCATGCCTTGATGGGAAGTGGCTCAGGATCACTTGCAGTATCAGCGGATGACATTGGCGAAGTTAATGCCATTACAGAATCAGCTAAAAAAAAGGAAAAAACCAAAGAAGAAATAGCCGCCATGCGCGTTTTGAATAGCAATGTTGGTTCTGTCGTCTTGCTGGTTGCTTCCCGGGCCTATCCTATTCTTACCTTGCCCGGCATGGCTCTGGCGGTCTATGGTTGCCTGCCAATATATAAACGCACCTATCTCTCAGTAGTCAAGGAACGAAAACTGAAAAATGACCTGCTAAATGGTTTGGTGGTGACCGGAACCCTCGGCACCGGGCATTTTCTGGTGACTGCGTTATTTACCTTTGTTTCAAATCTTGGAACCGTTGTTGTGCAAAAGAGCAAAGGCTATTCCGAAGAGATGCTAAAGGGAGTATTTGATCAAAAGGTCAGTACCGTATGGTTGTTACGAGATGGTAGTGAAATTGAAACACCGATTGAAGAAGTAACAATCAACGATGTTGTTATTGTGCATACCGGGGAGTTGATCCCACTGGATGGTATTATCCTTAAGGGAGCGGTTACCGTTGATCAACATGCCTTGACTGGTGAATCCATACCCGTTGAAATGGCTGAGGGTGATAAGGTATTAGCCTCAACAGTCGTGATTGCGGGTTATGCTCAAATTAAGGTCACACAGACCGGCGAAAATACAGTCGTCGCAAAGATAGAAAATGTCTTACAGAGTACTTCACACTTCAAAACGGGTCTCCAGCTAAAAGGCGAAACCTGGGCTGATAAGGCTGCTGCGCCTATTCTTGGTCTGGGTGTGCTCTTGTGGCCTTTTCAGGGTGCAGCTGTAACAACCGCAGTATTTAATATGAGCCCCGGTAATGGCATCCGTTTATCTGCCTCAGCACAAACACTCACTCATATCATTCTGGCTGCCCAGGAAAATATTCTGATTAAAGATGGCAGGGTTCTTGAGCAATTAATGGAAGTGGATACAGTCATCTTTGACAAAACCGGAACCCTGACTGAAGACGAGCATGCAGTAAGCCGCATCCTATGTGCAAATAATGATTATAGTGAAGATGATATTTTATATTTTGCGGCAGCAACAGAACAAAAAGTCAGTCATCCATTAGCCAGAGCAATTATAGAAAAGGCTGAAGCCTTAGAGCTTAGCCTGCCGGATGTCGCCTTATCCGATTCCAGGTATGAAGTTGGCATGGGGGTTACTGCTACCGTTAATGGTAAAACCACTCAGGTGGGCAGCTTGTCCTTTATGGAAAAGGCGGGCATTGCCATCCCTGATGAAATAAAAGATGATGTGCAAGCAACCATTAGCAACGGTTTTTCTGTCGTGATGGTGGTGGTTGAAGCTCAGATTGTCGGTGCTATTGAAATTCAGGCGCAGCTACGTCCTGAGGTTAAACAGATTATAAAGAGTCTGCGTGGGCATGGTATCAAACATATGTATATCCTCTCAGGTGACCAGCTGGAGCCGACCCGTCAAATGGCCGAAATGCTTGAGCTTGATGGTTACTTCCATAATGTTTCTCCCGAAGATAAAAGCAATATTATTGAAAAACTGCAAGGCGAAGGCAAGACGGTCTGTTTTATTGGTGATGGTATTAACGATGTGATTGCCATGAAAAAAGCAAATGCCTCGATTTCATTAAGCGGTGCGAGCACGATTGCTACCGATGTCGCCCAGGTTATCCTGATGAACGGAACTTTGCACGAGCTGGATGATTTGTTTGAAATTGCCCATCGCCTGAAAAGTAAATTGGTCATGACCATCACTTCCTATACCACCGTGGTGCTGGTGTCCTTTACCAGTATCATGTTTTTTGGAGCACCGCCTTTTGTTGCATTGGTTGTACAATCTCTTGTTAATAATACCTATGGCATGTCACAGGCATTACTGCCCTTAAAGCAACTCAGAGATAATAAAAAGAAAGAGTATGAAAATGAACGAAAGTTACTCGCTAAAAAAACATCTTTAGAACTGTAAGGCCACAGGCCAAACTCTTTGGTTCAGCAAAAAACTTATAACGACCTCTCTCTTATGGCTTTATACTTTTCATTCTTTTCAAGAGTCTGCTTCGGCTGAACTGAAAAAGGCTCGAATAAACTCAACATAACAATATAAGGACAGCGAAGATGACCAATCGAGTCGACACCATCACCGTTAGAACTATTTTGAATTCCCAGGGCGGGCGCTCGTTTGAGGCCAACCTTCGCCTGGAGGATGGCAGTATTGGCTTCGGTGCTGCAGCACGGGCCATTATCCCCGGCCGGCGCGAGCGCGATCTCACGGCATCGGAGCAATTGGGTTCGCAAAAAGACGCACCGAACATTATCGCGCTGAGGAAATATCTGAAAGGACGTAGCTTTGACAGTCAGCGGGACTTTGATGCCTTATTTTTCGACGGCGGCCAGTTCGTCAATGTCGGGGCGGATATCGCGCTGGCACTGTCATTGGCCTATTGCCGTGCCCAGGCTCGCGCCTGTGGTTGTTCATTGAAGGATCAGTTGGTCGGCCTGTCGGATCTCAAACCGGGTATGCCGCATCCGCTTGTCAATGTCTTCAGTGGCGGTGAACATGGTGCTCACATCCCCTATCAGCAACTGATGATCATCCCGCAACATGATCGCATTCATGACGATATAGAGACAGCGCTTCAGGTCTATGGCGAGATCGAAAAGAGGGTCACGGCCAAGGGCATGGTGGAGGGCTATTCAGCCTCCAGCGGCATGTTGACCACATCCTCGGATCTACGTGAACTGTTCGATATCATGGCAAACACAGTCGAGCAACTTGGGCTCTCCGATCATGTGATGCTCGGGACAGATGTTGCTGCAGAACACCTAGAACAGGGTGATGGAACTTACAAGGTCGGTGACGAGATCATGACCAGTGAGGAACTGGCAGCCTTTCACCGTGGATTCCTTGACGACTATAATTTCTGTTTCTATGAGGATCCATTCGGTCCGGACGATGTTGCACCGTGGCGTGCATTGACCGAATACGCACCGCCTTCAACCATAATCGTCGGCGACGATCTATTTGCTACCAACGTAAAGAATATTGATCCGGAGCTAGCATCCGGTATCCTGTTGAAGATGAATCAGGTCGGCACGGTCAGCGGCACTCTGGACGCTGCAATCGCGGCGCAGAATGCCGGCATGAAGCTGATCGTATCCCACCGTTCCAAGGAGACGGAAGATACGGCCATGGCCGACCTCGCGGTGGCTGTGGGTGCGGATTTGATCAAGGTTGGCGGGCCACGGCGGGGTGATCGAATTGCCAAGTACAACCAACTTATTCGCCTGGCAGAAGGAGATGAGTGCCCACCAGTCTAGGACAGCCTCGTGGTGTCGGCAAGCAAAGAATTCGCCATCGTATGATGGCAATGGGTTATAACGGCAACAGATGTGGAAATACCTGCAAGCAGCATGGTCGCCCTGGCTGAAATCGGTTGAGCAGAATACAAAAAGCACGCCAGTGCAACGGCGACAGCTATAATAGTGCCTATAGTTTCCACTTGGGTATTCAAATAATTAAATTAAGAGGTAAAACGATGGGTAAACGTATTGGTATCAACGGTTTTGGCAGAATGGGTCGGCTTGGAATGAGGGCTGGTTGGGGTGTAGACGAGCTGCAATTTGTGCGCATCAACGAAATCGCGGCCAATGCCACTGTCTCAGCTCACCTGCTTAAGTTTGACTCGGTTCATGGCACCTGGGGTCCAGAGTGTAGCGCTGAGGGAAACACCCTGCACATTGATGGTCGGAAGATAATCCACAGTGAGTCCCCAACCATCGAAGGGGCTGACTGGTCTGACTGCGATATCGTCATCGAAGCAACAGGAAAGCATCACAAACAGCCTGAGAGACTACAGGCCTATTTTGATCAGGGTGTCAAGAAGGTCATTGTCGCCGCCCCTACCGAGGGAGCATTGAATATCGTCTACGGAATCAATGACAATTTATATGACCCGTCAGTAAACCATTTGATCACCGCCGCCTCCTGTACCACAAATTGCCTTGCCCCTATGGTTAAAGTGGTGCACGAGAAAGTAGGTATCAAACACGGATGCATGACAACCATCCACGATATCACTAACACCCAGACCATAGTTGACAAGGGTCACAAAGACCTGCGCCGAACCCGTGCCTGCGGAAACTCACTGATACCGACTACCACGGGATCTGCCAGAGCGATTACCAAAATTTTTCCAGAACTAGAGGGTAAGCTCAATGGTCATGCAGTAAGGGTTCCGCTACTGAACGCCTCCCTCGTCGACTTCGTATTTGAGGCGGAGCGCAAGGTTACCGCTGAAGAGGTAAACGGCTACTTCCGTGAAGCAGCTGAGGGTGAACTGAAGGGTATCCTGGGCTACGAAGAGCGGCCATTGGTCTCAGTCGATTACGTCAACGATGCCCGCTCCGCCATAATCGACGCCCCATCAACCATGGTGATTGATGGCACTCAGGTGAAGGTCTACGTCTGGTACGATAATGAGTGGGGCTATGTAAATCGCATGATGGAGCTGGCTCAAAAGGTAGCGCAGCTTATGTAAATGTAAGGTTAAAAGCGCAGCCAAAAAAGCATCAGGTTGAGGCTTGTTTGCTTTGAATTTAGCGCCGAATACAGCAAATTGTTTTTTGTACGAGAGTTAAATCCGAGCCGCTATCATGAAGTTACTGGTCATACGCCATCTGCCCACCAAATATAATAATAGCGGCCTGTTACAGGGGCATCTGGATATCGATATTGAGCCCCCAAACCAGGAACAACTGCTGCGCATTGCTGACAACCAGAGGAAGATTCAACAAATCGGGCCTGTCGATAAGGTGCTCTGCAGTAGCCTTAATAGAACCGCCCAAACCGCACTGGCATACGGCTACGCTAAGAGAGCCTGTATTCGCGAGCCATTATTAAACGAACTTGATTTTGGTTGTTACGAAGGCCTGCCTCGACAAGACATGTGGGACGCACTCGGTGAAGCCTGGTGGCAAAGTCCGGAATATCTAGTTCTGGGTGAACCCGTCCTCGCGCTTCAACAACGGATTACCGACTTACTCGAAAAGTACGCCCAGGCGGAACGACTGTTGCTCTTCAGTCATGGCGCCTGGACACGGGCCCTGCTTTCCTATAGCCGGATTGGCGATATCAGGGATATGAACCGGATGATGGTGAACAATAATGATATGCTTTGTCTTACGCTTGCATAAAAAGGCTCGATAATAATTTGTCCCTGGTAAAAATGTGCTATTTCAGCTTTTTGCAAAGCCCGCCGGGCTTGCTCATGTCTGGGAGCGAAACGCCATGGAAGCACAACAAAGATGCAAGGTGTTCACCTAACAGAAGACACAGGTAAATATGCTTTAGCCACCCGTCGAAAAATATTTGCTCAGCTTGATTGTCAATGAGGCCACTCTGGGTGGTTAATTAAGAGTTGTTCTACTTCTCAAATATGATACTGTGTTGGCTCTTCTTCTGATAAACCATAGATAACTCCGGAAACAGTTTGTCTGTTAAATGTACCATCTTTTTCAGAAGTATGTTAAATTTTCCAAAGTCATTATTATTTTGTTAAGCAGTATCCCGTATTTTTGTATAGCAACGCTTTTAAGGAGCATGACCGACTTGTTTGAACAGATTTAGTTTGGGTGTATTAATTATAATGTAGATTAAAGAAAAAGAAATCATCCCCTTGTATAATGATTTTTTTAAGAAGTTCGCAAAGATTCTTCTTAAGATCGGTTATGTACTTATGACTTGAATTCAGGATTGATATAAAAGTCGTTATAACCGGATAAAAATAAAAATAAAAATATTCTTACAAAACTTCAAATGCAAAGCAAATATCATTAATTTACAGTTGTACATCGTTGTAGGTTATTAATTTTTTTTTCATTAAGAGGCTTTGCAAGAGACCCAAACATAAAATATTTTCAATCATACCAAAGGAGTTTTTCAATTATGCGCAATATATTGCCCGCTTTATTCTTGTCTGTCGTTCCACTTTTTACAGTAGGTACTGCCATTGCCGGCGAGTCCGTTACCTTTGCTGGAAGCACGACTGTTTTTCCGTTCATGGAAAAGCTATCACCCTTATTTGCGAAACAGGGCATTGACGCTAAAATCCAGGCTGGCGGTTCATCCGCAGGCTTCAAGGCGACTAAATCAGGTATCGCCGATTTTGGCATGATGTCGCGCGAACTGAAGAAAAGTGAAAAGCCGTTCGTAGAAAAATTAGTCATCTCACGTGATTGGCTGGTGATAGTTGCTAACAAAGATGCACCTTTTGACAATATCACTCATGAAGAGATTCTTGATCTCTATACTGGCAAAACCAAGTCGCTGCATGGCTACAAGCTCAATGTCATCGCCAAGGAAGCTGGCCGAGGAACCAAGACGATATTTGATCATTACTTCCATCTGGGCAAAAAGGCCGGCCATCCAATTGCCAGAGACCTGGTTATTATCGGCCCCAATGGCCAGGCTATCACCACCGTAGCTGGAGATCCTCAAGGAATCACCTACCTGTCTTATTCCGCCGTAGAAGCTGCAATAAAGCAGGGCGAACCAGTCAAAATGCTCACGCTGGATGGTATGGCAGGCACTCCGGAGAATGTCACCTCTGGTAAATACACGTTGCAACGCGGCCTGAACCTGGTTTACAAGAAAAAGAACGCTGCTCTGGCGGAACGCGTAAAATCTGTTCTGGCCACTGATGAAGCACGCAAGATCTTTTTAGACGGTGGGGTTCAACCAACTTTATAAGCGTAATATGACCAGCAAACTTTTGTTGGCTCGCTTGCTGGCCTGTTGTGTAAGCGCCTGATCGTGGGGGAATGAGTTTATTTCCCGATCAAGCGCTTTGTTGACTAAGAGCCATTTTAAATTTCTAGCTAAAGTTCGGTTTGCATTGCTTGTTATGACAGATATGGTTTACAGAATTAAACTTTCTGGTCACTTAATTCATAACAAATTCATAGCCCCGGAACTTTATTAAACACAACAAAAGAGAATTTATAGGGCATGAAGTTCATTGTTTTATTACTAGTGCTGATACTAGTTTTTATGCTGGCATACCCTCTTGTCAGTTCCATTGATTTCTTTATGGAAATCCCTCTTTCAAACTGGGTTTCTCTCGATTGGTATCCTGATGAAGAATATTATGGGATGATGGTTCCGTTGACCGGCAGTTTTCTACTGGTACTTGTCACCCTTCCCCTGGCGCTTTTACTAGGCTGGGTACTCAGTCTGCAACTAGTTGATAACCGCAAGAGCTGGCTCAACCCGGCCACAGTGGCAATACTTGAGGTCTGGATTTCCATGCCTTCGGTGATCATTGGTGTTTGGGCGATTATCGAGATCATCCCCCTTGTGCGGGTGGCTTTCGGCGGAAACGGTTACTCGCTGCTAGCCTCTGCCATTGGTCTGACCATTTTTATCACGCCCACCTGCACCCTTTTATTCTACCGCAGTTACCTGACCCATCTGGATCAATACCAGGGACTTGAAAACAGCTTTCAAATGTCCACTTTGAGCCGTTCCGAATTATTCATTAAAAGCCAGCCGACTGCTGTGATCGGTACCATTAATTACATTTTTTGCCGTATCTTCGGCGAGACTATGGTGGTGTTGATGCTTTCCGGTAACAGCCTGCAAGTGCCCGGTGATTTTTTGGACAGTTTTCGCACGCTGACCGCAAACATTGCACTGGAAATGTCTTATGCAGGAGGCATGCATGAAACCGCTCTGTTCGCCATGGCCAGCATTGCCATCGTATTTATCATGATCGTATTACTGGCGCAATATAAGAGGTTGATCCATGTTTAAAATTATCAGACAACGTTGGATTCTGTGGCTATACATGCTGCTGACCGTGAGCATAATGGCCACCTTCTTCAAACCCTTGCAATTCGAACATACCACTGCGGGCATTATCTTCGGTACCATCATTACCACGGTTGGTGCGGTACTGATCGCCGCCCTGCCCGCCTACTTGATCGCCGGTGTCATGGCCGGCATTATTCGTCTGCCGAACTGGCTGCAATCAATAACCGCGGTGTCTGTCTATATACTGGCCGGCATGCCATCGATCATCCTGGGTGTCATTGGCTTCCTCTTATTCGTCAATGCCCTCGGATTTGGCTGGTCGATACTATCTGCCATGCTGACTCTGATCCTGCTGTTGTACCCGACTCTGGTAACCGCCTTTTCCCAAATTCTCAGGCCTTTTAATCAGCGTTACGGCATGGCGGCGAAATCCTTTGATGTCGGTCCGCTAGAATTCCTGTTTCGTCTGTCACCCGCTTATCAGAAAGGTAAAATCCTTGATGCACTGATTCTTGGCTGGGCGACTTCACTGGGTGATACTGCCGCGGTCATGCTGACTTGCGGCGCTCTGACTGCTTTCCCTGAATCTATTATGGACTCGGTCAGGCTGATAAATTTTCATATTTTCTTACTGGCAATGGATATACCAGGCGGCATGCCGGAAGCACGAAGTCTTTCGCTACTGTTGATTATTTTTTTGCTATTCCTTTTTCTCGTGCCACGTTTAGCACATCGCTACCTTTCAGAGGATTAATACTATGACTGCACAATCGCTTATTACAAACGACCCATCCGCTAATAACGCTCATGTTCAATTATTGTTCAATGAGCCTGAATGTTGCGGCATGAGGATCAGAGACCTGAGTATCTATGCCAAGAAAAAAACCATCCTGACTGTAGATGAAATTCGTTTTCCAAAAACTGGAGTAGTTGCCATTATGGGCCCTTCCGGTTCAGGTAAAAGCACGTTTCTAAAAGTCATGTCCGAGTTGATGGATGAAAACCTGACTCATAAAGGTAAAATTGATATTACCTGTATTGATTCAACTAACAAAGCCGCTAAGCACGACAGCATATGCTCCCACTTTGCTATGGTGTGGCAAAAACCAACCGTCTTCCCCTGCTCTATCTATGATAATCTGAAGGTGCCACTACGCAAGCGTCATGTTGCCCGGAGAGAGTGGCGTGATCTGATGGAACAAGCCCTGGTTGATGTCGGACTTATGGGTGAGCTGGATAAACAATGGGAAAAGCAACGTGCTCAGCTGCTGTCAGGCGGGCAGCAGCAGCGTCTTTCCATCGCTATGGGCCTGTTGAAGGATTCCAATATCTTTCTGTTTGACGAGCCTACATCCGCACTTGACCCAATCTCTACCGATAAAATTGAACAGATCATACAAAATCTTGGTAAAACGAAACTGGTCCTTCTGGTTACCCATAGTCTGGGTCAGGCCAAGCGCGTCAGTGATTACAGCGCAATGTTCCATAACCATGAGGATCAGGGAGCTCTATGCGAATTTTCATCTTCAGAATCCTTTTTCAAAAGTCCGGCAAGCCCCCAAAGCCGTGAATTTATTATGATGGAAACAGGTATTTAGACTAGAGAGGAAGAGCATGAGTATTGATAAACGACCCAAAGCAGTATTGATGATTCTGGATGGCATGGGGCTTAATGAAGACCCAAAGACTAGTGCCACCACTGCAGAACAAATGCCTTATGTGCATTCACTCATGCAACAATATGGCTATGCGCGCCTACATGCTTCAGGAACACCTGTGGGCTTAGATGAAGGCAAAGCGGGTAATTCAGAAGTCGGTCATCTTACTATTGGTGCCGGTAAAGTTCTGTTAAGCACATTAGCTCGGGTACGCGAGGGCTATCATAACGGTGACTGGGAACAAAGTTCAGCATGGAATCATAGTGATTTTTCCAAACCTCTGCATGTCGCAGGAATACTCTCAGATGCAGGTGTTCATGCTCACTGGGAAACACTGATTATGGCGGCTGATCTGGGTATTAAAAAAGGTTTTCCTGCCGTTTACATCCATGCTTTGCTAGATGGCACAGATAGTCAGGCAGGGACGGCGCCCAGAATGCTGGCAGAGTTGCAGCAAGCCATTAAAGATAATGGCAGTGAAAAGATTATATTAGCCTCGGTAATGGGCCGTAAGTGGTCTGCTGACCGGGCTGAAAACTGGGATTTAACTGAGCATTGCCGCGATGCACTTATGGGTCGTATAGAAGGCCGGGCATTTAGCTCAGAAGACCTGGAGCAACACCTGACAAACTTCCCTTCTGAAGCTGATTTCCCTTATGCTTTCCTGCCTGGTGGTGTACCCGTCAGTGCAGGTGAGACGCTGATACTGAGCAATCATCGTGCAGACCGTATTTCTCAATTGGCCAAAGTCATGAATAATGAATGTCATGTGATTGCAATGGTTGAGTTAAAACATGAAGCAACACCCATAGAAGATGTCTTTTTCCCGACTTTACCTATTAATGGTGGTTTAATTGATGTATTGAATAAACAGGGATTTCGCACCACCCGATTATCAGAGCAGTGTAAGTTTCCACATGTCACTTATTTTATCAATGGCATGCAGGCTGATGAGTCCGCTAAAGGCGTTGAAGTTGCAACGATTCCTGATGCAGAAATTTTAGGCAACCCCCTGATGTCGATTAATCTGCTGGAAACAGAAATGCACAAAATCATGGCAGATGAGAATGGTGGACAGGTGCTGATTGTCAATGTACCCAATCTGGATCAGGTCGGTCATCAGGGCAGTCTTGAGGCGGCCAGTGCTGCGGGCGTTGCCGTTGATAATCTGGTTAAACAGGTTGTCCTATGGGCTAAAAAACATGGCTGGCAATTGTTGATTACGGCAGATCATGGTAATGCTGATGTGATGGTCGATGGTCAGGGACGCCCCATGGGGTCTCATTCCAGTAATAATGTACCTATGTTGGCAATTCCCTGTGATGGAAAAACCGTCCAGTGGCAACAGAAAACAGGTGTCTTAACAAATGTTGCTGCAAGTTTTCTGACCTTACTTGAGACAGAATATCCAGAAACCATGAGTGAAAGCCTGATAACATGTAATTAGTGATAATTCTTTATTTTCACCGGATATCAAACCTAAATCATTTAAACTAATATTAAAGTAAACACCAACCTGGTAGCCCATAGGAGACAATGGTGCAGGAGTCATTATAATACCCTGCTCTGGAACGAAACAAGTTGCTTTTGAAAACACACACTATTAGTCAGATAAAAGAGCAGGACGTGAATGCTATTGGGCAAGAGGATACTGTTGATGACCCAAGCTGAAATTATGCGCACCATTTTTGTCTTCGTCATTAAAAAATCACCAGTCTATCTGCTTTCCTATGCTAGAATGTTACATTTCTATGCAACACAAGAGCAGATACGAGTTGAATACCTTTAACCTGGAAAAATCAGTTGATTTAATAATAATACGAGGCAGTAAATGATTTATACGGCACTTATCAAACATAAAATTTGGTTTATTATGTTGTTGGCGCTGAGCATACCGCTTATAGCAGGTGCTGACCGACAGTCTGCAGAATTACCCAATCATGTTTCAAAGCAATTAATGTCTAATATGCGTGATCATCTGGAGGCGCTGGAAGAAATTACTCTTCTTCTGGCTGAATCTAAATATGTTCAGGCCGCCGATACGGCTGAAATTCGACTCGGCATGTCTTCTGTGGAGATCCATTACCAGAAATTTGTGGGTAAATATATGCCAAAGGGAATGCGTATTATTGGCAGGAAGATGCACAAGGCGGCTTCAGACTTTGCCTTATCAGCCAGAGAGGCTGAACAAGATAGAGGCTTGAACAGGGCATTCGCAGCCTTGTCTCAGGTTATGAAGCAGTGTGTCGCATGTCATGAACTTTATCGAGCTAAGTGACTGTATAGTGAAAGCTTATCAGACCACAGCAAATAACGATGCAGATAAAAGCAGTAACGGAAACCCTGGTATGATCGGCATAATAATGAAGACTATGCCAAGCGCAAATGTCGCCCATGCTAAAACACGATAAATTGTTTTTTTCATATCAATTTCTCCTGTAAACATCTAGATTATAGTATATACCTGAAAAAATAGCTGTAACTCATGAGCCATCAGGCAGCTTTAAGGCAGCCATTTGAGGAGAACAGCAACATACTGAATAATATGATCTCCTGGAGAGACTATGAAAATTATCACCTTACTTGCACAAAAAGGCGGAACAGGGAAAACAACGCTGTCTATTCATCTGGCGGTGCTCGCTGCTGCCAAAAAGTTGAAGGTGGTTATTGCTGATATTGATCCACAGCATAGTACAACTTTCTGGAACGAGAGAAGAACGGACAATGCTCCTGCTGTCATGCCCATGACAGCTAAAACTTTGGAACAAAACATGACCGAGCTAGCCAATCAGGGCGTTAATCTTCTGGTTGTTGATACTGCACCCCACTCCCACGAGGATGCTATTATTGCAGCCCGACTGGCAGACTTTATTCTTATTCCCACCCGCCCAGCTATCCTTGACCTGCAAGCCATTGGCTCTTCAGTTAAAATTGTTAAAAGTATTAATGGTAAGGCAGCCATTGTGTTGAATGGCTGCCCATTTCCCGGCAAAAGCGGAGAGAGAGCCATTGTCAGCGAAGCGCGGGAAGCGCTGGCGGGTTATGGTATACCTATAGCGCCTGCCGCCATATCCAATCGGGTAGCACTGAGTCACTCCCTCATAGATGGCAAGGCGGTAACCGAGTTTGAAAGTAAGGGTAAGGCCGCTGAGGAAATACGTGAATTAATGAACTGGATCAACCTGGAGGCACACCTATGGTGAAAAGAGCAAAATTGACCCTCGAACATACTGATGTAAAACAAGAGGACTTTTCTGAATCAGTCGTGACCGAACAATCTGTCACCTCTGACAGCCGGGGCACAAGCAACTTAGGCAAGATGTTGATTATGGCAGGCTTAACAATTGTTTCTCTGATTATCTTCAAGCAGAAAATTTTTTAAGTCACTCATTTTGAAAATCAATAAACAAGCTGCTTTCCAGCAGATACGCTCTCATGTGCGCTCACCTCGGCACATGAGAGCTCAGAAACACAGTTGAAAGCCAGCAACCCGCCTTCCTGGTTTAATGACCCTGATTTCTCATTTTGTTATCCCTGCATAACTGGCCAGAGCTGACAGAAGGTATTGAACAAATTCTTGAACGAAAATCTGCACTGATTGTTCCGGAATCAACCGAGCTGTATGAGCAAGCTCATCCTATCAATTATTTATTAATGCAAAAATAGAGTTGTAAGTGCTTAAACAGGCAAACCATTTGTCCCTGGAATTCTGTCTGATTAAAAAATAATTTTTTAAATTATTATATGAGGTAGTACTATATGAGGTATAGTTATTCACTTGAAATTATATTTTTTTCCAACCTGACATCATATAATAATCATAGGAATTTGCTATGAAACAATTAATAGACAAGCATTTCATCCTGCCAAAATCTGATTTAATTGAATCAGTCAAAGAAACTCGAAACCGAACCTTATCTCTTATAGAAGATTTGAGCGATAAACAATTGAATGTCCCTATAATGGAAATTGTTAATCCATTTCGCTGGGAATTGGGCCATATTGCTTTTTTTTATGATGCTTTTATTTGCCAAACCCTAGATGGAGTTCCGCCTCTGATGAGTGGTGGGAATGATTTGTTTAATTCCTTCGAAGTTGATCATTCTGACCGATGGGATCTGAATCTTCCAGATCGTGATGGAATTTTGGATTATTTGTCGAAGGTTTTTAATAAAACTATCGATAGACTTGATGCGCACGCTCCCTCTGCTCAGGAAACTTATCTTTACTTACTGGCTGTTGCACATGAAGACATGCATGCCGAAGCCTTCACCTATATGCGTCAAACTTTAGGCTACCCTAAACCCATTCATGGGCACTCAAAGGCTCCACCATCCGGTGCTCATTCAGGTGATGTTGAAATTCCCGGGGGGACTTTTATGTTGGGTGCAAAGCCTGCTGATTCTTTTGTCTTTGACAATGAAAAATGGGCTCAACCTGTTGAAATCGCGCCGTTTAAAATTGCACGCGCGCCAGTGACCAATTTACAATTCAAAGAATTTACTGAAGACAGGGGATATTTAAGAAAAGAATTTTGGAGTACACAGGGTTGGAGCTGGCGTATTAAAAATGCTGTTGAATGTCCAATCTATTGGTCAAAAAGTCTCAATAACTGGTTGCGTCGAAGTTTTGATTCTTATGTCGACCTCGAAGCGAATCATCCTGTTTCTCATGTGACATGGTATGAAGCTGAAGCCTACTGTAATTGGGCTAAGCGCAGACTTCCAACAGAAGCAGAATGGGATTTGGCTGCTTCAGGGGAACCAGCGGGTGATGGGAAAGGATTCTCTGAGGTTAAACGACAATATCCCTGGGGAGAGCAAAGCAATGATGGAAATTATGCAAATCTCGATTCGGCATTAATGGGATGCGTTGATGTCGCTGAATTTGCACAAGGTGATAGTGCCTTTGGATGTCGGCAAATGCTTGGCAATGTTTGGGAGTGGACAGCCGATCCTTTTTATCCGCTGCCAGGTTTTGTAATCGATTTTCCCTATAAAGAATATTCGGCTCCCTGGTTTGGCTACCGAAAAGTACTCAAAGGCGGTGCCTGGGCAACACGAACAAGACTGGCAACTAATAAATACAGAAATTTCTTCCAGCCCTATCGTAATGACATCATTTCAGGGTTCAGAACTTGTGCAAAATAAGATTCAAGCTGAAGTGTTACTTTATAACGGACAAAGTACCGGTAAAAGGCACCTGTATTTATCCAGGTGCCTAACAAGCTATTTAGCGCAGGTGCGAAATCCCACAAAAACATCCGTTCGATTGGGAAGGTACGCCTGGCGGTAAGTTCCCCGAGTCAGAATAGAGGATGTTGCGCAGGAGCCTCCTTTAGTGACCTTGTGATAGCCAAACTGTAGGGTTGACATAAAGGCGTACATATCAATCTTGAAACCATCATAAGGCAGGTATTGACTGGATGTCCATTCCCAGGCCGTGCCAAGCATTTGCCGGCAACCAAAAACACTTTCTCCATCTGCATAAGCTGTTACCGGGACATGGGCTATATAGGTTCCGTCCAGATCTGCTTTGCCAGCATCCATCGTATTACCCCAGGGGAATTTCCTGAACTCCTGTCCTTTTTTGTTGCCCAGAGCAGCTGCTTCCCACTCATATTCAGTGGGTAGCCTACGATCCGCCCAGTTACAAAATGCCTCCGCTTCAAAGAAGCTCACATGCATTACGGGGTAATCTGGATTTATAGGCTGCCACTGATTGAAATAACGCTCCAGCCACTGTCCATTTTCCTGTTTCCAGTAAACAGGGTGTTGGGGACATAACATCTGTCTCTTCGGAGGGATGCCGAAGTTATGTTCTTTGTTCAGCCACTTTTTGCCGCCCCAGCTCCACAATTCTTCTTTTTCATAGCCACCATCTTCGATGAATTCAAGGAACTCCCGGTTAGAAACCAGCGTTTTTGAAATCTTAAAGCTGTCCAGTTCTACTTCAAACCTGGGTTTCTCATTATCAAAGGCAAAGTCATCCGTTGCAAAGTTCTTAGAATCTGCCGGCATTCCAATCAGATAACGTCCTGCCGGAATTTCTGCATCGCCTAAAGACGGCTGGTCAGTACCCACGGGGGTGCTTTCATTTTCTCCTGGATTAAAATCCATCTTCTCATAGCCATAAGTCTGGCGTGACCAGATCAAAGATTCGACGTGCATGTTTTGATGGAAGATTGCATATTTGTACAAATATAAATCTTGCTGTGAGAGTTCATTCTCTTCGATACGAGCCAGAATTGTTTTATAGATTACATCGATATATTTCAGAGTGCTTTCTTTTGAAGGGATTACGCCGGGGTTCCAGCGGTCTTCATGATCGATATTAAAAGAATCCCACACAGGATTCATTGATGGATCATACATGTCTGCATTATCAAGAGCGTTGAGAATAAATAGCTCAAAGAAAAATGCGGCATGGCCTATTTCCCAAAGAGGGGGATTTGCTCCTTTGTGATAGGGTATGGATAATTGCTCATCGCTTAAGGTATTGATTAAATCTACAATTTTTTGCTGAGAGTTTTTTAACTCGAGAATCAAACTCTGTTTGTCATTCATTTTGTGGGCCTCATTTTGGTCATTTTAAATAGTAAGCAATTCGAGCAACTTCCTTTACTCGTTACACTATAATAAGAAGACGATTAACGAGTGAAAAGGATGCAATTAATGTTGATATTTCGTAGTCCAGAGCCTGTGATGCTTACCAACCCAACTATGTGACTCCCTCGTTTATAATGTTTTATCCAACTTTGTAACCTTTCATTCAACAATGGGTATCATCCGCAGCCTAAAGATGTGGCTTTACTGATCACCTATCAGGAGCCCTAAAGCAACACACTGAGCCCTGTTCATCGAAGACCACCTGGCAACTGCTCTGGAGTCGAATTTTTAGCTTCTTTCGGGCGCGTTGAATGCGAGATTTGGCACCTGAAACTGTTATATTTTTTAAGCTGGCGTATTCCGCCTGATGCAGGCCTTCCAGATCGCATAGCTCGATAATTTCCTGCTCCTCTGTAGACAGGTTTGTTAATACCAATGGCAGACATTTTGACAGATTTGCCACGGGTGTGGATTTATCGTTCCGTACTGAGTGTTGACTGGATACTTCAACATGATTTTTACAAGTACGCTGAAAATCAATCAGGCGATTTTTGGCAACCCGAAATAACCAGGCCTTGGTATTTTCTAACCGGCAGAATGCCCTGCGATTAGCCAGTGCCTTGACGAACACATCCTGTAACAGGTCTTCAGTGCAATGAGTATTTCCAAGACGGACCAGGAGGAAGCTCCTGAGTTCATCTTCGTAGTTATTCCAGGCCTGGATGATGCATTTCATTCGTATTTATTCTATTACCCGGCACCCATTACTGGCTATCATCCTAAGCGAGTACTTCCATGCAGCTGGGAAGACCAGCAATAAGAAGAAAATCAGTACAATGGGAATAACAATGGACGGTTCTGAAGGTGTATCAAATTGCATTGATGAAAACAAACCCCTAAAGGCCGATCCGATACCGATCATAATTGCAATGATAGCCATTACCACCAATCTTCCCTCCATCATAAATCCGCTCAATATCCCTGATTTTGACTGATAAAATATCGCCCAATAAAAAACGCTTCAGATCTATACCATTAAACTGATCAGCAGAATGCCCGGTGCCAGTGATGCATGCGCAAATCAATCCCAGAATAACATCTCAATGAATCGTTGATTATATATCATTTACAGTTAATTTATTTTAACATGGATTAGGTCTAATCATATAAAACACTCGCATAGAAGAAATTTTTACTCATTTCTTCAGATGTGATGGAGCCTGATTACTTGTGCAGAACAATCTAATGTGTAAATTTAACAGTGAAATGGATCCTCCGGATCAAATTAGTTGCAATTTACGGCTAATAGACACAGCGCAAGGAAAGCATCTTCCAGTATACATTCTTTACTTCATATATGGACTGTTTGATACTAATCATATATCCTTTACTCATGACGTTACAGTAACATCCTGAGTAATCACTTCGTTATCGGAAATTCTTTATGTTTGAAAAAACTGCAATTAAATTAACTTCAAGTAAATTAGCAAGCACATCAGCTTCATTATTACCGGGTTCTTTGATTCTGATTAGCGGAATTGTTGTTTGGCAACTCTGGTACAAACAGGCGCAGTTACACGCTAAAACCAGTAAACACAGTGATGAACTAAAATATCTGAAAAAACAGATAGCTGAAATCAAAGCGACTAATAAAGCAGATAGCGGGCCACTCTCATCCTCTCTAAAAAAAATGGGCCGCTTTAATCCATGGTCTGCAGCCAAATAATTATCACCTAAATAGTATTCAGGCAAAAACAAAGAAGCACATACATGACAAAATATCCTAACCCCTTCCATATTGCGGGCACAAGCTGATATTTTTGTTGTACTTCTCTTTTTAATTACCCTGTTTACACTCAGTGCGCTTTCATCCGGTGATGGGCATCCAGCGTCAGCTTGCGCAAGTAACTTCCGACAACGTTTTCGGTGTTTCTCCTCAGAGACTTTATTTAATGAGCCCGCCGCATTATTAATGCATAATGCTCTGGCACAACAACCTTCGTGAAACGGTTATTTAAAGACTGCAGTTGATTTATTTTTCTCCTACCGCTTAGTTTAAAATTCAATGTAAAATGTTATAGTACTTTTGTCTGTTAAGGGCATAATACATCATCATGCGTTAGCAGATAGTTTGATTTAAATCACGTGCTAATAAAGTATCTGGGTAAATCGCTTATTAGTACTGTAAAAACATCAAATATTAGTATATTCTTAACATATGTTAATATTTTCCCTATGGCCAAGGCACTATATATGATTACACCTGAATCCTTCACCCGCACACTAGCAGATCCAACCCGTTTACGTATTCTCATGTTACTACTTCAGCAAGATGAGTTATGCGTCTGTCATTTGACTGATATTCTGGAAATGGTTCAGCCCAAAGTGTCCAGGCATCTGGCTGTACTAAGGGAAAATGAGTTGCTTCTGGATCGTCGTAGCGGTTTATGGATTCATTACCGTTTACACCCTGGCTTACCTATCTGGTGTTATAAAGCATTGCAATCATTATCAACAGGTTGTATGAGAGCTGAACCTTATGTTAATGACCAGAAACGACTTGAAAATCTGAATATGTGTTCAAAAACACCCAAACTTAGCATAGCGTAATAGTATTTGCCCTTGCTGTACCACACTATATCGTGGATAAACCTTTAAAGCGTAAAAAATTAGCAGGGTAAATTAACTCAGGCTCATACGAGAGTTTAGCCTGTCTTAAGCCGAGTATTCCCAAATCCTGCTCTCTATTGAGGTATTTGCATTTATCTTTTAGTACTTTAGCAGTTTCCCAGTTAATGATTTGAGCGGCTCCAGGGTAGCTATAATTTACTTTTTCAAAGTGAATCGTAAAGATATCCTTGTTCAGACGGCTATAAACTGCAAAACCAGCCACTTGGCTCTCTATGTCATTTTCAATGTAAAGTGCAATCCCTTCCAATGGGATACTGTCGAAGGATTCAAAGCCTTTTCTTATAACGCTCGCTTCTTCACGAATACTATTACTCACTGTCTGACTTTCTATAAGCATAGCGTCGATCATCGCGAGGCAAGCCTTGCGCGCAATGGAGTCCATTGACCTAATTTGATAATCAGGATATTTTTGTAAAAACTGGCTGATGTGATTTCTTTTCTTGCGTAATTTTTTCCCTTTAAGCGCAATTAACTTTTCTGTAGAATAAATATACTCAGCCAAGCTCCTTTCATTTTCAACATCATAATAGTGACTAAGTTCAGGATAGCTTTCAATGAATTCTGGCGGGACATTTGAAATGTTACCAGTATATCCATCTTGCGTCAGACTTGTCGACAACGTTAAAAGGCCCGACAGGGTAATTTCCTCTCCCATAGGCATTAAAATATAATCACTTTGGGTATCAAACACTATTAACCAGTCATTAAAAAATGATAACTTATAGTGGTAAATATCATCCCAAAGATACAGACTGGTGAAGCTGAATTCACAGGAAAACAAATTATATTTTTGTGCATACCATGAGATAACTTCACGATCAGAATGATCCAGTCTTTTTAAGACCGGATAGTGGTTTTGTAAATTAGTAATTTTGCTTTCTAACAGGGTCATTTCGCAATCAATTTTTCTTTGCCTTAAGTACAGGGAACACCTGAATAAGCATAACACAAGTCAGCATAGTGCTGTAAAGACTCAGGCTCTCATAAATGCCAGGGTGAAAGAAACAAGCCCTTCCAAAATAAAATCATGTTCGGCATTATATTCCATAATCTTAAAACAAGCAGAAGAATCGGAGCATAAGATAAACTAGCTGCATGCCAGGATTGGTCAGTTATTGACATCTGTGGGTAAGGCCTTTATATTAACTATATTCGATATTACACATATTCATGCTCGTGCGAATCGTCGCATGTATTAATAACCCAGTGGTCATTGAGAAGATTCTCACCCATCTCAACAAAAAGAGTATAGAGGTTATTACCGCCACCATGCGTCACCAGAAACCAGAGGGAATTCATCGATGCTTCATATTGTTCTAGCAATAGGCAGTGCTGTAGCACTCGGAAGCAGCCTGGCCTTTGGCCGTCAGTCCAAAACTCTGCGGCGTAAGGGCTACCCAAAGGGCTATCTCAATACCCAACCACGACCCAATTCACAGGGACGGGCGGACCAGGCTCATGGAAAAGCTCAATCCCCCAGCGCCCGCAATAAGAGCCCACGTTCTCGGCACTTGTATCAAGATGCAAAAAAGAAGTTTCTCGCCATTCGAAAGGTGTTTGCAATATCCATGGGCGGGACACAGGAGCGTGATGAACAATTTCATCGATTAACTGCGCAGCGAGGCAAGGGTAGCGCCAACGTGGCGAATTTGAAGCTTGACAGAAGAATCAGTATATCCATTGGCCTGGTGGGCCTCGCTGCGGCCGGGACTTTTTTCTACGCACCATTGTTGCGCATAGCGGGTGCTATGACCCTTATCAACAACCTGCCAGTCTTCCAGGAGCTGTCCAGGAACCTGAGGAAAGGGCGTATAACAACCGAGCTTCTGGAAATCGTCTCCCAGATCAGCCTCCTCGTAACGGGGTATTTCTTCCTCGCCACATTCGTCTGCTTCATTGCCCTGCTGGATCTGAAGCTGCTAAGACGCACCGAAGAACACTCACAACAACAATTGATCGACCAGTTCAGTCAAAAACCCCATACCATATGGGTGTTCGTCGATGGTACAGAAGTCGAGATGCCGTTGGAAGCAGTTCGCAAAAATGATTTTGTCGTCGTCAACGCCGGTGAAGTGATTCCGGTTGACGGGACTGTGGTGGAAGGAGTCGCGACTATCGACCAACAAAGTCTAACGGGTGAATCACAACCGGTCGAGAAAGAAAACGGGGCAACGGTTTTTGCCACGACACTCGTGCTGTCTGGCCGCATACTGATCCAGGCGGAGCATACAGGCTCCGATACCAATGCCGGGAAGATCGGACACATCCTGGAGCAGACCCAGGACTTCAAAGAAAGTCTGAGATTGAGAGGAAAAAAGATTGCCGATGGTTTTATCGCGCCAACACTGTTTGTCAGCAGCCTGACTTTACCTTTTCTTGGCACCAGCTCCGCCCTGGCCATTCTATGGTCCGGATTTGGTTACGATATGAAATTATACGGACCGATCAGTGTGCTGAATTTTCTGCACATTATGGCCAAGAACGGAATATTGATCAAGGATGGCCGCTCACTGGAAACACTGCAGCAATTAGATACAGTGGTTTTCGACAAGACCGGCACTTTGACCGTAGAGCAACCCCAGCTTGGTCGGATCTACCCGTTCGCAGCGTACGATGAGGAAACCCTGCTTGCCTACGCTGCGGCCGCAGAACACCGACAGAGCCATCCGATCGCCAAAGCTATTTTGACTGCTGCTCAGCAGCGTGGCCTGGTATTACCGGTCATCGAGGATGCTGCCTACCAGGTTGGCTACGGTATACAGGTGACATTGAATGAAAAGCTGATTCAGGTCGGCAGCGTTCGATTTATGAAGCAAAGAGGCATTCACTTGCCTGCTGAGCTAAGCACTGTGCAAAGCCAGGCCAATGCCACCGGCAGCTCACTCGTATACGTCGCAGTTAATGACCATCTCGCCGGGGTGTTGACCCTGGATCCCTGTGTCCGGCCAGAGGCCAAACGAATCATCGAATACTTGCAGGCAGAAGACATCGCAGTATCGATTATCTCAGGTGATCAGGAAGAACCCACTCGTCGACTTGCCCACGAGCTCGGTGTAGACAGTTATTATGCTGAAACACTACCCGCACAAAAAGCCGAACTGATCGCCAAACTACGTGCGGATGGCAAAACTGTGGGTTATATTGGCGATGGAATCAACGATGCCATCGCCTTAAAGGCAGCGAATGTTTCTATCTCTTTGAGCGGAGCCTCCACAGTCGCAACGGACACGGCTCAGATTATTTTGATGGATGGTGACCTGGCAAGAATCGAGTCCTTGTTTGAGATCTCCAAGGCATTCGAAAAGAATATGCAGGCCAACTATCTAAACTCAATGATCCCCGGTGTAATTACCTTAACCGGGGTATTTCTGCTGCATATGGGTCTGGTCGGAGCCTTGCTTGTCTATTATACCTCAGAAATTTTTGCACTAACAAATTGCATGATGCCACTGATCAAGGATGAAATGTCAGAGGATACAGCAAGCTGGAAGGCAAATGATGACATTGCGGACGCCCCTGTTGAAACACTGTCTGAGCCAGTCAAAAGTGAGCATGAGCCCGAGCTTGTTCCCGATAGAACTTAGTCTTCATATCTCACCAGAGTCCAACTGCAACCGAGTAAAAACTATTCAGGCGTAGTATTGTAGCGCTGCTGCCGTAAGCTGGTGAGCGTTCTGGGTTCGACCCCATAGCCTATACCATTTACTCATTATTTAATTTACTAACTATTCATATGAACGAACTCGACAAAATACAGCAACTGGAAAAACAAAGCAGACTATTGGAGCCAGGAGATAATACGCGTGCGTATTGGCAGACTCAGACAAATGCTTATGCAGAGTCATTTATTCATAGAAAAAATGCCCAAAAGGCATATGAAGACAGCTCTGATAATGGTTTAGGACTACTTGATAGCCCTATTGAAGAAAAACCATTGGATATAGCTAAAGTATTAAAGCTGGTAGAAAAATCCATCGATTCTCC
>Ga0256844_10000167_pt1 | contig 26367 bp, 17 predicted proteins | sample MusselsmetaG_FD_189100 | JGI IMG/M metagenome (GOLD analysis project Ga0256844, IMG submission 189100) | Mussel associated microbial communities from hydrothermal vent at the East Pacific Rise, Pacific Ocean - Mussels | ecosystem: Host-associated > Mollusca > Shell > Unclassified ... | reverse complement strand
AAGAGAAACTAAAAATGAATACAAAACCCCAACTTCTCAAGCTTTCATTAGGCGTAGCACTTGCGTTAACAACACAAATGATTCCTGTAACTGCTCAAGCTGATATTTTATCTATTGGCTCTCATGCTCAAGTTTTGAAAAAAGCAAACTTACCGAAAGCTGGCGATAGCATGTCAACCGTAAGCAGAAAGTACGGTGCTGCTAAAGTCACTAAAACATCAAAAGGTAAGATCACTAAGCGTAATCCAAAGATTACTCGCTGGGACTACTCTGGATTTTCTGTATATTTTGAGAACTCTCACGTTATCCATAGTGTAGCTCACCGTTAATAGTAACCATAACTAGCTAACATTTTAGTTAAACTCTAGCCTTTGGTATTCATTGCCAAAGGCTTTATGTGTTTGAAATAAATAGGGAGTGTAGAGTACACCCCCCTAGTTTTGCATCGCGATATAAACAAAAATGCAAAACGCCCACACTAGGTGGGCGTCTTGTCTTATAAGTCTAAAGCTTATTGTGCCGCTTTAGGCTCTTCAGCATTCTTCTCTTTATCTGCTTCTGCGTCCGCCTTAACTTCACAGATTGGTAAGGTCAACTTAGCCTTATCCTCGGCAGTCATTAAGTCCACTTCTGTTTGTGGGACACATTCGATTTCAACAACCGTACCATCGGCAGCTGTAGCGCCCTCTGCTAACTTAGTTTCTGCAAAAGCAGGAATTGAAAGACCCATAGCTAGGATGATTGAAGTTGATAGTGCTGTCTTTTTAATAGTCATTTTATGTACTCCTTAAAGTTTTATTTGACATTTTATAATGCGTTAACAACATGTTAACTATTGAAGCCAATGTAGAGTTCCCTCGATGTGATACATTGAAAACGACATTCTGTTCATCAGACTGAATTAACTTTGAAAGTCAAAATTAATCACAGCAGCTTCGGGAAGTACGACAGATAAATTATCAATAGTTCCAACTATTTTTATGTGCAATTGTTTCACGGTCTAAGATCGTAACAGGGGGATTTCTTTATCTTATTGATTATACTGATCAATAAATAGACAGTTTTTTATCAAAAAAATAAATAAAAAGATGAAAATAATTTTAAGAGAATGTTTCACAGAAGTGATTTAAAACTGAACTAGTGGGATAAAAGAATAAATAAATCAAATATGACGTGAAAATTAGAACATTTTCACAGAGGAAAAATAGCCTTTAAGAAAAGCTTTTTAATAAAATTAAAACCAATAAGCCAAAAAAACCCATTAGTAAAAGCTGAGCTAAACGATACTTATCAATAATGACTGAGTCGTTATTAGAGTGATAATGTGGGTTCTTAGTTTTGCTAAAATCTCTATTAATAGCATGTGTTCTATTCATATTAACACGTGGGTGATTCTTATTAAAACCGGAAAAATCTACAACAATTTGATCATCGACCGCTCTATTAGCTAACGCTTGCACTAAAGGTGTTTCTCGTTTAAAAACGGGTTTAACCGAAGATATTTTTTTATTCCAGCCTATTTTTGCAATAGCCGTTACCGTTCGCTGTTCCCCAAATTCATCCTCCAATAGGTACTCAATCGCGCCCTTGCTCTGCGAGACTTGCTTGAACTTGTATTCTTTAATTGTAAATGTCTTAACCATCTCCAGAGGGTAATCATTTTTAAAAGTATAAACGCCACAAAACAGATGAACGTAAATATATTAAGTGCTAACTGTCAGTAAAAAAGTTTATTACTGTTTCATCACCCGAAAAGTTAAGCTTATCCGTGGCTCATTTACCTTTTTAGTCTTGGGGAGAGAGTGCAACCAGTGTGTCTGCGTTACTCCTTTCATAATAAGTAAGCTACCCACCTCCAAGTTAGTTTTTGTAGATACTCTGTTCAAAGCCAATCACTCCTGACACAATGCTGTCAGGAGTGATGGTGTATGCTCTTATTTTTATAATCAAACCAAGCAACAGGAGCACTACAATGAACGCCTATACCATTATTGAATCTTTTGAATTACATGACGGACAACTTGAAAACTGGAAGGAACTATCAAAAACCATTGATACTGATATTGCTAAAGCGGAAGGCTTTGTCAGCCGAGACTCTGGTATAGATGCTGATAGTAGAGTTTATTGTATCGTCAAGTGGGAAAGTAAAACACACCAAGAAGCCTTTATGAAAAACTTCATGTCTCAGGAAGGCGCGGATGACATGATGAAACACTTTGGCAGTATTGCCAATATGGAAACAGAAATTCGACAGGAAGTTGATATATTTTAGCGCATTAGGTTTTTGTATTTAACGTTACACTGACCACCACTGTAGGGTCGGTGAAGTTTACGCAACCGACCAATATCGTGCTTAAAACATGGTCGGTTTCGCAAAACTGTTCCGGCCCTACGTGGCTCTAAGATTAGCCGAAGTAATTCACCTCTCCATCATAAGGCAGTAGATTTAATGCGTTATCGAATTTAAATAAATCCATGAATGAACCCTACAGAATCTATTGAGCTTATTTCTTTTTACACACTTTCAACACTGAAAGAAACTATTCCCTAAACTACAATTTACTCTAGCATTTTCCCTTGCTTCAGTCGTCTCATTATTAGCTAAACCCATACATTAGAAAATAATAATTTACTTATATTACAAGCACTTACAGCATTTTATTAAGTATAATTACCTAAATTCAAAAACAATTATGATAAATATCAAAAAAAAATATAAATACTCTCATATTTTTAAAAATAGCTACTAGACTAACCTTGAAATTAAAACAAACCCGCTCGCAGCCTTTGTTTTTTTTCAACCGTTAAGGAGAAGTTATGTCACAAACAGAAGTTGCCTCGGCACCAAATAAAAATCTAATAACCGAAATTACAGAAAGTATACCTGGCGCACTGCTTGTTATTGCAGTTGCTGTTATAGCCTATTATGTTGGACCTTATCTCAAACACAATTTCGTTTTTTTTAAAGAGTACCTCACTCTCAAATCATTTATCCTCGCCATATTGTTTGGCATCATTATAAAAAATACTATCGGTGTGGCAAAAGTCTTTGAACCAGGCTTACGATTTTCAACTATTTTAACCAAAACTGGCATTGTTGTTATGGGGGCTAAATACTCTATGGCTAAACTGTTAGAAGTAGGAACCCCAGCTTTAGTTTTTACCATTGTTTTTCTCTTTAGTTCAGCCCTTGTAATGATGTGGGTGGGTAAGCGTATGAAAATGTCTACCGCTTTAACTGCTTGCTTGGCCTCGGGTCTATCTGTTTGCGGGGTTTCCGCTACGGTTGCCGTAGCCCCTGCAGTGGGTGCGAAAAATCGTGACATGGCTTACTCAATTGCTGTTGTATTGATGTTTGGTCTACTCGCTCTTCTTATCTTTCCGTTGATTGGTACTGCCCTCAATATGACCAGCGAACAATATGGCGCATTCGCAGGAATCGGCATCGTTAACTCCGCTCAAGTATTAGCAGCAGGCTTTGGTTTTAGCGATGATGCTGGCGTTGTTGCAGGCGTTTACAATATTGGCCGTGTGATTTTCTTACCCTTCGTAGTGCTCATGGTTGCCATTATGGCAACAAGTATGGAAGTTGAAAGAACAGGAAAGAAAGCTAAAGAAATAAATAAGATGAAGATGCTCATTGATAAATTTCCACTTTTTGTTGTTGGCTTTCTTATCGTGGTTATGCTCAATACAATGGGACTCTTTGAAAAGCCAGAAGTAAAACTGATGAAACACTTCATGAGTTGGGCTTTTTTACTAGGTTTTGCCAGCATTGGTTTAACAACTCGTTTGGCCGACCTTAAAGCGGCTGGATGGTCTGGCTTTGTACTCGGTTTCGTGGTTGCTTCTATCAAGGCAGGTCTTGCACTGCTCGTTGTTATGACCATTATGAGCTAATTCGCATTAACAGTTTTAACTATAATTAATACAAACTAACTTATTAGGAGACATATAAATGTCAAAATCAAGAAAACAAGATCTTGCAGTGATTGCACTTGGCTTAATCCTTGTCCTTATCGCTGTTGTTATTAAATAAGCTACCAAGTAGTTATAAAAAAAGCCATAGCAATACTTGCTATGGCTTTTCTATCAGGATTTTTAAATGTATAAACATCTGCTATTAGCAACCAATGGATCAAAGTCCGCCAATAAAGCTGAAGACTATGCTCTGCAACTAAATGCCAGCTGCGGCATCAAACTAACCATAGTTCATATTCTTGATGATAAGCTATGCCACTATGGAAAAGTTGATACACTCGCCCCACTTGAAGCACGAGAGAGTTTTATCTCTTACGTGATTGAAGAGCAAAAGGAAGCCAGTAAAGAAGTTATTCAAAAACTAGAAAACAAAGCTAAAAAACTCAATGCCAAATTTGAAATCAATATCCAACAAGGTGAACCTGTAGAACAAGTTGCTACTCTAGCAAAGACCTTAAAAACTGATCTTATTATCCTTGGCGGAAAACGCTCGAGGCATAGTAGAGGCTTTAGGACACTGGGATTTGCCGATAAACTCGCATCACAATCTGATCAAAATATTTTAACAATATGCTAAATGAGTAACTGCGTAGTTTTATAGTGCCTTGGAAACAATCTCAAAAACATCACCACTCAAACCATCTTGAGCTTTGATTCTTTCAAGTTGCTCGCGCATCAACCCAGAACGCCCAGCTTCATAGTGTCGCCAATTCATCAGCGCACGCACCATGCGCGAAGCTACTTGCGGATTTAACTTATCCAACTCCAATACCCTGTCGGCATGAAATTGATAACCCGAGCCATCGGCCTTGTGGAAGTTAACAGGGTTTCCCGCAGAGAATGCGCCGATTAAGGAGCGTACTTTATTGGGATTTTTAATGCTAAATAATTTGTGATCCATTAAGCCTTTTACCTTTTCTAAGGTATCGGGCAGGCTGGATGTGGCTTGCATGACAAACCATTTATCCATCACTAAAGTATCGTGTTGCCATTTTTGTTCGAAGTCATCGAGGGCTTGTTGGCGTTCGGGGCAGTCGTTATTAATAAGAACTGCCATCGCATTGAGCGTGTCCGTCATATTTTTTGCGGTGCTAAATTGTTGGTAGCATTGCTCGTAGATACTGGGGTCGTTGATTTTACCTAGGTAGTTTAGGCAGACATTTTTTAAGCGGCGTTTACCGATGCTGGTAGCATCTATTTTGTATTCGCCCTGCTCTTGTAGCTTCTCGTAAGTTGCTTCTAGTGGCAAACGTAAACCTTGTGCAATGCTCTTGACTAAAAATTCACGCGCCTCGTGAATCGCTTGTGGGTCGGCTTGCTCTATCATTTCTGCTAGATCAGTTTCAGAAGGTAAACTTAGTGCTTCGGCGCGCAAGGCGTAGTCCAAATCATTATTTTCTAGCACTTGCTGATAGGCATCAATCACCTTGGGTTCTACGCCAAGGGCTTCGCCTTTTTGTTTGGCATCGAGCATTTCTAATAGCAGGGTTTTGGCGAGGCGTTGGCTGGCTTCCCAGCGGTTAAAATCATCTTGATCGTGTTGCATTAAAAAGATGGTGTCATCAATGCTGTAGTCGTATTTAAGCTTTACGGGTGCTGAGAAGTTTTGCAATAAGGATGGCAATGGCTGGCTGGGGATATTATTAAAAGTAACACTTTGCTCTTTTTCGGTAACTTGTACCGTATCTGTCAACAGTACCTTGCCCTGCTCATCTAATAGGCTGAGTTTTATTGGGATTAAGTAGGGCTTTTTCTCACTGGCTTTTGATTCTGGCGTGTCGTTAAAGCTCTGTGCAAAATGCAAGGTACAGGTTTTAGCGCTTGCATCATAATCCATACGTACATCCAGCGTAGGCGTGCCTGCTTGATTGTACCAAACCTGCATTTGGCTTAGGTCAACCTCATTGGCATCTGCCATTGATGCAAGAAAATCCTCCGTCGTTACGGCTTGACCATCATGGCGTTTAAAGTACAAATCCATGCCTTTGCGGAAACCATCTTGCCCTAGCAAAGTATCGTACAAACGCACCACTTCTGCGCCTTTTTCATAAACCGTCATAGTGTAGAAATTGTTGATTTCCATAAACGATTGCGGGCGAATCGGGTGTGCCATCGGGCTGGCATCTTCGGCAAATTGATGGGTGCGTAACATGCGCACATCTTCGATGCGTTTTACAGATCGACTGTGTAAATCAGCCGTGAGTTCTTGATCTCTAAAAACGGTTAAGCCTTCTTTTAAAGAGAGCTGAAACCAATCGCGACAGGTGACGCGGTTGCCCGTCCAGTTATGGAAATACTCATGCCCTATTACGGCTTCGATATTGATGTAGTCGCTGTCTGTGGCGGTTTCGGGGCTGGCAAATACCAGCTTAGAATTAAACACATTCAAGCCCTTATTTTCCATCGCGCCCATATTAAAATCATCAACCGCAACGATCATGTAAATATCAAGATCATACTCCAGCCCAAAGCGTTGTTCATCCCACTGCATCGCGCGTTTGAGTGACTGCATGGCGTGGTCACACTTATCAATATTGTGCACTTCGGTATAAATTTCTAACTTAACGTCTTTGCCCGATGAGGTGGTGTAGCTGTCAGTTACATGCTCAAGATCACCTGCGACTAGCGCAAATAAATAAGCGGGTTTTTTAAAAGGGTCTTGCCATTTGGCGAAGTGTCGTCCATTTTCAAGATCACCCGAGTCTATGAGATTTCCATTAGAAAGCATCACGGGGTTTGTCTTTTTATCGGCTCGAATGGTGGTAGTGAACTTACCCATGACATCAGGGCGATCTAAAAAGTAGGTGATTTTACGAAAGCCTTGCGCCTCACACTGAGTGCAGAAATTTCCGCTAGATTGATATAAACCTTCGAGTGAGGTGTTTTTTTGTGGGTAGATTTTAGTCGTGATAACTAGCGTAAACTCATCCGCTAAGTTACTGAGTGTCATCCCTGAGTCAGTAAGCTGATAATCATCTTCATCTAGCTCATAGCCATTTATGGCGATACGCTCTAATTCTAGCTCTTCGCCAAACAACTCTAGGTTTTGCAACGCTGAATCATCATTTCGTTTGTAATCAACCGAAGCAGTAACCAGTGCATGATCATCTTCTAAATCAAAGATTAAATCAACAGTATCAATCCAAAATGCAGGTTGTTGGTAGTCTTTGAGGTAAATGGTTTTAGCATCAGCATGTTTCATGGTGTGTCACTTATATAAGTAAAATAAGCATATATAAGCACACCCCCCTACTTTTGCATAGCAATAAAAAAGGGACTCTACTGAGTCCCTTAAACAAAACTATATAATATATAACTACTGAAACCTTTCATCATCTATATAAAAACGCCCTATATCATAGTTCGTTTTACCATCTACTATATCAACAGATAGCTCACCATAATTGAATTCATGAGGGTCTTGATCAGAGTCTACAGGGTAAGCAATAATCTTAATGCTAGTTGCTCCACCTAAGTCCATCGAATCAATATCAATGGAAAATGTTTGCCTATAAACATCTCCTCCACCTACTTCAGTATAAGAACCATCAGGTAATACAGCATAGACCCCTAATAAGAGATCATTGTTATATCTTGTTGGACCCTGACGACCTCTTTTATAAAAGTCACCTGCTATGTTGATAGTTCCACCAATCTGATCACACACATAAGCAGTACTTCCATCAGGTCTCACCACATTATGCCCTGCATAGCCATCCAAACAAGCATTAGACCCCAATAGCTCAACTGTCTGGATGTTACCCATAGGCCAGTTCTCATTAGGGTCAAAGGCATTCATCACGGTATAAACTTTTGTCCAATTATATCCGCCTTCAGTTGGTTTAACCGTTGAAACACCGATACCAATCAAACCTTCTTTATTAGGCTCTCCTGAGTTTTCAATTAAGCCTTTTGCTAATATAAACTCACGATGACCATAACTATAGGTAATTGCACCTGTATTTGGATCTGTCTTCTTTGTGTCTTCCTTATCTTTATACATCCATGCGTAAATCGCCTTAGCTACAGGCTCATGAACCGTAGGAGATTCCCCTGTAGAACCTAAGCTGTTAAAGGCAAGATTTTCAGCACGACCAAAGAAGTCTGCATTTTCCCCCACTGGATTAGGTACTGCTTGTGTTGGCGCTACTACACCTGCTTCTTGAGCTAATCGCTCCCAAGGTGAACTTCCATCCTCCTTATGGCCGAACACATTATTACTTGAGAGATAATCAGCGTAATATTGTGCAGGTGATGTTTCAACGAGTGGTGATACCCCTTCATAAGGTAAAATTCCTCGCGCACAACGCTCACTATTAATTAGGAATAATGCTTTTTTCGAATTTGTATATCCATCCCAAACAGCTTGTGTAGGCATAATCAGCTTCTTACCTTGTAAGCTAAATGAATCTGTGTCAGCCCTCGCTGTATTAAAAACGTTCGCTATATCATCAACAGATAATAAAACATTATTCAAATTATCAGGCCAAGGAGTATCAAGTGACTCTTGCTCTATAAAGGTATCAGAAAATGCTAATTCCGTAGCAGGCGTTGCACGACAAGCAGCAGAAACATTAACCGTCGCTTCAACAACCTCAATATTGATAGTTACAGAAATAGAAACATCATCTCCATCCGATACCGTAAAGCTAAAGCTATCTGGACCAAAGTAATCTTCATCAGGTGTATAAAGATAGTTCTGTTTTGTACCATCATCACCAAGCTCTAAATACCCATGCGTTGTTGCACCCGCTGAGCCACTAATAACGTCAAAAATTAGTGTATCGCCATCTACATCCGTAGCCGTTAAAGTAGGGATGACATTCTTTGATGAGTTCTCATCAACTGTAATAAGTGCCTGAGTATTTGCTACTGGCGCATGATTTCCATCACCTGTAACCTCAATATTGATAGTTACTGAAACAGAAACATCATCTCCATCCGATACCGTAAAGCTAAAGCTATCTGGACCAAAGTAATCTTCATCAGGCGTATAAAGATAGTTCTGTTTTGTACCATCATTAACAAGCTCTAAATACCCATGCGTTGTTGCACCCGCTGAGCCGCTAATAACGTCAAAAGTTAGTGTATCTCCATCTACATCCGTAGCCGTTAAAGTAGGGATGACATTTTTTGATGAGTCCTCACCGACTGTAATAAGTGGCTGAGTATTTGCTACTGGCGCATGATTTCCATCACCTGTAACCTCAATATTGATAGTTACAGGAACAGAAACATCATCTCCATCCGATACCGTAAAGCTAAAGCTATCTGGACCAAAGTAATCTTCATCAGGTGTATAAAGATAGTTCTGTTTTGTACCATCATCAACAAGCTCTAAATACCCATGCGTTGTTGCACCCGCTGAGCCGCTAAAAACGTCAAAAGTTAGTGTATCGCCATCTACATCCGTAGCCGTTAAAGTAGGGATGACATTTTTTGATGAGTCCTCATCGACTACTATAGTTGGTTGTGAGTTAGCCACTGGAATATGATTTTGATTTTGATTCTGATTGATAGTGACATTAAGTTCAGTTTCAACCCCATCACCATATTGATTTAGATATTGAATAGAAATTATACCCACACCCGCTATTGTTGGATCAAAATTATCCCACCCGTCAGGGGCACTTCCGACTGGACCACTGTAGCCCTCAAAATCAAATTGGTAGCTATTATCATTAACAGAATTCCCCTCCTGATCAAGCACTACAATATTAGCTCTCAAATAATCATAAAAAGCACTCTCACTAGCATAGGTACCTGTTTCTATTACTAATGGGTTACCAAATGGGAAGGTGAGTTGAGCAGGCTCCGAGAGTGCTGGTAGTATTGTTATTTTAATCTGATCTGTTGCTGTTGCACCGTCATTATCGGTGACTGTTAAAGTCAGAAATATATTACCAACAATTTTATTACTGGTATCAAAATCAAATGATGCAGTTGTTGCATATTCAAAATTCCCTGTACCTGTCCAGCGATAGCTTGCAATAGTTCCATCTGTGTCAGTACCTATACCTGCCAGAGTAACTACTTCTCCGCGACGTACAGTTACACCTTCACCAGCATTGGCTATTGGAGGCTGATTAGCTGCAGATACTTCAATATTAACCGAATCCGTTGTTATTGCACCATCGCTATCAGTAACGACAAACATTAATGTTTCTGAAGCTTCTGGTGTGTATGAATAAGCAGCAGTAGTTGCTACAACATTATTAGCTCTTTTCCACTGATAAGTGACTGTTCCAGCCCCATCAACATCCGATCCAGTGCCTAATAAGTCCACACTATTACCTGTAACTACCGATACATCCGCACCTGCAGTCGCTACAGGTGGAGCATTAACACGTACTGATCGTGTTACTGTTTGAGCAGAGTTAGTCGCATTATCTGATACATTATATGTAATTGTGTAAGTGGCAGGAGTATTTGTATTTACAGGGTTATCTATAGCAATATTTGCTGTGATATCACCATCAAGGTTATCACTTGCTGTGACTCCTTCATCTGTGTAAACAGAACCTTTCTGAATTACTAGCTCAGAATTTCCAACTAATGTAATTGTAGGGACAATAGTATCCTTAACAATAACTGTTCTCGTTACTTCAACGGCAATATTCGGCACAGAGTCTTGAACATTGTAAGTGAGGACATAAGTCGCTGGTACATTCACATCAACCGAACCACCTACAACGATAGCGCCTGTTAAGTCACCTTCTTTATTATCCAATGCCGTTGCGCCTGCATCGGTATAGCTAGTGCCTGCTTCTACAGTTACGCTTGCATCACCCAGTAAGGTAATAACAGGGGCAATTACATCGGGTGCTTCGGTAATGGTAACTGTTCGCGTTACTTGAGTTGCAGGGTTTTGAGCATTATCCATTACATTATAAGTAATAGTGTATGTGCCTAGTGTCGTGCTATCGACGGTATCGCCACCTATGACAATATTCGCGCTAATATCACCATCTAAACTATCAGAAGCTGTTGCGCCTGCATCTGTATAAGCAGTGCCTTCAACAAGACTCACCTCAGAGTCACCTGTTAGCGTGATCACAGGAGCTATGGTGTCGACAACAATAACCGTTCTTGTGACTTCAACAGCAATATTTGGTACAGAATCTTGAACATTGTAAGTGAGGACATAAGTCGCTGGTACATTCACATCAACCGAACCACCTACAACGATAGCGCCTGTTAAGTCACCTTCTTTATTATCCGACGCCGTTGCGCCTGCATCGGTATAGCTAGTGCCTGCTTCTACGATTACACTTGCATCACCCAGTAACGTGATAACAGGTGCAACTTCATCAGGGGCTTCGGTGACAGTAACCGTACGAGTAACTTGAGTTGCAAGGTTTTGAGCATTATCTGTTACGTTATAAGTAATGATGTATGTGCCTGGTGTTGTTACATCAACTGTATCACCAGCTGTTACGATATTAGCGCTAATATCACCATCTAAACTATCAGAAGCTGTTGCGCCAGCATCCACATAAGTTGCACCTTCAACAAAACTAATTTCAGGTTCACCTGTTAGTGTAATAACAGGTGCAATCGTATCTTTAACAACAACCGTTCTTGTCACTTCAGTAGCAGGGTTAGTCGCTGCATCTTTTACATTATAAGTAAGCACATAAGTAGCGGGTGCATTTACATTTACCGAACCACCTACAGCAATCATATTAGTTAAATCACCATCTTTATTATCCGATGCTGTTACGCCTGCATCGGTATAGCTAGTGCCTGCTTCTACAGTTACGCTTGCATCACCCAGTAAGGTAATAACAGGGGCAATTTCATCGGGGGCTTCAGTTACCGTTACGGTGCGTGTTTCTGTTGCGGTGTTATTCGAACCATCTTCAGCCGTGAACGTTAGGGTATAGGTGCCGATCGCATTCGTATCTACTGTTCCAGATACTTCCACATCAATATTACCGTAGTAGTTATCCGTTGCCGTAGCACCTGCATCCTCATAGACTGCACCTGCAACCACTTCAATGGCACTAGCGCCATTAAGCGTAATAACAGGGTCTGTTGTATCAACAACATTCACTGTTCGGCTAACTACTACATCGTTACCCGCCACATCAGATGCCGTATAAGTTAAAATATATTCTCCAAGCACACTTGTATCAACAGCTCCCTGCACATCAACACTAACACTTTCATCACGGTTATCAGTTACTGTGTAACCCGCATCGCCATATGGCAGTATGACTTCAGCAGTTTGTACTTCAACTGTATCGGGGTTACCTCCCAATAATGTAATTACAGGCGCTTCTGTATCAGGTGCTTCAACCACTTCAACAATACGTGTTGCTGACCCCGTATTACCCGCAAGATCTATTGCGTTATACGTTACGGTATGTGTTCCTATTACCGAAGTATCTATAACATCCGATCCATCAACAGCAAAGGCATCAACCACACCATCAATATTATCCGTGGCGCTAGCCCCCTCATCAACATAAGGCGTACCAACAACTATTATTACAGGATTTAAACCATTTACCGTAACAATAGGTGCAATATTATCAGCAACATCTTGGTTTACCCAAATTGGTAAAGTTGACATATCACCATTATTAGGTGGGTTGCCAATACCATAATTGCGTAAATTACTTGATAAGGTTCCAAGTAATCCATCTGTTGCGCCCATAACGGCAATAGAGCCAAATACTGATGCGCCCGCACCATTAATTTGACCATCATCAGCAAAGTCAGTTGTTAATAATTCTAGCGATGCTGCATCACCACCAACCGCAAGAAAACTACCTGTAAATAGTAATAGATTTGCATTGTCTTTACGGTATCGACCTCTTCCTCGTAGCAAACTTAATTGCTCAACACCGCGATGAATGTTTTGACTAACTCGCTTCAAACCGAATAATTGCTTCATTTCAACTTGGGTTCTTTTCCAAGCTCTCATTCTGCTTTGACCATTAGCAACACGCTGTCTAATTCTGGCTGCCGCTAGATGAGAGAAAATGTGTACATTCGCTGTATCAAATGTTCTATCTTTTCTTGTTATTGCATCAAGCACTAAGACATCTGTACTCGTATTTGCCGTAAACTCATTGAAATATTTTCCACTAACTTGTAGCTGACTCCAGCCACTCCATCGAATATTACCAAAGGAGTAATTACCTCGATTAGAATAAGTTTTTGTATTGAGTGTTTTTGAAGCTATCGGGTTAGCTTGGCTATTCAACTTAGATAAAGCCACATCAGAATTTCTTTCAAAGGGACCTTTCTCCCCAGTTCCTGACAAATTACAAGCAGTTAGTGTGAGCGCAAGCACAGATAATACGAGAGAACGTAGTAGCATTTATGATTTCCTTATCATGAGTCGAATCATGCCACCTTTATTATTGTTATAATATTTAAGGGGGAGGTAGTGACGATAATTCCGTTATATATAATTATACAGCTGTGCGCCACAAGGTACATTCATAAATGTTTTTAGTCAAGAGCATAGATTAATCAAATAGAACCAAAGGTCATATTAATTAGATGGAATTCTGGTTACTCAAAGAACTTACCGCGCAAAGATTTAACTTTCCCTCGTTGCGCCTTAGCATCCATACGCTTATTTTTAGCACCTCGCGAGGGTTTTGTTGGTCGCCTTGTTTTTTGAAGGATAGAAACTGTTTTGATGAGTAGCTGCAAACGCTCCAAAGCATCCGTCCTGTTTTTTTCTTGGGTGCGAAATTTCTGCGCTTTAATAACCAACACCCCCTCTTTTGTAATACGCTTATCTTTAAGATTTAGCAGTCGCTCTTTGTAATACTCTGGCAATGATGAAGCACTAATATCAAAACGTAAATGTATTGCAGATGAAACTTTATTCACATTCTGCCCACCCGCACCTTGCGCACGAATAGCGGATAACTCTATTTCATTATCGGGGATTGAAACATTATTGGATATGATCAACATCGAGTTATTAACAAAACCTATATAAGTTATAGCAAGAAAATATTGTATTTAACTCTATCTAAGCACACCCCCCTACTTTTGCAAGGCTACTTTCACATCTATTTACCAGCTAGCCTTAAAGGCAGTTAGCTATTTTGATAAGTCTCTAATTATTATATTCAGCATTTGCATAGCTGATTCATAATCACTTCTTAAATCATCATGCTCTATACGGTCACGCAAACGCTGAATTTCAGCATGAATATCACTTATTTCCTTTTCTCTAGCAAGCGAAGAAATGGTTTTCTTTTTTGCTTCCATCAGCTTATTTTGAGCAAGCTCTAATAGCTTATCAACACTATCATCCTGACTAATTTCTCCTTTTTCAGCAGTCATTTTTTTCAGTGATGTAAGTTTACTAACTAATTGCGTAATTTCTATTTTAATTTCTTTAGACGAAGATACGGTCTCTGCTTCACGCAAAAAGCTTAATGTATTATCAATATCATTTTGTGCACCATCTTTATCGTGACTCACCAACAAATCATGTTCTGCAGTACTCAAATACATTTTAGCATCAAGAAGATGCTTTAAGGTTTTATCCGTGTTTGAGGCATCGTTATAACTATCAATAATTTTTTTCAGAAGGCTTTTTTGAGGGGGGGCTGTGTGTTTATTAATATCATCTGACACCGCATATGAGACAACATTTAAAGACATTAATATAATTAAAAGTTTACCACAGGACTTTAACAAAATTTTATTCACTTAAAACTCCAATAACAACAATCAAACAAAGATACTCTACAACTCACCAATTATTGACAGATACTACACTCAATAAATTTATTATCTAGACTCTTATACAAAAGCATGTTGAAAGAAAATAAAGGTATATTTACCCCTCGTGTTTTTCATACAAAGCTCTCTTTCATAATATAAGGTCAATTAAATCATTATACCACTACTAATAACCCTAATTTTAGAGTATTATTCCGCGCCATCTTTAGCAGTGTATTAGTAAACTCTGATATATCTTTTTCACCCCTTATAATGACGAGATACAATAGTGAATAGCATTTGGCGCATGTTTCTCCCTTTCCTAGAGTGGTTTCCTCTAGTTAATAAGAATACCCTACGCGCAGACTTAATGGCTGGGCTAACAGGCGCTGTTATTGTGTTGCCCCAAGGTATCGCTTATGCAGCAATTGCTGGCTTACCGCCTCAGTATGGCTTATATACCTCCATGATAACGCCAGTCATTGCAGCGTTATTTGGATCATCCTTACATTTAATTTCAGGTCCAACTGCGGCCATTTCTATCGTAGTGTTTTCCGCTCTGAGCGGACATGCAGAACCCAGCTCTGCAGAATTTATTTCACTGGCACTTACGCTCACCTTTTTAGCTGGCTTGTTTCAATTTGCCTTTGGTATTGCACGTTTTGGATCATTAGTTAACTTTGTATCTCATACGGTTGTGATTGGCTTCACCGCAGGTGCAGCAATATTAATTGGTACCAGCCAACTAAAATATGTATTGGGCATGGATATTCCTCGCGGAGAATCCTTTTTGCATACTTGGACTGATATGTTTCACCAGCTTGGCAATATTAATTATTATATTTTTGCCGTAGCAGCGGTAACAATGATTGTTGCTATTTTAGTGCGTAAATTTTTACCTAAAATGCCTTATTTATTATTTGGCATGGTTGCTGGCGGAAGTTTTTCTCTATTAATAGGTGGCGAAAGTCACGGTATAGAACTAGTTGGTGCTATCCCTCGTAATTTACCTCCCTTCTCTGTGCCTACTTTTTCTTTTGAAACCATCCAAAAACTCATACCTGATGCGTTTGCCATCGCACTTTTAGGTTTAGTTGAAGCCGTTTCAATTGCCCGATCAGTTGCATCAAAAAGCAAACAACAGATTAATGGATCACAAGAATTTATTGGACAAGGTTTGTCTAATATCATTGGTAGCTTTTTCTCTAGCTATGCGGGTTCTGGATCTTTTACCCGTTCAGGCATTAACTATGATTCAGGAGCAAAAACACCTTTTTCAGCCATTTTTGCTTCTATCTTCTTACTTTTAATCGTTCTTTTAATTGCCCCTATCACGGCTTATTTACCTATCGCATCCATGGGAGCTTCTATTTTATTAGTAGCTTATAATCTGGTCGATTTTCATCATATTAAACAGATATTCAAAATTAGTCTCCCTGAAACATCTATCTTTTTAACTACCTTTTTATCTACTCTATTTCTTGAGCTTGAGTTTGCGATTTATATGGGTGTACTCGTTTCACTATTCCTGTTTGTAGCTCGAACTTCATACCCCAAGATTGTATCGCTAGCGCCTAACCCTAAAACTAAGGCACGCTCTCTACAAGATGTACAAGAAAAACACCTATCAGAATGTCCCCAGCTAAAAATTATTCGCATTGATATGTCAATTTACTTTGGGTCTTTAGCAGCTATTCAAAAAGAATTTCATAAACTAACCAAACAGGGTTATCATTTTATTTTAGTTGATGCTAGCGGTATAAATTTTATTGATATGGCTGGCTCTGAAATGCTTGAACAAGAAGCCAAGCGTCTTGAAGACCTAGGTGGTGGACTTTATTTTTACAATATCAAAGACAGTGTTTTTAGGTACTTATTACGCAGTGATGCCTTTGAACATATTGGGGATTATCACTTCTTCCCTTCTAAAAAAGGCGCTATTCAGTGGGTATTTACCCAACTAGATGAAGAGCAATGTATTAATTGCCCCAAACGAATTTTTAAAGAATGTCACAGTGTTGACCGAGAAACCGATTAATCTGAACGTCCGCTAACTAACTATAAATAAATCGCCATGAATCAAGCCAGTACGTCTAATAACGAAAGCAAAACACACGCCAAGTCCATTTTAAATAATAAAAACTTTATTAAAAAAATTATCGCGTTGGGAGTTTTCACCTTACTGGCAGTGTATCTATCAACGATTTCTCCCAGTATTACTATCGCATGGGTTATTGCACTTTTAGTACTAACGATTTATCTCTTTGTATTTGAAATTGTTGATATTGATGTCGCCGCCATTAGCATTATGGTACTGCTGGGTTTAAGTACCTTGTTTGCCCCTTACATGGGATTAGAGAAAGGTTTAGTTGATTCTCATCACTTATTTGATGGTTTCTCCAGTAACGCGGTTATGTCGATTATTGCGGTCATGATTATTGGCGCGGGCTTGGATAAAACAGGACTAATGAGTAAAGTTTCAAACTTTATTTTAAATATCGGTGGCACATCAGAAACCCGTATTATCCCGATTATTTCAGGTACGGTTGCCATCATTTCATCATTTATGCAAAACGTAGGAGCCACCGCTCTCTTTCTACCTGTTGTTTCACGTATATCCTCGCGCGCTAAATTACCCATGTCGCGCTTGCTCATGCCGATGGGCTTCTGTGCTATTTTGGGTGGAACGGTAACCATGGTGGGCTCATCACCTTTGATTCTTCTAAACGATCTCATCAAAACATCAAACGATGCTTTACCAGATGATCAAAAAATGGAGCTTTGGTCAATCTTCTCAACCACGCCTATCGGCTTAGCATTAGTCGCAACAGGGATTATCTACTTTGTTATTTTTGGACGTTTTGTTTTGCCAAAAAGCAAAGACAATGGCGAAAGCGGAAATGCCGAAGACACCATGGATTACTTCAATGATGTTTATGGTCTGGACTACCAAATGCACGAAGTGGTTGTGACCGAAGAGAGCGAGCTAATTGGTAAGCGATTAGACGACATCGAAGATACTTACGATATTCGCGTCATTGCTACCAAGCTACCAGGACAAGAAACACGCGTTGGCCCAGGTGCCTTAGACCGCGACACGGGACTAAAAGCAGGTATGGTACTGGGTATTGTTTCGGAGTTTAGAGATCTTTCCCGATTTGCAAAAAAACTCAAGCTTAAGCTACGCGAAGAGTTACGTACCTTTGCTGAAGATTTATCACCCGACAAAACAGGTATCGCCGAAGTGGTTATTCCACCCAGCTCACACCTTATCGGCAAGAGCGCACGCGACATTTGGTTACGAAAAACACACGGAATCGCAATGGTTGGATTACACCGCGATGGCGAAACCATGCACGAAGACGAAGACATCAGAAACGTGCCATTCCATTCAGGCGATACGCTGGTAGTACATACCACATGGGAATCGCTCATTCGTCTTGAAAAATCACCAGATTTTGTTGTTATCACCACCGAATACCCGCGCGAGGAGGAAGAAGAACGCCCTCAAAAAGTACTCTGGGCGTTATTCTTTTTTGTGATTGCATTGGGTATGGTTTTACTGACCGATATGCCTTTATCAGTCTCATTACTAACTGGCGCTATTGGCATGATTTTATCAGGCGTAATTAATATTGATGAAGCCTATCGTGCCGTTTCATGGAAAACCGTCTTTTTACTTGCGAGCTTAATTCCATTAGGCATCGCTGTAGAACAAAGCGGCACGGCAAAATGGATTGCCGACCAAACAATCGCCGTAATTGGCGACATGCCAATTTGGATGATTCAAACCGCCATTGCCATACTCGCCACCTTCTTTACCTTGGTTATGTCTAATATTGGCGCAACGCTGTTACTTGTACCTTTGGCGGTTAATATTGCATTAGGTGTTAACGCTGATCCTGCCGTATTTGCGCTAACCGTTGCTATTGCAACTTCAAACTCATTTATCATTCCAACGCATCAAGTGAACGCGCTCATTATGGGGCCTGGTGGATACCGTGTACCTGACTTTATGAAGGCTGGCGGCATTATGACTATCTTATTCTTAGTTGTAATGATTGGTATGATGAACTTAATCTTCTAATCTAAAGGGCACCTCTATACAGCCATGCAAAAGTGGGGGGGGTGTCTTTTATATTAAAGCATCTTTAGCACACCCTTATTTTTGCTATTTCATGTGAAAATTCGTTATCATTAAGGCTCAACACAGAGCTAATAATCAATGAATATCACTCGCAACGAACTATCCTACTTGATTCAAACAGGAATCATTCCCCCTGAAAAAGTCGAACAAGCCCTCGTCACTACAAAACTAGCCCCTACGCATACCGAGTGGAAAAACTTTTTAGCTAATACCCTACTCTGGCTGGGCGCTCTAGCACTTTGTAGCTCCGCCTTATTTTTTATTGCCTACAACTGGGATGAGATGGGGCGCTTTGCGAAATTTGCTTTGGTAGAAATATTACTCATACTCTCTATCGTTCTGTATTGGTGGAGCAGCAAAAAAGCATCATCCACACCTAACACCCCCCCACTTTTGCACAAGGTTTCCCTGCTCATGGGTAGCATCTTCCTTGGTGTTTTATTAGCCTTTTATGGGCAAACCTATCAAACAGGCGCTGATACTTGGCAGCTATTCGCCATGTGGTGTTTGCTGATGTTGCCATGGGCGATAATTTCTCGTTTCCCTGCGCTTTGGATACTATGGCTAGCCTTGCTTAACACCGCTATTATTTTGTATTTTCAAACACATATAGGCTTATTCTCCATGCTTTTTGACTCTAACAGCACTACGCTGTGGCTAATAGCAGGTGTCAATGCTACTGCCTTGGTTATTTGGGAGCTTTTCGAAACCCGTTGGAAATGGTTATCCGCAGATTGGGCAACTCGGCTGATCGCGCTAGCCTCTGGTATCCCTATTACATTTTTAGTCATTTATTCTATTGATCAGCAAAGCAACTTTATTCCAGCACTGGCTTGGCTGATTGGTTTAGCCCTAGTTTACTTTGTTTATCGCAAACGAAAACCTGATCTTTTCATGTTAGCAATGGCTTGTCTGTCTGGCATTAGCGTTACCCTTAGTCTTTCAGGCAAGTTTCTCTTTAGTAATACTGCAGACATCACGGGATTTTTTGTACAAGCAATTCTGGTGATTATACTCGGCAGTCTGTCTGCGGCTTGGCTTAAAGGCATTCATAAAGAACAGCTGCTTGCAGAGGAGGATGAGCTATGAAAGCTCAAGACTGGAAGACATTAGCTGATGCGCAACTCGTATCAGGCGAACAACCAAAGAGCTTTGAGATAGGCTCACCTTGGTATATTAAAATACTCTTGGCATTTTCGGGTTGGTTAGCGGCTATTTTTATCTTGGGTCTATTGTTTTCAGTTTTCTCACGGTTTAGTAATAACACCCCACTATTAATCACCTTTGGCTGTAGCTTTATTGTGATTGCTTATTTTCTGTTACGCATAAAAGCGAGTGAATTTTTCGAGCACCTTGCCTTTGCCCTAAGCATTGCAGGAATGGTGCTATTAACCATAAGTATTGATAACCTTATCACTTACAATGAAGAAGCCCTTATGTGGCTCATTATTGCGGTGGTGCAATTATTCTTGACCTTTATTATGCCAAACTTCGTGCATCGCGTACTTTCATCCTTTGCCAGCGCTGTAAGCTTTGCGGGCGCACTTTTCTTCTATCACCCTACTTCTTCAGGTATCGCTATTTACAGTGTATTTCTTATGTTGATAACCGCGCTTGTTTGGCTCAATGAGTTTCGCTACCCTAAGCAGATTGAAAAACTTCAAGCCATTGGCTACGGTTTGGTAGGCGCTCTTATTGTTATCAAAGCAACTAGGCTCTTTATGCACACGCCATATTGGTATACACATAATAATGGCTTACAACAAAACACATGGTTTCAGCCTTGGATGGATGAAGTTGCACTCAGCGCTATTAGCCTTTTTGTTGTCTGGAAGTTACTCCAAAAAATACAGCCCAGTAAATTAGCAATCCTACTTGCGCTTGGCGGCACACTGGCATTATCACTATTATCTACACAAGCTCAGGGCTTAATTGTTGGTTTTATGATTCTCCTACTCGGCTTTGCCGCAAGCAACCGCATATTGATTACTCTTGGCGTTATCGCCTTATTATTCTTTATCTCCAGTTATTACTACCTGCTCGACAATACCCTGCTGGATAAATCGATCACTTTATTAGTTTTAGGCATCGCACTAATCAGCGGGCGCTGGATTATGCTACGCCTGCTACCCAATAGTCACACTGCATTAAAAGGAGAAGCACTATGAGGCGTTTAATTGCAATCCTATCTTTGGTACTGATTTTAGCTGGCGTAAACTGGTCCATCTACAATAAAGAAAAGCAGCTAGAAACAGGTGATATTGCCTATCTGCAACTACGCCCTGTTGACCCACGCTCGCTAATGCAAGGGGACTTTATGGCGCTTCGATTTAAGATGTCTGATGATATTATTAGAAAGTTACCACGCAGTAAACGCAAAAGTTGGCTACACCGCAACAAAGTTGATACAACAGATGGTTACATCATCGCCACGCTGGATGAAAAACGTATTGCCACTTTCAAAGCCCTTTACAAAGACAGCATGACGCTAGCGGATAATGAAATTAAAATGCAATACCGTGTGCGCGATGGTCGTGTTAAATTTGCGACCAATGCTTTCTTCTTTCAAGAAGGCACTGCCAAAAAATATGAAAAAGCACTTTATGGGCAGTTTCGTGTAGCAAAAAATGGGGAGTTATTACTCGCTAAAATGGCTGACAAATCACTAAAAATATTAGGAAAATAATGCTTATAAACAATCAGCATAAGTTTTTTATATTACTTTTATCCCAATAATGTAAAGATAAGCATAATGAAAATTCCAAAACGCATCCAGCCACTTGTCGAATATGGGCTAGTCGACGAAGTTCTCGGTCGTCTCATGAGCGGCAAAGAAGCCGATATTTACATCGTCCAATGCGGCAATGAGGTTCGCTGTGCTAAAGTCTATAAAGATGCCGCTGAGCGTAGCTTCAAAAAAGCCGTGCAATACACCGAAGGGCGCAAAGTGCGTAATAGCCGTCGCCAACGCGCCATGGAAAAAGGCTCAAAATTCGGTCGCAAAGAACAAGAAAAAACATGGCAAAATGCCGAGGTGGATGCGCTACGTTTATTGGCAGAAGCGGATGTTCGCGTACCCATCCCTTACGACTGTATCGACGGCGTGCTACTCATGGAATTAGTCACCGATGCCAACGGCGATGTGGCACCGCGCCTAGGCGACATCACCATGACAGATGAAGAAGCCATCGGCAATTTTGTTATCGTCATGCAAGATGTCGTTCGTATGCTGTGCGCAGGCATCGTACACGGTGATTTATCAGAATTTAATGTACTACTCGACGAACACGGCCCCGTAATTATCGACCTACCCCAAGCCGTCAACGCCTCCGCCAATAACAATGCAAAAGCCATGTTACTGCGCGACGTAGATAATATGACGCGCTACTTTGGGCAGTTTGCATCCTTCTTATTAGAAACAAAATTCGGCAAAGAAATTTGGAAACTTTACGAAGAAGGCAAGCTCAAACCCGACACCATACTAACAGGCGAATACGAAGAAAGTGCTGATGAAGCCGATGTAGACGGCGTGCTAGAAGAAATACAAATTGCCTTTGATGAAGAGCAAAAGCGATTGGAACGGTTGCGGGAAAATGAGGCTTAACTTTACGCTGTCTTAGTCCCCTCCACCTAGCAGGGGGAGGGTTAGGGAGGGGGTAGAAATTCTCCCCCCTCCCCAGCCCTCCCCCCGCTGGGGAGAGGGAGCGCTCTCACTTTGCTTTTATCCTACGCGCTCTAAAAAAATCCTTCAAAATCTGCCCGCACTCTTCTTGCATCAAGCCACCTTCAACTTCAACTCGATGGTTATGATAATCCTGCGAAAACAAATCAATGGCACTACCCGCCGTGCCTGTTCGTGGGTCTGGTGCGCCAAAAACCACATTCGCAATACGCGCATGAATAATCGCCCCCGCACACATAGTGCAAGGCTCTAGCGTGACATAAAGCGTGGTATTGGGTAGGCGGTAATTCTCAAGAATTTTACCTGCAGCACGAATAGCCATAATCTCGGCGTGTGCAGTAGCATCATGATCGACTATAGGTTGATTCCAACCCTCAGCTATAAGCTCATCATCCTTAACAATCACAGCACCAACAGGCACTTCACCTTCATCGCATGAACGCTCAGCCAACTTTAAGGCGTGCGACATCCATTTTTGATCATCAGCAGAACTCACGATACAGTTAAAGGGAAACACAGTTCTGTTGAGCTTGTCGAACACACCCCCCCACTTTTGCAAGGCTGTTTTTTGAGAATACCAATAATAAAAGTATTTTTACTGCTCAGATCACCCCTAGAATTCGTCAGTCCAAGGCGGAAAATGTGAGCTTGCATGTGCAAGTGATCATTTTTCCAACGTAGGAATTGCTTTTTTAGGCTTACCAAAAAGCCAAAAAGTATATCGCTACACTTCCAGAGGAAGTATTGATGGTTGTCGAAGCAAAGACTGGCAGTGAGCAAGCTCACTCCCATTCTATGGTGGCTGGCGGCTTGCCCGAAATATCATAAGTAACCCGCGAAACATTCGCTATCTCATTAATAATCCGATTAGAAACCAAACTCAAAAATTCATAAGGCAAGTGCGCCCAACGTGCTGTCATGAAGTCAATCGTCTCAACCGCGCGCAGTGCGATTACATAATCATAACGACGACCATCGCCTGTTACGCCTACCGATTTGATTGGCAAGAACACCGCAAAGGCTTGCGAGGTTTTATTGTACAAATCATGCTTGTAGAGTTCTTCGATAAAGATGTTATCTGCAAGACGTAAAATATCAGCGAATTCTTTCTTAACTTCACCCAAAATACGCACACCCAAACCAGGACCTGGGAAAGGATGACGATGCACCATTTCGGCAGGAAGCCCAAGCTCCATACCGATGGTACGCACTTCATCTTTAAACAATTCACGCAGTGGCTCAACCAGCCCCAGCTTCATATCTTCTGGTAAGCCACCCACATTGTGGTGTGACTTTATCAAGTGTGCCTTGCCTGTTTTGCTACCTGCTGATTCGATTACATCGGGGTAAATCGTGCCTTGTGCTAACCATTTTGCATTGGTGAGTTTATTGGATTCTTCCTCGAATATTTCAACAAATAAGTTACCGATGATTTTACGCTTTTCTTCAGGATCTGTTTTGCCTTCCAATGCTTTGAGGTATCGCGCTTCTGCATTTACGCGAATCACTTTTACGCCCATGTGTTCCGCAAACATGGTCATCACTTGGTCGCCTTCATTCAAGCGCAATAAGCCTGTATCGACAAATACACAAGTGAGTTGTTTGCCTATGGCTTTGTGGAGCATTGCGGCAACCACCGATGAGTCTACGCCACCCGATAAGCCAAGGATGACTTCATCAGAACCCACCTGCTCTTTCACATTTTTGATACTGTCATCGATAATATTTTGTGGGTTCCACAAATTCGTACATCCACAAATCTCGCGCGTAAAACGCTCAAGTATACGACCGCCCTGCTTTGTGTGAGTCACTTCTGGGTGAAACTGAATACCGTAGAATTGCTTATCTTCATTGGCGATTCCTGCAATCGGCGCATTCTCGGTGCTTGCCATGAGCTTGAATGATTCTGGAATTTCCACCACATGATCGCCATGCGACATCCACACATCTAATAAGCCAAAACCTTCAGGGCTGACTTCATCTTCAATATCTTTCAATAAAGTCGTATGGCCACGCGCACGAACCTGCGCATATCCATATTCTTGATGATCAGCCGTCTCAACCTTGCCACCAAAATTCATCGCCATGGTTTGCATGCCGTAACAAATGCCCAATACTGGCACACCTAAATCATAAACGGCTGGCGGTGCAAACGGTGCATCATCGCCAATTGTAGATTCTGGACCGCCTGATAAAATAATGCCCTTAGCTTTAAAATCAATCACATCTTGATCGCTAACATCCCAAGGGTAAATTTCACAGTAAACGCCGACTTCACGGACACGACGTGCGATGAGTTGGGTATATTGTGCGCCAAAATCTAGGATAAGGATTCGGTCTGTATGGATGTTATTTGTCATTGGTTTTCTACTTTAAAGATTAAAAGACTTTTTTTGCCACGGAATCCACGGAAGAACACGGAAAAAGACAAAAATATAATAACTGTTCAGATTGCCTCTAGAGTTCGTCAGTTCGAGGCGGGAAAATTGAGCTTGCTACTGCAAGTGATGTTTTCCCAACGAAGAAATGGCGAACTATAGGGGCAAGCTGTACAGTTATGAATGGTAGTTGGGGGCTTCTTTGGTTATCGTTACGTCGTGAACATGGCTTTCTTTCATTCCTGCCCCTGTAATTCTCACAAACTCTGGCTTAGTTCGCATTTCTTCCAAATCACCACAGCCCACATAACCCATGCTCGAACGCACTCCACCTGTTAGCTGATGAATGATTGGCGCTAGTGGACCTTTGTAAGGCACTTGCCCTTCTATTCCTTCGGGTACTAATTTATCGGCGGCATTTTCTGATTCTTGGAAGTATCTGTCACTCGAACCGTCTGCCATTGCCGCTAGTGAACCCATGCCTCGGTATGATTTATACGAGCGACCTTGGTAGATAATAATCTCGCCCGGTGCTTCATCCGTGCCTGCAAACATGCCACCAAGCATCACACAATGTGCGCCTGCGGCTAATGATTTTGCAATATCACCTGAAAAACGAATACCGCCGTCTGCGATTAATGGTACGCCGCTGTCTTTTAGTGCTTCTGCTACATTCATAATCGCTGAAATTTGTGGAACACCTACACCAGCCACCATACGCGTGGTACAAATTGAACCTGGGCCTATACCAACTTTAACCGCATCTGCGCCTGCTTCAACTAGCGCTAATGCCGCCGCGCCTGTGGCGATATTTCCGCCAATCACTTCAACCTGTGGGAAGCTATCTTTCACCCATTTAACGCGATCTAAAACACCTTGCGAGTGTCCGTGTGCGGTATCGACGATTATCACATCAACACCTGCTTCTACTAATGCTTTTACGCGTGCTTCTGTGCCGTGACCTGTGCCGACTGCCGCACCTACGCGTAAGCTTTCTGATTCATCTTTACAGGCATTGGGGAAGTCTGTGGATTTTTGAATATCTTTAACGGTAATTAATCCGCGTAATTTAAACGCACTGTTTACAACTAAGACTTTCTCAATTCTATTTTTATGTAACAACGCTTGAATTTCATCTTTGCTAGCACCTTCTGTAACGGTGATCAGATCATCCTTCTGCGTCATAATTTCAGAAACGGGTTGATCTAGATTTGTTTCAAAACGTAAATCACGGCTGGTAACGATGCCCACTAAGTCATCACCGTTTTCAACAACGGGTACGCCAGAAATTTTGTTCTTTGCGGTTAACGCCATAACGTCACCTACCGACATATCAGCGCCAATCGTAATGGGATCTTTTATGATGCCGCTTTCAAAACGCTTTACCGTTGAAATGATTTTAGCTTGCTCATCAATCGTCATATTTTTATGAACAATTCCAAGCCCTCCTTCTTGTGCAAGAGAGATCGCTAACCTTG
>Ga0256844_10000166_pt1 | contig 26479 bp, 26 predicted proteins | sample MusselsmetaG_FD_189100 | JGI IMG/M metagenome (GOLD analysis project Ga0256844, IMG submission 189100) | Mussel associated microbial communities from hydrothermal vent at the East Pacific Rise, Pacific Ocean - Mussels | ecosystem: Host-associated > Mollusca > Shell > Unclassified ... | reverse complement strand
CCTCATATAGTTTTTCGCCTGGGCGTAGTCCTGAGTATTCTATCTCAATATCACCATCGGTGTTTTCTTCATCTTTAACACTTAGCCCAGCAAGCTTGATCATTTTTTTAGCCATATCGACAATTTTTACAGATTCGCCCATATCCAGTACAAATACTTCGCCACCTTTTGCCATAGCTCCCGCCTGAATAACTAACTGCACCGCCTCAGGAATAGACATAAAAAAGCGAGTAATCTCTTTATGGGTAACGGTTATTGGGCCACCCTCACGAATTTGCTGTCTAAATTTAGGCACAACCGAGCCTGATGAACCCAGCACATTACCAAAACGAACCATTGAAAAAGTTGTATTACAGTTTGGGCTTTCAGCAAGTGCTTGCAATACCATTTCTGCTATACGTTTTGAGCAGCCCATAACATTTGTAGGGCGAACCGCTTTGTCGGTTGAAATTAGAATAAAGGTTTCTACATTCCCTTCTAATGCATGCTCGGCTAACAATCGTGTTCCAAAAACATTATTACTTAATCCTGCAACAGGATTTTCTTCAACAAGGGGTACGTGCTTGTAAGCAGCAGCATGATAAATAGTTTGAACAGTTTTATGCTCAAAGAGGCGTTTAAGTAAAACCGGATTGGTTATAGAGCCTAATACCTTATTGAGACGAACAGAGTAACTCTGCTGCATGATTAACTCTTCAAGTTCTTGCTCAATTTGATAGAGTGCAAATTCGCTCTGCTCCAACAATATCAATTTTTTAGGGGATAAAGTAATAATTTGCCTACATAGCTCTGAACCAATAGAACCCCCTGCACCCGTAACCATAACAACTTTGCCACGAATATTTGCAGGCAATAATGTGCTGTCAGGCTCTATAACATCCCTGCCTAATAAGTCATCAATATCAATATCTTTAATATCAGAGGCTTTTAACTTACCACTCGCTAAATCAGCAAAAGCGGGAATACTACGAACATTAACAGTTAAAGGCTCAAGTCGATTAAGAATATCTTGTCGCTTCTTGTGGCCTGCAGAAGGCATCGCAAGAATAACTTCTTTTACGGACTTTTCATTGATAAAGCCTTCTATTTGCAATGGTGAGTAAACATTCAGTCCGTTAATATTCCAACCTTTTAAACTGGCTTCATCATCAATAAAGCCAACTAGAGAATAAGCGGGATCGGTTTTTAAAATGGTTGCTAGCTGAGTACCTGCCGCACCTGCTCCATATATTAAAACTTTTTTACTTGCACTCTCACTAGCGTTATCACTGTATAACCAATGCTGTGCAAGCAAACGCGTGCTGGTGATAAACATAAAGGTCGTTAACCAAGCAATAAAAGCAACAGGCAGAGGTACTTTGATAAGATGAAAAACACTAGCAATACCAACCCATACAATCGTTGCAAGCAAGGTAGCAATAATAATAGAAGCAATAGCTTGACTACGGAAATACTTTAAAACCGCACGATACAAACCAAGCTGAATAAAAATAGGGGTAGATACAATAATAGTTAGAGGAATAATCAGCCACTCTTTCTCTTGTGGCAAAAAAGGCGCATCGTAAAACAAAGAAAAGCTTAATAAAACAATAAGAGGAATCGCAATAGCATCAAGCAATAAAAGTAATAATCGTTTTTGAGAACGCGGTTGTTTTAAGAGGAGGTTTTTAATATTTGGCAACATTTTTATCTTTTAATTGGTTGGGGGGGGGGTATGCCTAATAATATAGCACTTAATTATGTTAGTTTATTTATTTGCTTAAAAATAGTCGTTATAACTTCACATGTTTTATCAATTTCATCTTTAGTTAATGTTGGGTGGACTAAAAACATCAGGCTAGTCTCCCCAAGCTCTTTTGCTATAGGTAAATCAGCTAAAGGTCGAAATCCTGTCCTATCAAATGCCGTCTCTTTGTATATTTCAGAGCAAGAGCCAGCAAAACAAGGGATGCCTTGGTTGTTTATTTTTTCAATGATTTTATCTCTAGTCCAATTCTCCGGTAACTTCTCTTGTCGGATAAATACATAACATTTGTACCAAGCATGCTCCACATCAGAAGGTAGGTGAGGCACACGAATAAAATCAGCAAACTGTTCACAACAATCTAGAATCTTATTAGCATTATTGGTTCTTGCTTGATGCCATTCAGGCATTTTTTTAAGTTGAATACGTCCAATAGCAGACTGCATCTCCGTTAATCGCCAGTTAGTCCCAAAAGACTCATGCAACCATCGAAAACCGGGGGGGTGTGCTTTATTAAATACAGTATCATAGGATTTTCCATGGTCTTTAAAAGCCCACATTTTTTTCCACAAGGATTCATCATTAGTGGTAACCATGCCACCTTCACCACCGGTTGTCATAATCTTATCTTGGCAGAATGACCATGCAGCCACATGCCCTAAAGAACCAATAGATTTACCTTTGTAGCTTGCACCATGCGCTTGAGCACAGTCTTCGATGACTTTAATTTTATGCTCATTGGCTAATGTCATTATAGGCTCCATATCGCAAGGCCAACCCGCAAGATGTACCACAATAATCGTTTTCGTCTTAGGCGTTATAACAGCCTTAATGGTTTCAGCGGTAATATTTTGAGAGTTAGCATCAACCTCAGCAAAAACAGGTGCTGCACCACACATAACAATAGCGCTGGCAGATGCAATAAAAGTACGAGGTGTAACAATAACCTCATCATCGTTATCAAGACCAAGACAATGTATTGCTAATTCCAAAGCAACAGTGCCATTTGCCAAGGCAATGGCATATTTACAATTTGTATACTCGGCAAACTCTTTTTCAAATTGTTTACCTTCGTCACCAGTCCAATAATTAACTTTATTAGACAGGAGTATATTTTTTACGGCCTCTGCCTCTTCATTTGAGAAGGAAGGCCATGGGGAGAAAGGTGTATTTAGCATAAAATTTAACTTATATTTTAAGTGGTCTTACTGGGGCACCAATTATAGTTGTAGAGGCATTAATATCACGTATTATTGCTGTTCCAGCACCAATAACTACATCATCATTTATTTGTACTTCTTGAATTATGGAGGCACCAATACCAACCCAGCTTCTCATGCCAACACTTACAGCCCCAGCAATATGTGCACCAGGGCTTATATGTACATAATCTGCAAGTTTACAGTCATGGTCAACAGTTGCACCAGTGTTAATAATACATCCATTTCCTAATAAACAATCTGTATTTACAACAGCATTGGCAAAAATAACAGAGCCTTCTCCAACCCTAACCGTAGGGCTAATATATGCCTTGGGGTGAATCACAGTTGCTATACTGGCATGCTGATTATGTAGTAATTGTTGTTTTTCTGCTCTTATTTGATTATTCCCAATAGCAACAACAATACCGTGATAATTTGATAGAGATTCTAATAATGTAGAGGTACTACCAATAACTTTCCAAATTCCATTTGTTTTACAAGCAGGCCACTTATCATCAAAGAATGAAATTTCATCCCAAATCTCCATTTGCATGGCGGTGTCTGCAACAACTTTTCCATGACCACTAGCTCCTAAAATTGCAAGATGTTTCATTCATTGTTCCCTGTAAACTTTTGCATTGTGGCTTCACCAGATGCACTAATCCCATCACGTAGAAATACCTTCTTTACTGTTAGTAACAAAATTTTAATATCTAAAAAAAGTGATTGATTATCAACATACCATACATCCAGCTTAAATTTATCTTCCCAGCTAATTGCATTGCGTCCATTTACCTGCGCCCAACCAGTAATGCCGGGGCGAACCTTATGCCTTCGGGCTTGTTCGGGAGAATAGAGAGGCAGGTACTCTACTAACAAAGGGCGTGGGCCAACAAGACTCATTTCACCTTTTAATACATTCCATAAAGCAGGTAGTTCATCAAGGCTAGTTGAACGTAATAATTTTCCAAAAGGTGTAAGCCTATCACTATCTGGTAAAGAGTTACCTGATTCATCAATTGCATTTTTCATACTTCTAAATTTATAAATATCAAAAATTTTCCCATATAAACCAGGGCGTTTCTGAGAGAATAAAATAGGCTTCCCTAGTTTTAATACAATCAGAATAGCAACAATAAACATAATTGGTGAAAGCATAATTAATGCTAATAGCGATAGCATTATGTCAATGAAACGTTTCATAGCCCCATTATTTCCATAAGTTGGGCATTAACTTTATGTACATCATATTTTTCTTCTGCAAGTTCGCGGCTTCGTTTCCCCATGCGCTCCCATTGTGTTTGATTTTCAATAAACCATATCATGCGTTCAGCAAGTGCATTAGCATCAGCTTTAGGAACAAGATAACCATTTTCGCCATTGATAACTGTCTCACGGCAACCTGAAACATCCGTGGTTATTATGGGGCGTCCTATTGCCATGGCTTCTAACACTGTTCTTGGCATTCCTTCATGGTATGAAGGTAATACAAAAATATGGCAAGAGCGTATTGAAGGTCGTACATCACTTGTAGCACCTAAGTATTCGATATTGCCTGTTTTTTCCCATGTTTCTACCTCTGCTAAAGTTATTCCATCAGGAGAGGGGTCAGTAGGACCTTGTAATAGAAACTTGGTTTGAGGGTGTTTGTTCCTCACAATTTCTGCTGCTTGCGCATATTCGCGAAAGCCTTTGTCGCCTAACAATCTACCAATCGTAAGAAATATGGTTTCGGTGCTGTCAGGTAAAGAAGTATAATTAAACGCTAAAGTATCGACACCAGAGCCATTTACGAGTTCGCATCTATTTCTATCAATAATGCCTTTTTTAACAAAAACTTGAAGATTGTCAGGATTCTGAAAAATCACCTTATCAGCATTTTTTAAAGCTATTTTATATAAATTAGTGACAAGCTTTACTAATGAATTACGAATAAAGTTTCCTTCTTGAAAAGCAAAGCCTAGCCCCGTTATGAGTGCATAGAAGCGCGTGTTAGTTCTGAATCGGCTAGCTAGCCCGCCCCAAATAATTGGCTTAATAGTATAGGCAAAAATCACATCGGGGTTTTCTTTTTTAAAGTATCGGTATAAAGCAAACCATGTTTTAAAGTCAATGATTGGGTTTAACCCATTTCTTTTAATAATAAAGTGCTGATATCTAACATTTATCTTTTTTAACTGCTCAGCAATACTTGCATTCTTGGAGTGAGCCATTGCAATTACAGTGAATCCAGACTCACTCATTTGTTGTAATAACTTCCCACGGAAATTAATAAGTGATTCGGGCAGTGCGCCAATCATAATAATTTTCATATGAAATAATTTATTAGTAAGAGGAAAAATAATATTTAAACATGGGGATTAATAATAGCAAAAGCCGTAGTGTATATCAGCTATCTAACTATTTATAGTAGGTTGATAATACAATCACACGTGTTTATGTGGGCATTTAAAATAGTGTTATTTTAAGATAGATGTGTTTTTCTTTCTCATGTTAATAATGTTATATTCCCGCACCTTATTTATTGGTTGTTATTCGTTTAATTTGGAGCTTAATTTATGAAAGCTTTGGCAAGAAAAATACTTCACTTTTTTGGTCTTGAAGGGATTAGTAGAATTCTATTTTTAGAAAGTGATTTAAAAGAAAATGGTTGGTTTTTAAGTGTAAAGACAAAACAGTCAGTTGATAGAGATGGAAGCCCAATTCCTTGGGTAACCTATCCATTTATTGACTTTATTGATGGGCGCATTGATAAATCCATGGACGTTTTTGAATTTGGCGCGGGCAATTCATCCCTTTATTTTGCTAATAAAGCTAAAAGCGTAACTTCCATTGAGCATAGTCCAGAATGGTTTGAAATCATCCAGTCAAACAAAGTGTATGATAAAGATAATCTTGATATTCGGTTAGTTGAAATTCCTGAAGAATTGAGTAACCAAGGCTATCATAAGATGGCATTCATCGATAATGAAAATGATTATGTATATTCATTGAGACAAACTGGCAAGCAATATGATGTCATTGTTGTAGATGGTCTTTTTAGGAACTCTTGTATTATGCATTGTTTGGATTCCCTTACACCGAGTGGCGTTGTTTTTCTAGATAACACGAGTAAGCATTATAGAGATCAGTTAAAGAAAGGTACTGATTTCATGGCTAAAAACGGATTTAGAAGATTAGATTTTTCTGGGATGGGGCCAATTTATAGCCGAAAAAGTTGTACAACGGTATTTTATCGAGATGATAACTGTTTCAATATTTAAACTTTTGAATAAATTTATTTGTGAATAATATGAAAATAAGTATTGTTACTGTTGTTTTTAATGCAAAGGAGAGTCTGCAAAAAACATTAGAGAGTATTAGGGCACAGTCCTATGAAAATATCGAACTTGTAGTGATAGATGGTGCCTCTACAGATGGCACTCTTGAACTTTTAGAAATAAATAAAGATATGATTGATGTATTAGTGTCGGAACCAGATGATGGTTTGTACTATGCAATGAACAAAGGCAAAGATTTATCAACGGGGGATTTTACATTATTTATGAATTCTGGTGATGTATTTGTTAGTGATAAAGCACTTTCGCAAATTGCACAGTCTATGACAGATTCTAATACTTTTTATTATGGGAATACTGTTATTTATTACGGAAGTACATTTAAGATCGCTCCAGAAACACACCATCAATCAGTTTTTTTTCCTAAAGTTTTTTACAAGAATGAAGATTATGATGCCGAAAAATATAAAATAACAGCCGAAGGTGATTATATTTATAGGGCGCTAGATCAGCACCCCGCAAAACACATTGATGTTGATATTATTTACTCCCGAATTGATGGTTTTAGAGTGCATCGTTACAGTACTCTGTCGGGGTCACAACAAATTTATAAAGAAGTTATCGAATTAATGAAACAGCATAGCAAGGTTGTGCCTTTGTCTTTTAAAGTTACTTACCCTGTAAAAAGTTTGATGAAGTTTGTTGCTTTTAAGGTTGGTGGGTTACCTTTAGTTGCTAAGATGCTATTACGGTCATACAAAGATTCAGAAAGAAAATATAATCTTATTGATAAGCCTTAATAGCTATTTATTAATAGTATTATTTAAATATCCCATACAGATTTTAAAAAATGAAAAAATATTACGATATAAAAGAAAGTAGATTGATAAACCTAGATAAAGAGGTTTGTCAGCTTAGTGAATGGGTGAATGAACAAAAATCATCTTGTCTCTGTGCAATACACCCAGATGGATTTCATATTTTTACCTCTCCGGAAGAGTTAGCAAAATCGGATGAATATAATGAAGATGACCCTTATAGTGTAAGTGATAATATCGAAAGTGATTTTCATCAACGTAGATTTAAATATACGAACAAGCTTATAAAACAATATGCTCCAAATAAAAAGCTAAAAATTCTTGATCTGGGGTGTGGAGAAGGACACCTTACGGGGGTAATAAGTCAGAATCAGGATCACGAGGTATATGGTTTAGATTACTCAATTTCTGCAATAGAATATGCCAATAAAAATTTTACAGGAATAGACTTTGTAGTTGCTGATGCTTATCAACCACCTTATGAAGATAATTATTTTGATGTGGTGATATGTAATAATATTTGGGAGCATGTTCCTGACCCATTGAGTTTATTAAATCAAATTACTCGAGTTATAAATCCTGGGGGCTTGTTGATTATATCAACACCTAGTCGTTATAGGTTTGGAAACGTTCTAAGAATATTGGTGGGTATTGGCACTCGTTTTGTATCTAAACTGCATGTAACTGAATACAGTGTTGGACAAGTAAAAGAGCAATTAAGATTTGGGGGTTATGAAATTTTAGATGCATCTTCTCCTGTGATTAAAGAAAAAAATATTTTTTTCACCACGCTTAAATGGCTTATGTTTCTTTGTATAAAAGCAATTAGATCCCCCCATATTTTGGAAGCAACTGTCTTTTATACGGCAAGAAAACGTAAGTAGTTGAATTTCTTATTATGCTAAAGAAGATCTATGAAAATAGCCCGTTATGGATGCAGAATTTATTTATTTCTGCATACGGATATAAGTTATTTAAACAACGCTATGGAAAAGCTTATTTTGATAGTCGTAGTCAGTATTTAGAGAATACTAATAAAAATTTTCAAGAAGAGAAAGAGGCCCAATTTTCTGATCTAAAAAACTTTATTGAATTTGCTTTCCAGCATAGCCCTTTTTATAAAGATTTTTATAAGCATGTTGATTTTTCTAAAATACAATCAGTAGATGATTTGCCTGAGCTACCAATCCTTGAGAAAGAAACCTTTAGACAAAATGTGGAAACTATTTATACGATCTCGGAAGCTGATTCAATTATGTCTTTTACAGGAGGAACCACCGGAAAGGCAATAAAAGTTTTGTTTACTAAGGATGATTTCCAAAGAAGAATGGCTTACTTGGATGCATTCAAGATGAAGGTTGGTATAGACCCTTTTAAGTCCAAGAAAGCAACTTTCAGTGGTAGGCAGTTTGCAAAAAAAGGTTCTTCAGATGTGTTTTGGAGATACAATCGAACTTATAAGCAAAGACTCTATTCAACGTTTGATCTCACTGAAGAAAATATGCCGGCTTATGTAACAGATTTAAATTTATTTAAACCTGATGTTATTAATGGGTTTGTATCCGCAATTTATGAAATTGCAGAATTCATTGAGAGAAATAAATTAATATTAGATTTTATACCAAAAGCTATTTTCACCACCTCCGAAACATTGATGCCTCATCATAGGGAACTCATTGAAAGAGTTTTTAATTCAAAGATATATAATCAGTATGCCTCTGCAGAAGGCGCTCCTTTTGTGACTGAGTGTAAAGAGGGAAAGTTACATTATAATTTAGATACAGGGGTGATTGAATCTTTAGAAACGGAGTATGGAGTAGAAATGCTGGTGACATCTTTTACTACTCATGGAACCCCTTTAATTAGGTATCGCATTGGTGATAAAATTAAATTTAGTCAAGAGCAAAAATGTGGGTGTGGATCAAGCCACCCGATCATAGAGAGTATCGAAGGAAGGCAGGTTGAATTTCTATATGCCTCTGATGGCAGTAAAGTAAGTTTAAGTCATTTGGCAGATGTTATTAAAGGCTTACCTAATAATGTTAAAAAAATGCAATTTATTCAAGAAGGCATGGATTTTATTATTGTTAAGTTAGTTGTTGAAACGAGTATGTATACTCAAAAAAATGAAGAATCAATTCTATCTGAAATGAAGAATAGGTTTGGTGAGAATACAAAAATAAAGTTCGATTATGTAAATGATATCCCTCGAGAAAGTAGCGGAAAGTTTGCTTTAATTAAAAATAAGCTGGTTTCAAAATGAAGATAGCATTATTAGGGGATATTTTATTCAGTGGGAAATTTTGTGTTAATACAAACCCTGATGTGTATTCTTATTTTAAAAAAGTTGCTGATCATTTAAAACAATACGATTATGTTGTTGGGAATTTAGAGACCCCTTTTGTTAGCAATCAAAAGCCATTTAGTGCGAAATCAGCACATGTAAAATCAGATGTTGAAAATATTTCACTTCTTCGATACCTAAATATTAGTATTGTGAATCTTGCAAATAATCATATTTATGATTTTGGTAAAGGGAGTCTGGATTTAACTAAATCGTTGCTTTCAAAGAATAATATTCAATATTTTGGAGTTGATGATAAACAAGTATTTTTGAATGACTCGGTGGCTAGTGTCGCGTTTCATGGCTATTGTTGCTACTCAACGAACCCTTTTGGCTTAGATTGTGGTGTAAATAAACTAGATGTAACAAAGGTGATGAATTTATCAAAGGAGAATGACAGCAATGGTATGCTAAATATTATATCTGTTCATTCTGGGCAAGAACATATTCATACTCCAGATTATAATCTTGTGCGAATGGCAAGACAATTTGCAGAAGAGTGTCCTTATGTTTTTTATGGGCATCATCCCCATGTTATCCAAAGCATGGAAGAATATAAAAAGTCGTTAATTGCATATAGTTTAGGTAATTTCTGTATTGATGAGGTTTATACAAGTAAGTCACCTAAGCCTATATTTGTTCCATCAGAATACAATAAAAGATCTTTTATTCTTGCGTTAGATATTAATGAAGATGGCCTGTCTTCATACGAAGTAATCCCTATTTATATCGGTGAGAATGAAATTAGAATAGGCGATACTAATATTTTGCAGGACATAAAAGAGTATTCGGAAGAACTTAATAAAGATGTACCTACTTATAAACAAGAACGGCAAGATAAAATAAACCGATACATTGAATCTAGAAAAGCATTACGCGATCTAAACTGGTATATAAAACGCCTAAATTATAATTCTGTAAAACAAATTATAGCAACAAAGAAGAACTTTAAGCTTTATAAACAATATGTAATCAATAAGCTATTGTAGTTATTCAAGGTCGTTTTGCTTGCCTTATAATTAGGGGCAGCTTGAGTATAATTAACCCCATTTTGATGATGAGAAATATATGAAAGAAAATCACTTTACCATTATTCTTCCAACAAGGGATAGAGAAGATACTCTTCAGTGGAGTCTTAAAACTTGCACCATGCAAGACTATGACAATCTAACTATTATTGTTAGTGATAATATGAGTATTGATAATACCGAAGAGATTGTTAAATCTTTTAAAGACGAGCGAATTAAGTATGTTAAAACGCCACGCCGTATTAGTTTGTCACACAACTGGGAATACGGACTTAGCTTTGTTAAAGATGGTATTGTTACTTTTTTAGGAGATGATGATGGCTTTTTAGTCGATGGTATTAGTGAGGCAAATGAGTATTTTAACGAATATAATTTAAAGGCACTCATGCAAGAACGAGATGGGTATGCTTGGCCAAACCACATAGACGATACTCAAAGAAATAGGCTTGTTATCACATTAGAAGAAAAATTTGAAATGATTAATAGTCGTGAAATGCTTCATAGATCGTTAGCTAAGCCAGTAGAGTATATGAAGTTACCAATAATTTATAAGGGTTTTGTAGAGTATGATAGTTTCAAAAAAATAATGAATTTATCTAAATCTAGGAATTTTTTCAGGTCTATGATTCCTGATGTTTATTCTGGAGTTGTTTTTGCAAGTCTTCTTGAATCATATGGGTTCTCTCATAAGACATTTTCTCTCAATGGTGCTTCTGGTAATAGTGGAGGGAGTGCAATATTTAACCCTAAAGGAAATACAGCGCCTGCAAAAAAACTATTGTCAGAAGAAAACATTCCCATTCATGATAAAATGGTATTTGCGCCCTCCATTCCCTTTATATTAGGAGAGTGCATTTTACAAGCTCAAGACATAGGATTATTGAATGATTTACCTCTTGATTTTAAATCGTTATTAAAAACGGCCTTATTAGAGGCAGATAAAGCGCATCCTGAAACATCTGCTAAAGTTAAAAAAGCTATAGAAGAAGTAGGCATAAAAAACAATCTAGAAGATTATGTTAAGGATTTACTCATTAGTAGTAGCAAACCTTTAAGGCCTCGATTAGGTTATATAAATGGGATTGATATTGTTAATAAAAGGCTCAGTTTGGACGCTAGTAAGTATGGTGTCACAAATATTTATGAAGCAGCTTTATTGCATCATAAAATAAAAAATGAAAAGCCTAGAGAATTATTTGGCCCAGTGAATACAGGGGTTTCAACGCTGAAACTTATTGCAAATGAGCTTAGAAGAAGAATTTAATTTTTATTTGTCAGCCAGTTTTAATAAATATACAATCAGCGTCTAAGAGTTCTCCTGTTTTAGGGTCTGGCATTTGTGCCATTGTCCCATGAAATTGAAACCCTAGTGTAATCAATGGTTGATAGATTTTATCAAAAAGAGGCTGATCTTTGTAAAGCTCTTGATAGGATAGTTCTATAATTAAAAGCTTGGCTTTTGAAAATGTTTCTAAGCCACCGCTCAGCACTTTATCTTCAAAACCTTGAACATCTACTTTTATCATCAAGTTCGAACCTAAGTCTAGATTTTTTGTGATATCGTCAAGTCTCTTAACGGGTACTGTTAGCTGCTTTGACTGGCTCGTATGTGGAAAATGTTCTTTATGTTTCTCTCCCATTTGTAAGAAAGAAGATGAGGGAGCGTAATTACTTTGCTCAATAATAAGGTCCTCGTTCTTTTCACCTAAACCACAGTTAAACCCTTGATATTTATTGTCCTCTCCCCCCATGTTAATATTCATTTCCTTATAGCAACTAGGTAACGGCTCAAAGGCATAAATTTGTGCATTGGGTAATAGTACTCGTACGGTTTTAGAAAATAATCCTATATTGCCTCCAATATCGAGTAAAGTATCAATTTCTAATTGATAGAACCATGGAGCGTTTAATCTATTGTATAGGTCGGCGATTCCTCCTTGTGATCTTACGTAAAGAGAATAAGGATTGGCCGCTAACCCGATTGCGCGTTGTGCATAGTTGACGATTTTTGATTTTTTTAACATAGGGGACTAACTCTGAATGTGAATAATAAAATATTTTAAGCTTTAGCTTTCTTCAAATTGAAAAAAGCTAAAGCTAATAGTATGCCAATACTTGGGATATGATGTCGAGAAGCTGTACCCCAATTAATTGTTCCAATTGACCAAATCGTTTCGAGTGCTAGATATGATAAGAAGCAAAATAATACTGGACGATAGTAACTTGAAGGGGCATTTCGTAATGATTTAATGGCGTGCCAAATTAACCAAAAGCGCAATAAATTTTCTAAAAAAACAGGAATATCTATTATTGATGAAATTCTCCATGGAGCAGGCTCAAATAGATATTGAATAAGTGACATGGGTATAAATGTTATTAGATCAGCTGCTCCAGAAATATTCACGCTAAATTTATACATAGCACGGGCATCAATTTTTAATGCCCCTTCCTGTTTATGGCTTATAGCATTAGTAATACCCTCTTCAAGGTTAAACGCTTGATCTTGAATGAAATTGATGCCGTAAAATAGTACTAGAAATATAAAAGGCAAGGCAATGATAAGTTTTATAAATGATTTATTTCCCTTTTTACTAGTACTTGAAAAAAATAATGTGAGAGCTATTGATACTATACCAAAGGCCATTAATCCTCCATGCAAGCTACCTGCGCCTATTACGCCAATTAATAGAATCCACCAGTACCTAGGTGTTTTTTTCAAAATTATCATTAGGGCAGCATATATTATCATATTCACAAATAATAATTGATACACTTCACGTAGAGTGACGCTTGTATACATTAAGGATGAAGGCAAAAATGTGTAGATTAATATCACCCAATATTGACTACGCTTATTTAATGATAACAGCTTTAATATTTTTATTAGAAATGAGGCTGAAAATACCCAAGTAATACACGAAAGCATACTTCCTAAGAAAAGTGAATCGCTAGTGATTGAATATACAACCCCTAGTATGTAAGAATAAATCCATCCAATTTTAAAAGTTTCTAATGTTAAATTTTGTGAATACTCTAGTGCTTTTAGATGAAAGGCTGCAGCATCTAGCCCCGCACCGAAGCTGGGTCCAAAAAAGCCATTCCATATTGCGATTGATACTCGTATTAATAATCCTATTGATACGAGATAAAAGAGTGAGCGTGATACTTTATATTCCAAAACAATTGCCAATTTTATAATAGTTTAGAGTTTATTCTAATGCGCCTTATAAAGCTTAGTATTTTTGTGCGTAGTGTTAAAGTTGCAACGGCACTACTTAGAAGAATCGTAACCAAGGTAAAAAATAACCATGCTAACTGAGTGAAGGTAGACATAAAGGAAGAAGGAGCTATCCAAGAAAGCAGAAAGGCTGTAATGGTTGCGCTTGTCATGGGGAATAAAATATCTTTGGTATACCAGCGCCACTTTTCATTTGATAGTATTTTACGGTACATAAAATGAACCCCAAATAAGATATATCCCGCATTTATAAATACCCAAATCCATGCTGCAGCTATTGCTCCATATAAGGGTGTTAGCCATAATATTGTTGGGATAATAATGGTGACGGCTAGAATATTGATTTTGATAGTAAGGCTAGTCCAACCATAGGCAAGTTGTGTTTGATAGGGTATCCACATTAACCCATTGAGTAGGTTACCAAGTGCAAGAGGTACTACCAGTAATGCAGATTTTTCTGCTAAAGCAGTGTTTTGGGTCCATAAGAGCAGAATGGGCTCGGCGAAAAATATCAAAAAAACAGCAACACTACCCAGTATAACGGTTACGAGTTGAGCGGCTTTATGGTAATTTTGAATCAACTGTATTTGTTCATCGCGAGCGACAAGTTTACTAAAATGAGGAAAAAAGGCTTGGCTTATTGGGGCTACAAGGATGAATAGCGCGCTCGCCACTAGTGCAGCTAAAACATAATAACCAAATTCTTCTAGGGTAAGTAACTTTGAGAGTATGATTTTATCAACTTGCGTAAGTAATAAGCCTAAAAATGTAATGGCAAGCATTCCGCTTGCATATTTCCATATGCCACGTAGCGCATCTATGGAAAATTGTCCTTTGCTATTTGCAGGAGGAAGGGCTTTATATACGGTAAATGCAAAAATACTTACCGTTATAATCGATACAACCCCCTGCCATATAAAAAATGCTTCTAAGGTTGGAGATATCCAGATAAGAATGCCTACAGAGCCTAAGCCTTTCAGGGTAGCCATTACACTATTGATAACATTAAGAGCGACTTGTTTTTGTAAGCCTATAATACTACTGCGGTAAATATTTTCAATGAAACGTAGTGCTACAATAACTCCCATGACGACAAAAGCCTGAGAAACAATTTCAGGAGATAATTTTTCTGCTTTTAGCCAGTCTGATGCAAGCCAATCTGATACACCCCAAAGGGAGACTGCAATAAATAAAGCAATACTCAGTGCAATAATTTCTATACTACGTAATAGATTACGTATGGATTGTGGGTTATGCGCTCCACCTGTAAAGCGAGCCATTTCTCTGCTTAATGTGGGAGTCATCCCTGCATCAAGTAGTGCTAACCAGCCTTGTAATAACGCAAAAACACCTATAATTCCAAATGCTTCTATACCTAAATATTTAATGTATAGAGGAACAAAGGCCATTTCCATTATGGCTCTCCAGCCTTGACCTAGGTAGTTCGCAATAATATTTTTTTTCAGTGATGCCCTCAAGTTAGTTTTTAAAAATAATTGAGTTAAATGTTGGCAAATAGTTGTTAATCATATTCTATAATATTTCACAGTATTTTATGGTGAACCAGAGCTTATTTTTATCCATTGATTTGACTCGTGACAATATCGTTTAATTGGTTTTGCAGGGGCTCCAACGACGACTGTAAAGGCAGGAACTGACCGTGTTACGACACTATTAGCCCCAACTATAGAATGCTCGCCCAATGAAATATCCCCAGCTATAAAAGCGCCATAACCTACCCACGCTCCCTCTCCAATAGATATTTTCCCAGGTAGTAGTGGTTGTTGAATAATCCCTAGTTTTGGGTTGCTGTAGTCATGGTGAGAGTCGGCAATATATACATGATCTCCGATTGTTACATCATGCCCAATATCAATACTATTGACGCAGGATAAAGTACAACCTACGCCTACAAGGACATTATTGCCTATATTAATGTGAGGATTAAATGATTGAGTCCCATATCTTTTAATTGCTATCAGGCGAGTGTTTCTGCAAATACTGGAATGGCTTCCCAAACTAACACAATTGATATTTTTTGATTCAATAAATGGACTAATATATGCCCCTTTCCCTACATGCCTAAGTAATTGCCTGTAAAGCCAACTATAGGGAACCGATATGAGTAGCTCAAGGCGGAATTTTTCAAGCAGGAAATTAAGTATGGATATCATTTAAGACTCATATATTTTAAGGCTAATTATAACTTTGCAATACCTTCAAGTCCAAACCGTCCTAACATAAACGGAATCATTATGGTCTTTCTCTTATCAAATATACAATAAGAAACTATATTTCTAGTCAATACGTTTAAGATATCCGCTAGGCGCAACACTAATTAACAATTGATTATCTATGCTCTTGTCAATTTCAAATTCAGGATGATTTTTCAAGTATTCCCATACTGCAGTCTTTGGATTATTCCCAGGTTCCCATGGGCGATTGGAAAACATTTCTTCAGGAAGGTCTTCTACAATCGTATCAAATACGACACAGTAACTTCCTACAGAGGTTAAAGGAGCATATGCTTCTAGTTCAGCTAGTACATGATCATGGGTATGATTGCTATCTAAACAAATAAGTACTTGTTTTTTAGTGGCAGCCTTAGCTTTCACTTGCTCGATGATTTCAAGAGCAATACTCGAACCTTCAATCATAGATATTCTTTTGAACATCGGGTGTGTTTCAATAGCATCTCGATTATGTTGGCGAATATCAATATCTATTGCTACCACCTCAGCATCTTGTGGGCCACCACATGCCGCGTTTAATTCTAACATTGAAGCGGAGAATATTAGCGAACCTCCATGAGCAATCCCTGTTTCAATTATCAAATCGGGTTGAATTGACCAAATTAATTCTTGCATAGCTACTATATCTTGAGGATATTGTATTATAGGTCTTCCCAACCATGTGAAATTATAAGAATATTGAGAGTCAATAGAAGACTTTAAGAAGTTTTTAGTATCTTCTCGTAAAGATTCATTTGTTTCATTTTGTGAAAGACGTGTTAGAGTTTCTTGTTTAAATGTGTTCATTGGTCGATACCATAGTAATTGAATTGATTATTTGTTAACGCTTTAATTTCTTCTAAATAGTTGCCATTCATTATTATTATGTTTGTGTCATCTGGTGCATTGTTAAGTATCTCAGGGGAAGATACTTTTATTCCAGTAGAGGCAATAAACTTTCCTTGTTTGGCGGGATTAATATCAATAATTGACTCAATGTTAACCCCCCTTTTTTTCATAAATAAAGAAAAAATAACGCCTTTAGAGGCCCCCCCCCAAACGACTGATTTTTTTGATGAGGTGTTAAGCAATGTTTTAAAGAAATCTATATTGGAAATAAAATTATTAGGAAAATTAACTCCTTCGGGGTTAGTGTATTTTGGCTTTCTGATACTTGCTAAATCAGCAACAACATAAATATATTGGCCTCCAAATATATGCCCACTGCTGTATACTTTTTTAAAGATTCTTTTAAAATCAGATAATGTAAAATAATTTACATGCTCATAAAACACATCAAACCAGGCACGTTTTCTGCAAATCCAGTCAAAGCACGGTACTTCAATATATATTTTTCCTTGGTTTCCATTTGATTCACAAATATCAAAAAGAAAATCTACAGGGTTTTGCACATGTTCGAGTACATGCCTTAAAATTACCCCATCAGCTTTTATTCCTGTTTCTGGAGTAAAAAATTCTTTTACAATATTTTTATTTCCACCTTCATAAGTAGGGTCTAATCCTGTTATCTTGAAACCAAGGTTATGCAGATTTTCTAGAAAGTATCCCTTGCCACACCCCACCTCGATTAAGGTATTGTCATCAAAGTTTTCCTTGATAATTTTAGCAACATTATCAAGATGGTTTTGAAATAAAACACTTACAGCTTGCTCGTTTTGATAATTTTTATCATATGTAACTAATTCGGGTCGAAAAGATTTATTATAAACTAATCCTGTTTCTAGGTTTTGCACAAGTTGCATATCACCTATTGAACAATTTTGGGCTTCTATTTTAGAGGAGAACATTGAGTTTTGAAGTACAGGCAGACCATTTAGTTTATAGAGCTCTTTTTCAATAATCATGGGTTAATAACCATATAAGTTTCCAGTTTGCTGTTATTTCCCCAGAAGGCTAAGGGCTCATAAGTTGGATATGGGTAGTAACCCAAATTTAGTTTTATATCCCAAGAATTTATATCAATCCATTTTTCTACTAGTCTTCTTATAGATATTGGGGTGCCAGAGCAAATATTAATTGATCCAATATTTTTTTCCAGTAAAGCAAGCCTAAAAATATAGTTAGCCACTTGTTTTATATCGAGATAATCACGAAGTTGCTCTCCTTTAGACATATTGAAGGTAGTATCTCCATTTTTGACGGCTTTTTTCAGTTGGGGGAAAATTGAATTTCCTGTCTGATTGTCTCCATAAATATAGAATAATCTAGCCCACGTTAAATTAAAACAGACTTCCCTCTGAAGGTATTCTAGCTGCTTCCTCAAAGAATTTTTAGCGAAGCCGTAAGGATTATCAGGATTAAATTCCATTTTTTCATCTAATTCTCCTGATTGCATACCATATTCAAAACAGGTTCCGGTAATGAAAAGTGATTTAAGCCCGTCTCTTATAAGAGAGCTTAAAAATTCATATTGTTTGGGTAGTTCTGTTTCAAAATGGTGCAGTGAGTTATAGTTTGGCAACCCATCCCAAGCTAAATGAATAAGCACATCTGGAGCCCCAATCTTTTCGAAAGTATCGCTGGGTGGATTGTGAATATCCAGTTGTATAATTTTGAGCGTTGGATTGACTTTAGTATCTGTATCTAATGAATTGGAATTTCTTACAACTGCAATAATTTCTGTATCAATTGCATTCTGCTGTATGGATTTAATCAAATTACGACCAACAAAGCCATTTGCACCAGTAATTGCGATTTTCATTACGATATTTCCAGAAGTGGAACAGCTGTAACAAAGTTTCCATTCCAAGACTCAATATAATTAAGTTGTTGCATTACTTCTGCTTTAAGGTTCCAAGGTAATATAACCACATAATCAGGTTTTTTATTTTTCAACTGCTGCTCTTCCACAATAGGTATGCGACTGCCCGGCATAAATTTATCTTGTTTTGCTGGGTTTCTATCAACCACAAATGATAGTAGGTCGGGTCGTACACCAACATAATTCATCATCGTATTTCCTTTTGCTGCGGCACCATATGCAGCGACTTTTTTCCCTTGTTGTTTTGCCTGTAGCAGAAATTCAAGAAAGTCTATTTTGATTTTTTCTGCCTTCTGCTGGAAGCCTTGATAGAACTCAAGTGTATTCATACCCAGATGAGTTTCCTTTTTATGTAGTGTTGAAACTGTCTCATTGATTGGGTAGGGCTGAGTATCACTGCGTTGAGCATAGACTCGCAAACTGCCACCGTGAGTGGGTATTTCTTCCACATCAAAAACTGTTAAGCCATTGGCTTCAAAAATTGCTTGTACGGCTGCTAATGAAAGGTAGGAGTAATGTTCGTGATAGATTGTATCGAATTGAATTTTTTCTACAAGGTTTAGAAGATGGGGGAATTCAAAGGTTGCTACGCCATTTGGTTTAAGCAATATGGAAAAGCCTTTTACAAAATCATTGATATCTGGAACATGGGCCAATACATTGTTAGCTACTGTTAGATCGGCTTGTCTTCCAAGGCCTACCAACTCTTCCGCTTTTTCAATACCGAAAAATTCTTCAATAATGTCAATTCCTTTTTCTTTGGCAGCTTGCGCTGTGCTATGTGTTGGCTCAATACCGTAGCAAGGTATATCTTTTTGCTTTACGTATTGAAGCAGATAGCCATCATTTGCTGCTATTTCAACAACCATACTTTTTTTGTCTAAAGTAAAGCGAGATGTCATATTCTCGACATAATGCTTGGCATGTTCCAGCCAAGATGTTGAAAAAGAACTGAAGTATGCATATTCATCAGAAAACATTTCATTTGCGCCGACAAAGTCCTCTGTTTGCACTAACCAACATTGATCGCAAACCATAACTTTTAGTGGATACCACTTTTCAGGCTCCTTCATGCTTTGTTCTGTTAGATAGGAGTTTGAAGGTGGTGAACTACCAAGGTCGATGAATGTATGGGTAAGCTCATGTTTACAATGTCTACATTTCATTAATTATGATTCCTTCAAAATGGTTTTCGATAAACGGATGATTGCTATCTCGTTCTGATATTTCACTTACTTGTAAAGGCCAATCAATAGCAAGCGTTGGATCAAGCACATTAAGTGCGCCTTCTGAGTTTGGCGAATAAAATGATGAATGAAGATAAACTAGTTGGCAATTATCAGTAAGCGTTTGAAATCCATGGGCAAAGCCATCGGGGATATATAGGCTGGATTGGTTTTCTGCACTTAATATTTCCGCGTGCCATTGCAAAAAGGTTGAAGAGTCTTTACGAATATCGACTGCTACATCCAGAATTTCTCCTTGCAAGCAGGTCACTATTTTGGTTTCAGAGTAGGGTGGGCGTTGAAAATGCATTCCTCTGATTGTCCCTTTTGCTTGAGTCAAAGTATGATTTATTTGTGCTACTGCTCTTCCAAAGCCAATAGTTTTAAACTCCTTTGCACAAAAAAAGCGACTAAAAAAACCACGGCTATCCATAATCGGCTTACGGTTTATGCGTAGTAGTCCATTAAGTGGTGTTTCAATAAAGTCAAAATGCTGGCTCATTATGACAGATGATCCTGTTGGTAATTTTCTATCTGCCTCAGTGTAAATTTGTGCATATCTTCATTGTTATGCCAAGCCTTATACCACTGTACTGTTTCACTAAGAGCTCTATCAAGGTTCCAAATAGGATTCCATTTAAGTAAGGTTTTAGCTTTAGAGCAATCAAGTTTCAGATCGCGAGCTTCATGTGGATGTGCTCCTTCATCTAACTGCCACTGTGCATTTTCACCCCAGCTTTTAACCATAATATCTGCCAGAGTAGCGACTGGTTGAGCATCTTCATCATTAGGGCCAAAATTCCAGCCTTGATCAAATTCTTTAGGTTGCTCGATAAGTTGTTGACAAAGTAAAAGGTAGCCCGATAGTGGCTCCAAAACATGTTGCCATGGGCGAGTAGCCAAGGGATTTCTCACTAAAAGAGGCTTATTGTTTATAAAAGCATGCATGGCATCGGGGACAATACGGTCTTTTGCCCAATCACCCCCACCAATGACATTCCCTGCTCTGGCTGTTGCTAAGGCAATTTTTGAATCTTGTAAAAATGATCTTCGATAGGAGGATGAGACTAATTCTGCACATCCCTTGCTGTTACTATAAGGATCATGCCCGCCCATTGGCTCATTCTCACGATAGCCCCAAACCCATTCGTTATTTTCATAGCATTTATCAGTAGTAATATTAAGAATTGCTTTAACACTAGAAGTGCTTCGAGCTGCTTCCAGCATATGTACGGTACCCATAACATTGGTATTATAGGTTCTAACAGGGTCTGTATATGAATCACGGACAAGTGATTGTGCTGCCATATGGATGACTATTTCTGGACTTGCTTCTTGCATTGATTTTTTAAAAGTATCTATGTCGCAAATATCACCATGGATACTTTTCTGTAACGTTTCTCGGGCTTTGGCAACTTCAAAAATAGCGGGGACAGTAGGTGCCTCCAACGCATAACCTGTTACATGTGCACCAAGTTGTTTCAGCCAGAGTGAAAGCCAACTTCCTTTGAAACCTGTGTGGCCTGTCAAAAAGACCTTACGACCTTTCCAGAAGAAAGGATCGATCACCATTTTTTCCAAGGTGCATCTCCACTATCCCAAAGATCGTTCAGCATAACTTTTTCGCGTAATGTATCCATTGGTTGCCAGAACCCATCGTGCTTGAAAGCAGCTAATTGATTTTCTGCGGCAAGACCTACCAATGGATCACCTTCCCAGCTTGTAGCATCATTATCTATGCGATCAATTACTTTAGGTGATAGCACAAAAAAACCGCCATTAATCCAACTTCCATCGCCATCTGGTTTTTCTTGAAATTGGTCAACTATTCCATTGTCAGAAATCTTTAATGCACCGTATCGACCAGGGGGGCGTGTTGCAGTTAATGTAGCAAGTTTTCCATGTGATTTATGAAATTTTATCAGCTTTGTAATGTCGATATCACCAACACCATCCCCATAGGTGAAGCAAAAGGCCTCTTCATCTTTGATATAATCTGCAACACGTTTTAAGCGGCCCCCGGTCATGCTGTTTTCACCAGTATCAATAAGCGTTACTGTCCATGGCTCCGCATTATTTTGATGCACCTCCATACTGTTATCTTTCATGCGGAAAGTCACATCGGACATATGAAGAAAATAATTGGCAAAATATTCCTTTATTACATAACCTTTATGGCCACAGCAAATGATGAAATCATTTACACCGTGAGAAGAATAAATTTTCATGATATGCCAAAGAATTGGTTTTTGACCAATTTCGACCATAGGCTTTGGTTTTAGCTCGGTTTCTTCGCTAAGACGAGTACCTAAGCCACCTGCTAATATTACTGCCTTCATAGTATAATTCTAATTGCTATAAAATTGTTTAAGATTATCATCAGGTGTCGAATTATAAATTTAATTGGATACAATACAAGTTTTTTCACACTAACTCTTTATTGGGTTGGAAACTAACTTAACCTTTTGTTTCACAAGTTTATTATTTTTATGGCTTTCAATATTTAGCCTTAACAGTGGCTCTGTATTAGATCCACGTAAATTGAGCCGCCATTCAGAAAATTCTATGCTAAGCCCGTCAGTGTTGTCGGTATGATGGCACTCTCCCATGGCAGCAAAGTGTTTTTTTACTGAATTGATACTATTTTCAGTATCTTTCACTTTAAAATTTATCTCACCACTACAAGGAAAAGACTCCATCATATTTACCCAAGAGCGAAGCAAACTTACAAGATGTAAGTTTGCTTCGCTCTTAATTGTTCAACAATGGATTTAATATCTTGTACTTTGTTTTGTCTGCAACGAGTACAGCATCTTTAGTTTCAAGATCACAAGGTTATCAATACCCGTGAGTAGTGCAATTTTAATAGTGTTTTGGCTTATGAATATTATTATCTATATACCAATCTAGTGCGTTTTTTAAACCATCATTAATATTGTGTGATGGTATGTACCCAAGTTTTTCTTTTGCTTTGCTTATATCTGCTTGAGAATGCCTAACATCCCCAGCACGAAAATCTCGATGAATGGGTTTACTGGATGATAAATTTGGGAGTTTATCTTGAAGTCCATTTTTAATAGAAGAAAACAAGTCATTTAAACTTGTTCTTCCTCCAACGGCAACATTGTAGACTTCATTTTTTGCTCCTTCATTATTTGTTACAGCACTTAATATATTCATTTGTATTGTGTTTTCGATATAACAAAAGTCTCTTGATGTTTCTCCATCACCATTGATATAAATGGGATCATTATTTAGTATTGCGGAAACCCATTTTGGGATTACTGCTGCATATGCTCCGTTAGGATCTTGGCGTTTGCCAAAAATATTAAAATAACGTAGGCCTATGGTATTAAAGCCGTATGTTTTAGCAAAAACATCAGCATATAATTCATTGACAACTTTAGTTACTGCGTAAGGGGATAATGGTTTGCCAATATTCTTTTCTATTTTTGGTAGTGCAGGGTGGTCACCATAGGTTGAGCTTGATGCGGCATAGGTAAAGCTTGATACTTTAGCATCACGTGCGGCAACGAGCATATTTAAGAACCCAGTAAGGTTCGCCTCGTTGGTTGTAATTGGGTCTTCAATTGAGCGAGGAACAGAGCCTAAGGCTGCTTGATGTAGGACATAATCAATACCATTGACGGCCTTTTTACAATCTTCAAGATTTCGAATATCACCTTTTATCATAGTGAGCCGTTGCCACTGTTCTGCGGTGACTTCTGATTGCACTTCATCGAGGTTATATTGATGACCTGTTACAAAGCTATCAAGCCCTACAATAGTTTGATCTAGCTTTAAAAGCGTTTCTAATAAATTAGAACCGATAAAGCCAGCTACCCCTGTAATGAGCCATTTTTTTGGTGTTTTTTTAAGTTCATCTTTGATTTTTTCGTATTGATTTGTCATATTTATCTCGGTGAATTTAAAGGCGCAGGTCTACGTCTTCTCGTGGCAGAATATATTTTAAGTCGTAGATTAAGCTGTCTGCTTTCATTAGCTTGCTTATGCCTGATTTTCCCATTTCTTTAAATTCATCATGCGCGACTGCTAGTAATACTGCATCATAATGATTGTTTTTTGGGGACTCTATCGGGGTGATATCGTATTCATGCTTGGCTTCTGCTTTATCAATCCAAGGGTCGAAAACATCTACATTAAGTTGGTAGTCTTGAAGTTCATGGATTACATCTATGACTTTGGTGTTTCTTAAGTCTGGACAGTTTTCTTTAAAGGTTAAACCCATGACGAGTACATTGGCATTTTTAACTTCAATTTGTTTGCTCATCATTGTTTTAACAAGCTGTGATGCTACATAGCTTGCCATGCCGTCATTTAGTCGGCGCCCTGCTAAGATGATTTCTGGGTGGTATCCTACTGCTTGTGCTTTATGGGTTAAATAATAAGGGTCTACGCCAATACAGTGACCGCCTACAAGCCCAGGTCGAAAAGGTAGGAAGTTCCATTTACTGCCTGCTGCTTCGAGAACTTCTAGCGTATCAATACCAAGTTTGTTGAATATTAAAGATAGCTCATTAATTAAAGCGATATTTAAGTCTCGCTGGGTGTTTTCAATGACTTTTGCAGCTTCTGCTACTTTGATACAACTGGCCTTGTGTGTACCCGCAGTTATGATTGTTTTATAAAGTTCATCAACAAAATCGGCAATTTCAGGCGTTGACCCAGAAGTTACTTTTTTGATGGTTGGTAATCTGTGTTCTTTATCGCCTGGATTGATACGTTCTGGGCTGTAGCCTGCGAAAAAATCTTGATTATATTTAAGGCCAGATTCTTTTTCGAGGATTGGGATGCATACTTCTTCTGTCGCTCCAGGATATACGGTTGATTCATAGATAACTATGTCGCCTTTTTCAAGAACTTTACCAACACTTGCACTTGATTTTTCAAGTGGCGTTAGGTCAGGGCGATTGTATTCATCAATCGGGGTTGGGACAGTGACTATATAAATATTACAGTCTTTAATATCGGCTAGATTACTGGTGTAGCTGATTTTTGTAGCCTGAGCCATTTCATCAGTATCAACTTCTAATGTGCTGTCTTTGCCTGACTTTAATTCGTCTATTCTTGGTTGGTTAATATCAAAACCGATGGTAGGTATATTTTTACCAAACTCTATAGCTAAGGGCAAACCTACATAGCCAAGCCCAATAATTGCGATTTTTGATTTTTCTATATTCATTTTATAGCCTGATACTGCTTAGTAGTTGCATTATAAGGTGAGATTTTACACATTTAAAATATTATAAATAGTTTTTTTCAACAGCATTAGCAGCTTTCTTGCCTTATGTGATTAGAGTCATAGTACACCCCCCACTTTTGCATCGCCTTGCAAAAGTGGGGGGGTGTACTAATGCCATTAAGCTAAGAGGAGATGCAAGCAATGCTTCCCTTCAACAGGCTCGGGATAAACTATAAGCTCAGTAAACGTGCAGTTGTTTGGTGTCTTTTGGCAGGCGGTATCCGCCATAGTCGAATGATGGGTTGTTTAGCATTCTATTGTTTCTTTGGGGTTATGGGTAAATGAATGACATCGCCGGAGACTATCTTATCCACAGTTTCCAATAAATCATCTTCGAGAAGTAATAAGCTTTCTAGGCGATTATTAACAGATCTAACAATTATAGTGCCAAATGTTCTATTTAAAAATCTTTGTTGGTATTCGATGTTTCCGTCTATGGTTATAAATACATCAATATTTCTAGTGTCTAATTCGTCTAGTAGCTTTTTGTCATTTGTTCCAGCTAAACCAATTTGAGGAACCGTCCAAGCTTCATGTTTAGTGAATATGTGGATAAGTCTTTTTGGTAGGCATTCATCAATAACTAGCTTCATTACGCGGCTATATTTTCAATTGCTATTTCGGCACTTTGTAGTAGTAAGCGTACTTGTTCGAATGATACTGTAGGGTAATCTTCAAGAAACTCTTTAATATTATCCCCTGCTACCAAGCAGTCAAATAAGTTTCGTACTGGGACACGTGTTCCAGTAAAAACTAGAGATCCTCCCAGTATATCTGGGTTGCTTGATGCTATAGGCATTGCTTACACCTCTTTTGTTTGTTGCAACTGAAAGCATGCATTGTAGCACAAGGCATGCAAAAGTGGGGGGGTGTACTACTCCTCATTTACTCAAAACCGTAAACGCTTGCGTAACGCTATTGCCTTCTTCGTCTACTAGTGTGAGCTGGTGTTTGCCTTCGTTTATCCAGATGGCTTGTTCGTGGTAGGTTTGGGTTGTGCCTAAAAATGTATTGTCTAGGTGCCAGAATAGTTGGGCTTGTGAGTTGCGGTGTATGGCGCGAAAGAGTGTTTTGCCGCGTTTTCCTGCTAGTTCTCTGGGGATGTAAATTTGCGTATTGCGCTGTGGGTATATTAATGAAATGGGGCTACCGACACGGCTACTTTGGACTTGTTGGCAGTCGGCTCGCCACTCGGGTAGTGGCTGGTAATCTGCGTGGTGTTGTTTGTAATAATAGGCTTGGTCGGGCGGTAACACGAACCAGCTTGCTTGCGTCATATTGCTTATGGATTCACAACTGCCATGCACGCGTTTTTGGCTTGCTAT
>Ga0256844_10000165_pt1 | contig 26617 bp, 26 predicted proteins | sample MusselsmetaG_FD_189100 | JGI IMG/M metagenome (GOLD analysis project Ga0256844, IMG submission 189100) | Mussel associated microbial communities from hydrothermal vent at the East Pacific Rise, Pacific Ocean - Mussels | ecosystem: Host-associated > Mollusca > Shell > Unclassified ... | reverse complement strand
ATGAGAGATCGGTAGATGTAACAACACATGAACAAGCACTTCAGTACTCACCAGACGGTAAATATGCTGGACCTGTTACCTGTTCTGCATGTCACACAGTAAATAAATCGGGCGTTCCTGTTCAACTTGAAGGTACCGAATATGCAAATGATTACTGGGCTTCAGTAACATTAGCTCACTTCATGAGAGAAGGCGACCAAAAACTAGAAGTGAAAGCTTTAGTTAAAAAGTACCCTTACAAAAACTCTACGAAAGTAGTAACAGACGGTTGGAAATAATTTTCACCTTTGACTACTAATATTTCCCTACTTCGGTAGGGAATATCTTATAACAAATTCTACAATTTCACCTATCACTTTTATCAAATTATTTTATTGATAACTCCCAATATCTGAATTTAACTTTAATCTTTAGCTATAAAACTATAAATATCCTCCTATTTTATACGAAAAAAAGAATTACTCCTTATACTTAATAGATATAAATAATAAAAGGATTTAATATGACAAAAAAAATACTACTAGCTACTGCTCTTTTAGGAGCATCACTTTTACATGCAGAGCACTCAAAAGCAGATATAAAATTAGAACATAACAAACATACAAATACCGTACATTGGAGTTACTCAGGAGAAGGTGCTCCTGAAAATTGGGGTAAAATTGACCCACGTTTTGCTACATGTTCTAATGGTGTAAACCAATCACCTATAAACCTTACAGGATTTACAGAGTCTCAACTCCCTGCTATAGACTTTAACTATAACCTTACCTCATCTGATATTCTTAACAATGGACATGCCATCCAAGCCAATGTAAAAAATGGTTCCAGCATCACGGTAGACGGTAAGACATTTGATTTAAAACAATTTCATTTTCATAACCCAAGTGAAAATAACATTAATGGTAAATCATTTCCACTTGAAGCACACTTTGTACATGCAAGTAAAACTGGTGAGTTAGCTGTAGTGGCTGTAATGTTTGAAGAGGGAGAAGAGAATAAAGCCCTTACAGAACTCTGGGATAAGATGCCACAAAATGTAGGAGATAAAAACCCTATAGATGCTAAAGCACTGAATGCCCTACTTCCTAAAGAAAGAGACTACTATAGATTTAATGGTTCTCTGACTACACCACCCTGTACAGAGGGGGTAAGATGGTTAGTGATGAAAAAGCCTGTAACTCTTTCTAAATCACAAGTTGAAACCTTTGCTAAAGTGATGCATCACCACAATAACAGACCCATACAAGCTAGCAATGCTAGAGCGATTTTAAAGTAACTCAAGCTGATCTTGTATTTTTAGGTACCTACGAAGTAAAAATTGAATTTGACTAATGTCAAAGGTCTCTATTGCTTCGTTAAGTTCTTCTACATAGTCTGCCAAAAAATCTATATCATATTTTTGAGCTAAAGTATGTACTTGTAAAGTAAATATTTTTATCTCTTCTATATTATTACTTTTTGCTGCTTGTTGATGTAAAGGTATGAGTATACGATGCATTTCATTTAGTATCTGTGCTTTATTTAATAAGCTAGCATCACGCAATAGTATCTTTGGGTTTGTATCTATCTCCTCATCCTTTATATCTGTTACTTTATCATACTCTAAAAAATGACTCAAGGTTAAATAAAGTTCATCACGTAGTATAGGTTTTCTCAAATAGGCATCAAAGTTTTCACTTTTAGCACGTTCATATTCATCTTTCATAATTGAGGCTGTTAGTGCTATGATAGGTACAGAACTACTTAATCTCTTTATCTCTTCTGCTGCCCTATAACCATTCATATTTGGCATACGTATATCCATAAGAATTACATCAGGTTTTTCTTTTTTATATTGCTCTATCGCTTCTACTCCATCTTGTGCCGTAATGACAGTCAATGTACTATTTTCAAAATTTTGGACAATTAAGTCTCTATTGTCTTCTATATCATCAACCACCAAAAGTTTTGCTGGTTTGAATCTAATATGATGTACATCAAGATGCGCTTGATTATCTTTTTCATCTAGCATTTGTATAGAAGAAATATCTATACCATAAAGATACACAGAAAACTTAGCCCCTTTACCTTTTATACTTTCAACTTCTACTTTACCACCCATCATTTCAACAAGACGTTTAGAGATGGAAAGTCCTAAACCTGTACCCCCAAATTGATAATTATCTTGACCTAATTGCTGTTCAAATGAATGGAAGATATTTTCTAATTGATTCTTGGCTATTCCCATACCAGTATCTTCAACAACAATCTGCAAATCGAGTTTCGATAAATGCTTATCTACATTCAAAGCTGAAATTTTTAATTTAATAAAACCTTTTTGCGTAAACTTTACTGCATTTCCAATAATATTTACAAGAATTTGTCTTAATCGTATATCATCTATCAACAAGCTTTTAGGTATCGTACTGTCTATATCTAATATAAGGTCTAGACCTTTATCTCTCACGGACATCATAAATATACTCAATACGTCTTCACTTAAATCAAAGATATTGGTTGCCCGTTTATTAATTTCAAATTTTCCTGCTTCAATTTTAGATAAGTCTAAAATATCATTAATAAGTGTCAATAATGTATTTCCTGCACTTTTTATGGTCTTTACATAGCCTTTAAGCCGTGTTTCTTGTATTTCTTCATTCAGAAGTTCAGTAAAGCCAATAATGGCATTCATAGGCGTTCTAATTTCATGTGACATATTGGCTAAAAACTCTGATTTTGATTTATTGGCACTGTCCGCAGATTCTTTTGCTTCCCGTAAATCCTCTTCCATCTTTATGCGTTCAGTTAAGTCAACCATGATACTTAGGAGAGCTTTCTCTCCATCATAAAGTATAGGAATAATAGAAATCATGATATCTATTTCACTATGATCAAAGCGTTTAAACTTCACAATGCGCTTCTTTACTTTTCCCTCTTGTTGAATAGTTTTTACTATATCTTCTCGTTCTTCAGGGACAACATAAAACTCCATCACATTGTGTCCATAGATATCTTCTGCTGATACAGAGAATGTTTTAAGTGAAAAAGCATTTGCACGCAATACTGAGCCATCTAACCCACTTACGATAACATTTAGGGGGATAGTCTCAATCATCATAGACATTTGTGCTTCACTCGCTTTACGCTTTAGTACTTCATAGTTTAACTTTCGATACCAATACCAAGTAGCTAAAATAAAAAAGAGAAAGAGCGCTAGGATTTTATATACCAAAGTATAATCTACTTTTTCTGCAAATTTTATTTTTTGCCATTTAGAAAAAATATCTAGATGTCGTGTATTGACAAGTTCTTGCATAACTTTTTGTAAAATACTATGTAAATGAGGTTTACTTCTTTTCACAAAAAGGGTCAGACTCATAGTGACTTGTATTTTTCCTACTATTTTTATGGTGTTGTATCCTTGTACACTCAGAAGATACTGAGACTTAGGCATAGAAAGCAGCACAGCATCTATCTTTCCTTCAGAAAGGGATTGTAATGCTATATCTGCATTCTCTTCATAACTAAAAGGTATATCAGGATAAACTTTTTTTACTTTATCGTTATAGCCATACTTTGCTATAAGTGCTATTTTTTTGTCATCTATTTCTTCTAAATCATTTATGAATGTATTCTTTTCCCTCATCACTATAACAATAGGAGATTTAATATATGCAGGTATAGGTACATAATGCTCTTGTAGTACTGCAGAGTCTATATCATCAGATATCACGTCTATGTCACCTACTTTGGCATGTGCAATAGTCTCAGACCAATCTTTTGTTTGTATAGGATTGAATCTAAGCGGTATATATTTTTCTATATAATGGAGATAATCTGCAACAATCCCTGTGTAGTTACCTTTTTTATCAAATGCCTCAAAAGGGAGCCAATTAGGATCACCTGCAAAAGTGATAGTTTTGTGCTTCTTTAGCCACTTGTTTTCCTGCTCACTTAAAGTGATATGTGTAGCCTTATCATCCGTACTTGACTTGTTATATATCCATTTTTCATAAATAAGCTTTTTTTCTTTATGACTTATGGCACTTATACTTTTAGAGATTATAGATGCTAAAAGCGGATTGTCTTTATGAGAAGCCATATACAACTTCATTATACCATTTGTACGATGAGACTTAAAAGGAACAATAGTGCTTATGCTCTGCTTTTTCAAAGTATACTCTACCGTAGCATAGGTATCAAAAAGTATGTCAGCCTTGTGTTCTAAAAGTGCATCAATGGCATCATTAAAACTAGGAACGGTCAATATCTTAAGTTGAGGGTAGTTTTTTTTCAAAATACCAACCCGTGCATCTCCTTGGGTAATAGCAACAATCTTTCCGTTTAAATCATCCATCGAACTAGCATTTATATCATTACGTATAAAAAAATAGTCTAGTACTTCAAAATATGATTTACTGAACTTCATATAGTTATTACGTTCATCCGTATAGTACAGTGCGGGTAAAAGGTCTATGGTTTGTGCCTTCATCTTTTGAAGATTATTTTTCCATAAATCTTTTTGTATATCAAACTTCAGTCCAGTATAATCAGATATATGCTTTAAATATTCATAAGATATGCCCTTATGTCTGCCATTTTCAAAAAAATCAATAGGTGCCCAATCTGCCCCAGCCCCAACCTTTACAATAGGATGTTTTTCAATCCAATTTTTCTCTTCTTCAGTAAATATTGCTGCTTCTAAGCAATAGATAGAAATAAAAAATAGAAATAAAACCTTAAGTCTTGGCAATTGCGCTAAACTCATCTAAATGCTCCATAAAAATATCTACTAGCTGAGGATCAAAATGCGTACCTTTTTGTTTTTTTATGTAGGCAACAGACTCTTCAATGCTCCATGCCTCTTTGTAACACCTCTTATGCGTAAGTGCATCAAAGACATCAGCCATAGCAACAATACGTCCAAAGATATGTATCTCTTCACCTTTATATCCATGAGGGTATCCTGTGCCATCCCATTTTTCATGGTGTTGTGAAGCGATGACATCTGCTGCTTTCAGAATTTTACGTTTTGAATTTTTAAGAAATTTATGTCCTGCACTCGCATGTGTTTTCATGATTTTAAATTCATCATCTGTCAACGCACCTGGTTTAGCAAGTATGAACTTAGGTATGGTTACTTTACCGATGTCATGCATAGGAGAGGCATGAAAGATTGTATTTTGATCTTCTTCATTAATAGAAGGATGATATTCTGCCAATAAATTGGCTATTTGTGATACACGTTTTATATGATGTCCTGTTTCAGGAGAGGCCGACTCTATCAACTCTGTTAAAATATAAATAATCTCTTTCTGCCCTTCTTCAAGTTCTGTTAAAAGTCTTTCTTTCTCTTCTTTTGCTTTGACTTGTAAGGTAAGATGATTATTTTTCAAAATCATCCTAGATCGATAAAGTTCAAGATGACTCCTCACACGAGATAAGAGTTCTTCTGCGTGAAAGGGTTTAGATACATAATCTACCGCACCTACTGAAAAGGCTTTAGAAATAGAATCTATATCATTCTTTGCAGTCAAAAATATAATAGGGACATCAACATAGTTTGGCAAGTTTTTAATACGCTCACATACGGTAAAACCATCAATTTCGGGCATCATAATATCAAGTAAAATTATGTCATAGTTATTTAATTCTATGAGAGAAAGTGCTTCTTCTCCAGAGAGTGCAAAAGTAAGATTATAATTCTCTTCTTTTAGCATATTCATTGCTATCTGAATATTATCGACAATATCATCAACGATTAGTACATTATAATTAAAGTCCATACTTTTCCTTAAAATAATCGAATGTTATATTCTAACATAAAATTATCAAAAATAAATTCTAAGATGTTTTTTGAAGAAACACTCCCTCTTCACCTCTACTATTCCTCGTTCTCACCTCTTGTTTTGTTTTTGTAAGTGCAACGTGGTGTCGCACCTACCAATATAGATTTTACAATGAATAGAGTTGTCCTTGTCACATTGTTTTTGAATAACGATGAAAAGTATGGCATATTGTACCCAAGGGCATTTCCTCGCTATGCTCACGGCACATATTTTTAGATATCTTAATACCCAATTCAAGGTAGGGTTGGCTTCAGCCGACCATAAAATAAAATAGAAACGATAAGGTTTTAGTAGTTTAGGCTGAGGAGACATTATTTGAATATTTTGTAGGTGCGACCGTCACACCTACGGTATCAGCATCAACCGACTCTACAGATTAATTATATCTGCTTTGCTTGAGTGGTTTTTAATTATACAAACGAGGAAAGTTTCTTGTTAGTCTTGTAGAAAACAATGAAATTTCATTTCTTGTATTTCATTAATCATTAAACCCTTGAACGGTAAATTTGACTCTAATGAGAAGATGTGTCCATTTACAAAATAAACTTGTATAATATATTTTTTACCAAAAATATCAGTAATATTTACATTTGAAATTTTTGTCTCATCAAACTGTTCAATATTTAATGATAATGGATAATCTTTAGAGAAATATAAATCAACTTCTTTATCAAGTACCCAAATAATTTTATCAATATAATTAATTTGTTCTCCATATATAGATAAATATTTTTCAGGTATGCAAATTCTTATTTCATCTAATATATGGTAAACAATATCATTTTTTTTAAATATTTTAAATATTTTTTTAATTATTGACATGGAGAACATTCCCCACTATTATTTGGTGCGAATCCTAACCCTGCAATTGTAACTTCAAGTAACAAGTGCAATTTTTTGTGATGAACTATAATATTGACCATGGATGGTATAGGTAACATCTCTGGTCTCATAATACATACCTGTTCGTACTGTAGTTGCAGTTATAGAGTAAGCAGTTGCAGGAAACGTTTGTAGATCCCGTGTACTACCACCTGAGCCTATTATCCAATTAACCCAATATCCAGGATTCCCTTTATATATAGTTAAATTCTTATAATTATGTTCAAAAGCACCATTACAAACAGAAGCTGGAGAAAAACCAGCCAAAGAATAAACAGAAAAGAAAAGAAATAATATCAATTTTTTCATTTTATATCTCCTCTCCTAAATAGTAATACATGCACATTATCTCTAAGTTGAAAACTCATATCTTACCCCTCACTTATTCTATTACTAACTAACAATATTGTACCAAAAATAAAAACTATACGCAACATCAGTGCGGGATGAAGAAAGCCTTGCTAAATTAAGACTTTTTAACCAAAAACACCCCACTCTCCACATGCTCCGTATGTGGAAACTGGTCATACATAGCTGCTTCTTTTACCTCATGGGTTTTTGTAAGTGTCTCTAAGTCTCTTGCTAAGGTCTCTGGGTTACAAGAGATATAGATGATGTGTTCTATGTTTGAGATGAGTTCTATGGTACCCTCGTCGAGCCCTGCTCTTGGAGGGTCGACCAACACTGTAGAGAAGTTGTAAGACTTCAGGTCTATCTCTCTTAGTCTACTAAACTCTCTCACCCCATTTAGTGCTTCAGTCATCTCTTCTGAAGCTAATCTTGCAAAGGTGATGTTGTCTACATGGTTGAGTGTACAGTTTTCCAGTGCTGCGTGGATGGAACGTTTGCTTATCTCGGTGGCTAGTACCTTGTCAAAGTAGTGTGACAGAGGCAAGGTAAAGTTCCCTAGCCCACAGTAAGACTCTAGAAAGTCTCCATGACCCACTTTTTTGGCTTGGGCTATCGCCCATTCTATCATCTTTACATTGACCACAGGGTTTGGCTGTGTAAAACCACTTTCGTACTGTACATAGGTAAAGGTTTTACCATCTATGTTTAGTTTTTCTGTGACAAATTCATCGGAGAGTATGACCTTTTGTTTACGGCTTCTTCCCATCACTTTACAGTTTAGTTCAGCCTCTAAAAGCTTCGCTTCCTCACTCCAAACATCATCGAGTTTTCTGTGGTAAAGCATGGTGATGAGACACTCATCGGTTGTGGTGGCTAAAAACTCTACTGCAAAAAGTTTCTTTTTAAGCACTTCTGTTGAAGCATTTATCTTCTCTAGTAGTCTCCACATACGCTTCTCTATGGGCAGTATCACTTTAGGGCATTCTTCTATGTTTATGGCACCATTTTTTGTGATGTTACCCATCGCATAGTCGCACCTCTCTCCCTCATGCCAGATGCGAAACTCTGACCTTGCCCTATAGTGAGACTCAGGAGAATCAAACATCTCTAATGTACCATCATAAAATGGTGCCAACAACGTACTTACCCTAGTTTCTTTCTGTTTTAACTGCGCTTCATAACTTAATGTATGGAGCCCACACGAACCACAAGTTCCAAAATGTTTACATGTCAAATTTATGCCTTTAATCACAATTAGGTATAATCGCAATATTAATATTTATCTAATTTTATCTAAAAAGGAAAAAAAATGTCTATATCCGTTGTAATACTCGCTGCAGGTCAAGGTACACGTATGAAATCTACCACACCTAAAGTTTTACATGAAATTTCTGGAAAATCTATGCTTTTTCATGCCATAGATGCAGCCGAAAAAATATCAAATGATATTACGGTGGTACTCTACCACCAAGCAGCACGGATTCAAGCTGAGATAGAAGAGCATTATAAAGGCATACATTTTCATATGCAAGATGCAGAACAGTTTCCTGGTACTGGGGGTGCCATGAAAGGCGTATCTGTCAAACATACCAAGGCACTTATACTCAATGGAGATATGCCTCTGATTACCATGAATGCTTTAGAATCATTGATGCAGGGTGATGCCGATATCAATATGTCTGTGATTGAATTGGATGATCCTAGCGGTTATGGTCGCGTGGTGATATTGAATGAAAAAGTGCATGAAATAGTAGAAGAAAAAGACTGTATCCCTGCACAAAAAGAGATAAAAACAGTGAATGCTGGTGTATATTGTGTGAAAAAAGAGTTACTCGATAGCTATATCCCTGCACTTAACAATGACAATGCCCAAGAAGAGTATTATCTTACAGACATTATAAAAATGGCTGTAGAAGAGGGTAAAACTGTCCATCCTGTCATTGTAGAAGAAGAGGAGTTTAAAGGGGTTAACTCTAAGCTAGACCTTGCCCATGCAGAAGAGATACTGCAACGTCGTATTAAAACAGAGTGGATGAAAGCTGGAGTCAGTATGCGTTTACCTGAAACCATATACATCGATTCGCGTGCGACCTTTGAGGGTGAATGTATATTAGAAAATGGGGTGAGTATACAAGGTGCTTCTCACATCATCACTTCTCATATAAAAACAAACTCAGTCATAGAAGACTCACATATAGAAAACTCTGATGTAGGTCCTATGGGGCGTATAAGACCAAACTCAACACTTATAGATACACACATAGGTAACTTTGTAGAAGTCAAAAAATCTACCCTCACTGGCGTTAAAGCAGGACACCTAGCTTATATAGGTGATGCAAGCATTGATGAAGGTACCAATATTGGTGCTGGGATGATTACATGTAACTATGATGGGAAAAATAAATACCAAACCAAAATAGGAAAAAATGTTTTTATTGGATCAGACACTCAAATAGTTGCACCTGTTACGATAGAAGATGATGTCATTATTGCAGCAGGTACAACTGTCAATAAAAATGTAGAAAAAGGCAGCCTAGCTATTTCAAGAACAGAGATGAAGACTATTAAAGACTTTTTCTATAAGTTTTTTAAAGAAGCATAATATGCAAATAAACCTAGCTGGTAAATTTATTTTACTTGGTGTGACAGGAAGTATTTCTGCGTATAAGTCTTGTGACTTGGCACGTCTGTTCATAAAGGCAGGCGCATCAGTACATGTCGTTATGACACCTTCAGCAGAACGATTTGTCTCAGCACTCACGTTTGAAGCATTGACACGTAACCCAGTACTCACAGAAGCATCTGAATCTTGGAGTTCAGATCTTAACCATATAGATATGGGAAAGAAATGTGATGTATTCATCGTTGCCCCAGCAACTGCAAATACACTCAATAAACTCTCAAAAGGGATAGCCGACAACATTTTAACCCAAACCGTACTTGCTTTTAAAGGTGAAATGCTCATAGCCCCCGCAGCAAATACCCAAATGTTAGCCAACCACTACACCTCTGGTTCACTTAAAATGCTTGGGGTGAATGACTACATCATTATCAACCCTCAAAAAAAACTTCTTGCTTGTGGTGACGTGGGCAATGGTGCCCTAGCCGAACCTAGTGAAATCTTTTTTGAAGTTGCTAAGGCACTCTTAAAAGAAGAGTTTTGGGCAGATCGACGCATCGTAGTGACAGGTGGGGGAACACGAGAAAAAATAGATGAAGTACGTTACATCTCTAATTTTTCTTCAGGGAAAATGGCAAAAGCACTCTGTCTCTCACTCTATCTTAAGGGAGCTGATGTGTGCTACATCACCACCATGGGAAATGAAGGCTTACCTTCTGATATCTATACCATAGACACTGAGGATGCGGAGGAGATTTTGGACTATACAAAAGATGCCATACGTGTGTCAAAAAAAGGAAAAATGTCTAAACCTTCTATGAATGCAAGTGACAGACACCTCATCCAAAAAGAACCTTATCTATTTATGGTCGCAGCTATTGCAGACTTTACACCCAAATTCCCTCAAGAAGGTAAACTTAAAAAATCTACGCTGGGAGAGACTTGGAATATAGAGTTAAAACAGACTACCGACATACTCTCTAGTCTTGATAAAACAGATATTAAAACCGTTGCATTTAAAGCAGAGATGGATAGCCAAGAAGGCTTAAACAATGCCGTAAACCTTTTAACACAAAAACGTGTAGATGCAGTATGTTACAACCTACTACAAGATGCTACAAGCTTTGGTGGTGATGAAAATGAGATTACCTTTATTACCAATGACACGCAAGTCTCATTAGGTCGTGCAGATAAATTAACTTTATCTCAAAAAATCCTTGATGAAGCTAAAAAACTAAGCCATGTCTAATACTCCTCTAAAACATCTAGCCATCATCATGGATGGTAATGGGCGATGGGCAAAAGAACGTGGATTTAAACGTACAAAAGGACATGAAGTAGGTGCTGAAACGATACGTACTATCACAACCTATTGTGCGCAATGTAGTGAGATAGAAACAGCCACGTTTTATGCCTTTAGTACAGAAAACTGGAAACGACCAAAATTAGAAGTAGAATTTCTTATGAAGCTGCTTGATAAGTATTTACAGAAAGAACTCTCTACCTATCAAGAAAATGGTATACGTTTTCAAGCTATTGGTGATATTGGTGCATTTTCAAGACCACTACAAGCACGCATTCGAAATACCGAAGAGCTCACATATGCTAACCGTAACTTAACACAAGTGCTAGCACTCAACTATGGAAGTCGTTCAGAGATAGTCTCTAGCGTTAATACACTGATCGCTTCAGGTAAAACCTCTATTAGTGAAGAAGATATTTCTTCCGCATTACAAACACCTTATAGTGATATAGATTTACTTATACGCACTTCTGGCGAAGAACGTATCTCTAATTTTCTTTTATGGCAACTCTCTTATGCCGAACTCTATTTTTCACCTACACTTTGGCCAGACTTTACAGCTAAGGAGTTAGAAGATATAATAACAAATTACAAAACACGTACACGACGCTTTGGAGGTGTAAAATGATAGAACTAACACTTGGACTTCTGGTCTTTACCTTCGGTATTATGATAGGTTCTTTTTTGAATGTAGTGATTTATCGTATCCCGAACAATGAAAGCATCGCCTTTCCTGCTTCAAAATGCCAAAGTTGTCAGACACCTTTAAAATGGTATCACAATATCCCTATCTTCTCTTGGCTTTTTTTAGGCGGGAAATGTGCCTTTTGTAAAGATCCTATAGCAAAACAATACCCTATCGTAGAATTGATAACAGGTTTGATTTTTATTGCACTCTTTATAAAAGTAGGTCTCGTATGGTACTTACCTTTTGTTGCTGCCTCTTTTGCTGCTCTTTTTGCTTTAGTCATGATAGATTTCAAATATATGGCTGTACCAGACTCTGTCAATTTTGCAGCTTTACTCTTCGCTTTAGTACAACCAGACTTTTTACATGCTCTGATGTATGCGGCCATCGCAGCAGGTGGACTTTACCTTATAGGCTTACTTTCATCACTTCTCGCAGGTAGAGAAGCTATGGGTGGTGCTGATGTCATTGTAGCAGGAACTATGGGTGCGCTTCTTGGCTTCCCTAACTTCTTTGTAGCTATTTTCCTTTCCGCTATCTTGGCAATGATCCCTGCCATGATATGGAGAGATAAAGGTGTGCCATTTGTACCATTTTTAGCATTGGCTACATTTTTAGTCTATCTTTACGATACAGAAGCTGGTAAACTCTTGGATAGCATCATCTATGGTTAATGTTAAAGGGTATATATCATCAAATTTTACAAAAGAATTCTTGACGATATTTCTACCTTTTTTCCTCATTTTCACACTGATATATTTGGTAAAAATGTCTGCACTGACTTCTCAGATACAAATCTCTTTTACAGAGCTTCTTACACTTTATAGTTACTCTATACCTGATATTATTTTTTATACACTTCCTCTCTCTTTTGTTACAGCTTTGGCCAATGTACTTTTAAAACTTTCTCAAGGAAATGAACTGATTGCACTCTATGCATTAGGGCTTAAAGCAAACAAAGTATTACGCTCTTTACTTATACTTAGTGTACTTTTTTCTTTACTTTTAGGCGCTATCTCTTTTTTAGCAATGCCCTTAAGTAAACAACTCTATAAAGAGTTTAAAAGCTCTAAAAAATCAGAAGCGAAACTCAATATTGTCGCAGGAAAGCTGGGTCAGAAATTTGGAGATTATTACATTTATGTCAAAGAGAATAAAAATGATATATTTCAAGATATTGTTATTTATAATCGTACCAATAAAAATGAAGAACAATTTTTTTCATCACAAAGAGGAAAGCTCAATAAAGTGGAAGGTATCACTTCCTTATTACTCAATGATGGATATGGCTATACTTACACCAAAGATAAACTGCAACAAGCAAAATACAAAAGCTTAGAAGTATACGATACCCAACAAAGCCAAACATTTCAATTTAATAATATTGTAGCACATTGGAGTAAAGCAAAAACCGATATAAAAATGCTTCATCGTGCGCTTTTCTTTATTTTTGTGAGTTTTATTCCCTTACTTTCTGTTTACTTGGTTGCCGCTTTTACTATGATCAATCCCAGATACCAAGCAAATCGATCTTTTTTAGTCATTTTTGTAACCACTCTTGGACTTTATATGATAGCCTCTTCCTTAGAGAAGTGGGGAACATTCCCCTTATTATTTGTCACACTTATTACCATACTCATATTAGGAAAATGGCTTTTTGACAAACGTGTAGCAAAGTATTTCTAATGCCACGTACACGTGTAAAAGCTGTCATCACCTATGATGGAAGTGTATACCATGGCTTTCAAAAACAAAAAAGTACCAAACAGACCATCACCCATGATATAGAACAAGCCCTTGCTTCTCTACAGATACATAGCAGCATCATAGGTTCTGGTCGTACCGATGCAGGGGTGCATGCGACAGGTCAAGTCATACATTTTGACATACCTGAGTACTGGGATGACTTAGAAAAACTCAAACTTAACCTTAACAGAAAGCTTATCTCTATACGCTTTAAACATATTACACCTGTCTCTTCTGATTTTCATGCACGCTTTCATGCAAAAAAGCGCATATACCGTTATATTTTTAAAACCAAACAACCTTCTCTCTTTGAACAAAAATTCATCTCTCATTATGCAACATTTGATACGCAATCATTAACAGAAGCACTCAAAGCTTTTGAGGGGAAACATGATTTTGACTTTTTTCGTAAAACGGGGACAGAAACCCATACAAGTATAAGAGAGATATATCGTACTAACTACGTGCAAAGAGGTGACTTTCATTTCATCTACTTTTGTGCCAATGGCTTTTTACGTTCACAAGTACGTATGATGGTTGAGGCGGCTATGTCTTGTGCTCAACAAAAGATGACTCTTCAATCCCTTAACGAACAACTGAACTGTCAAACACAACACTGCACTAAACTTGCTCCTCCAGAAGGACTTTACTTGGCTAAAGTTATTTACTAGTCAACACTTCACTTTCACCTTTAATTTCACTTTTATTGGTTAAAATATGTCTATGAAATATCTACTTATATTTGTATTATCACTATTTACTTTTGCCAATACAAACATGGAATCTCTCTATCTCAAAAATGCCTGTAATTCCTGCCATGGCATGTATGGTGAGGGTATGGGTTCAGCTCCTAGACTGCAAGATTTAAAAGAAGAAGTCATTTTAATGCGGCTACAAAATTTACAACAAGGCATTACCCGTACTGCAAATGGTGGCATTATGATCTCTTTTGCCAAAGCGCTAGATAAAAACCAAACCATACAAATGGCAAAGTACCTTTCTACACTTAAAACAGTTGTGTCAGATGACCGATATGACGAAGAGTATGACCCCAATGACGATGGTGGGTCATAAGTCATGAATCATAAAGCATTCTCTAACAAAATGAAAGAGTATTGCATTGTTTATGTCGAAGATGATAATGAAATACGTCACTATATTACTTCCTTTTTAAAGCACTATTGTCGTAGTGTTTATGCCTGTGATTCAGCAGAAAGTGGTTTACTCCTCTATAAAGAACATCAACCAGACATTTTACTATTAGATATTAACTTAGGGGGCATCTCTGGTATAGAACTCGCAACACAAATTCGTGCACAAGATACAAAAACACGTATTCTTATCTCTACTGCGTATACCAATAAAGAGTTTATGTTACAAGCTATTGAACTAGAACTCACTCGATACTTAGTAAAACCTATGACCAATGACGACTTGGTCATTGCTCTGGAAAAATGCTGGCGAGAATTAGAAAATGAACAGAATATCTATTTGGGTGAGGGATACATCTATAATAAACAATTAGCACATATTACACATGGGGATGAAGAAATACCTTTACGTCACAAAGAAGTAGCATTATTAGAACTATTTATGAACCATGAAGGTGAAGTGGTACGTTACGAAATGTTAGAACAAAATATCTGGGGAGATGAACCTATGAGTCGTGATGCCATACGTAGCCAAATACGAAATATTAGACAAAAAGTACACATAAATATTTTTGAAAATATCAGTGGTCTAGGCTATAAGTTTAAAAGAAAGATAAACAATGACGCCACTTAAAGAGATTTCAGAATATATAAACTTCTCCATAGATTATGAAGCTTCTCTTAATGAAGCCATTCACAAAATGAATCTCAATGGAAATGGGTCTGTGGTTTTGCTAAAAGATGCTTTTCCTGTGGCTATGCTCACACAAAGTGATATTATCAATGCTTTAGGCAAAACTGTAGATTTGCATTTAAGTATCTATCACTATGCTACACAATCACTCATTTCTGTAGATCAAAATAGCCCTATAGAATTTGCTATGAGACTCTTTACCGAACATAATATACGCCGTGTCGTACTGATAGATGATAAAAAAACGTTCGCAGGTGTTGTCCTACAGGAAAAGCTGTTTGATTATATGGGAGAAGATATTTATACAATAGCACTCCAAACACATATGGATAAACAATTAGAAAAACGCTTAGAGAATGAATATCTGCTTATGCAACAGTCTAAACTTGCGACCATGGGAGAGATGATAGGTCACATTGCACATCAATGGCGACAACCATTGGCACAACTTGGAGGTATTTTTATGAATATTGATGCCTCTTTTGCACATAAAAAATTAGCCCCCGAAGTCATACAGAAACATATTGAAGATGGCAATAGACTTATTAAGTACATGTCTCAAACTATCGATGATTTTCGTCATTTTTTTGAACCCAATCAAAGAAAAACATCCTTTGATGTGTCTCAGTATATACAAAATGCCATTCATATTATAGAAGCTTCTTTTACCTATTATCATATTGATTTGGAAGTCAGTAAGACCAGTAAGTTACCTTTAATCATGGGATATGCCAGTGAATTTTCACAAGTCATACTAAATCTTTTAGACAATGCTAAAGATGTACTCATAGAACGGGCGATTGAAAATCCTAAAATTTATATGTCTATTACCTGTATTGCAGAAAATATTGTCATCACTATAGAAGACAATGCTGGGGGTATAGATGAAGCATACATCCATAATATTTTTGATATTTACTTCTCAACCAAACGTGAAAAGGGTGGGAGTGGATTAGGTCTGTACATGTCTAAACTCATTTTAGAACGAAAAGGCATGGGAACTATTGCTGTGAGCAATGGGGAAAAGGGAGCTATATTTACAATAAAGTTACCTATGCATTAAACTTTTTTCTCATTCCCTTTTTCTTACATTTTTTCTTGTTATTATGGACAATACATTATAAGAGGAGTCACAATGGAGACAGACAATAACCCCATAGAAGTGGAAGATGTAACTATACTCGAAGCATCAGAACTAGAAGAAAAATATGAAGATGTTCATTTTGATATAGAAGGTAGAAATGTTTCACTTGAAAAACTGATAAAAAATTATAAAAAATCAAAAGAAACTAAAAAGTTTAGACAACTACTAAAGAAAAAAGCCACTAAAAAATACTTAAATGAACAAGTATTAAAACCTTATCAGGCAGAACTGATTAAATTACAAAATCATTTAGAAGCTACAGGTAAGAAGATGATTATTCTTTTTGAAGGTCGTGATGCGGCAGGTAAAGGGGGAACCATACGGCGTGTAACACGATATATGAATGAAAAGCATTATCGTGTTGTTGCGCTTGGTAAGCCAACTGAAGAAGAAAAAACACAATGGTTTTACCAAAAATACATCCAACATTTTCCCAAAGGTGGAGAGATAGTTCTCTTTGATAGATCATGGTATAACCGTGCCATGGTAGAGTCTGTTTTTAATTTTTGTACACAAAAAGAGTATGATAATTTTATGAAAGGTGTAAAAGGGTTTGAAAAGGATTTAGTCCGCCAAGGCACCACTATCATTAAACTCTATTTCTCTGTAACTAAAGATGAACAGGCTGCACGTTTTGAAAGACGAAAAACAGACCCCCTTCGCCAATGGAAACTCAGTGAAATTGATATGCAAGCACAAGAAAGATGGGATGATTTCACCAATACTAAATATAAAATGATTAATCAAACCCATTCACATAATGCACCATGGACTATCATCCGTTCAAATGATAAACAACAAGCAAGACTTGAGGCACTCAAAGTCATTTTAAATTCTATTGATTATGATAAAAGAGATGAAACACTAGACTATTCTCTTGATTCTGAAATTGTGATTTCTGGTGCTAGAGAAATAGAGATCATGGAAGCACAACGTGCTAAAAATGGTAAATTTATAGGATAAGGGGAGAGAATAATGGCAAAAACAAAAAAATTAGCAAAAAAAGAAACAACAAAAAAAGAAGTGTTAAGTAAACCTGATAAAGTTCAAATTTGGGTCAAAAAAGAAAAATTAGCCTATGAAAAAGAGTTAATTCGTTTACAAGTCGAACTTTTGAAACTTCAAAACTATGTCAAAGAAAAAGGTCTAAAAATACTTATGATTTTTGAAGGCCGTGATGCAGCAGGTAAAGGCGGAACCATTAAACGTATTACAGAACACCTGAATCCTAGAGGTGCAAGAGTTGTTGCACTCGAAAAGCCTAGTGACAAAGAATCTTCTCAATGGTATTTTCAACGTTATGTCACACACCTTCCTGCAGCAGGAGAAATAGTCCTTTTTGACCGTTCTTGGTATAACCGTTCTATGGTTGAGCCTGTCATGGGGTTTTGTACTGAGAGGGAACATCATAAGTTTCTTAAAGATGCACCAGAGTTTGAAAAAATGATAGTAGGTGAAGATATTCAAATATTCAAATTTTATTTTTCTGTATCTAAAAAAGAACAAGCTAACCGTTTTAAAGCAAGAGAGACTGATCCATTAAAGCAATACAAACTTTCACCTGTAGACAAAGAGTCTCAACGCTTATGGGATGAATACTCCTTAGCAAAATTCATGATGCTTAGTGCTACACATACAGAAGCTGCTCCATGGACTATTGTTAAGAGTGACAATAAAAAGAAAGCACGTATCAATACGATTAAACATATTTTAAATTTTGTAGACTATACAGATAAGATAGCTGCTAAAAAAATAGTCGTAGATAAAGACATCATTGTGTATGGAAGAGATGAGGCCATAGCAATGGAAAAGATATTTAAGTTTTCAACAAAATAGTTGCATACTTTTAACCCAAAAAACAAGGAACCTCCTATGAAAAAAATTGATAAAAAAAAGAAGAAAAAAGAAGAAAAGAAGTTGGCTAAGAAACTGAAGAAAAAGTTAGAAAAAAAGAAAATTGAAAAAAAGAAGCCTAAGAAAAAAAAGACTAAGAAGAAATCTAAGTAGTTCTAGCATTTTTTCTATATTTCTTGATAAATTTTTAATGAAAGTATTCTAATATTTTATGCTACAATTAACTATATATTTAAGGAGTCGCTCATCATGTTTCCAACGAACTACAAGAAGTCTTTAGGATTTGTATTTTTACTCTTTTCCGCAGGGTTTGCAGTGTGGTATCCACTTGCAAACTTACTTTAGGATAAAACTATGTCTAAAGCAAAACGCTATACACCCAAAGAACGACCTACGCTTAACTATACTAAAGGGGCACTGCTTTATATATTTTTAGTACCCCTGTTTCTTTCTGTTGTACTCGCATTATTTAATACTAATATCAAAGCCTTTATACTCAATGGTATCTCCTTTTTCCTCTTTTTAGCAGTGTCACGTATAGCGCATAAAGGCTTTGTCGAGGAGGGATTGTACCATACGAGTACATTTGCTAAAGCACCTAAAGTACCTTATAAGATGATAGCAGGGTACCTGCTAGGTGGGTCTACTTTTTTTACTGCTTTTATTACAGGTGGACAACCTTTTGTTAAGTCGGCATTTTTAGCTATCATTGCTACGGTTGGATACTATATGTTTTATGGTTTTGACCCTAAGTCAGATAAGTTTAAAAACCTTGGTGATGTCTCTGCCGAGTTTGTACTAGAGACCATAAAAGAAGCCAAAGGCAAAATAGCCCATATAGAAGCAGACATGCAAAACATCAAAGATACACTTTTATATGAGAAACTCACTGTAGCGGTAAGTAAAGCCCAAAGTATTTTACAAACCATACAAGAAGACCCTAAAGATGTACGTGTAGCTAGAAAATTTCTCACCGTTTACATAGATGGTGTAGCTAAGGTAACTGACGCCTACACAGCTATGGATGAAAAAGATATTACCGCAAAAACAAAAGAGAAACTACATACACTTATGGATGATGTAGAAATACGCTTTGAGAAAGAACTGCAACGACTCAAAAATAACAATGAGTTTGACCTCGATGTACATATAGATGTGCTTAAAGAGCAGATAAAAAATTAAAAGGGAATGTATATATGGAAACAAAAGCAAAAGAAATCATAGAAACAGCTATAGAAGAAAAATCAGAGATAGTACCAGAAGTCATGGAAAGCGAAGTCACAGCGCTCCAAGATGCACTGAATGAACTTGATGTCAATGACAGAAAATCAATCATTTACTTTGGTTCTTCTGCACAAGAAAAACTAGATGATATTTCTAACCGCATGATAGATGGGGTACAAAACAAAGATGTAGGCGCAGCAGGTGCAGCACTCAATGAAATGGTAGCTTCTATTCGTGGTTTTGACATGGATGAGTTTAACCCTAACAGGAAACTTGCATGGTGGCAGAAGCTTTTTGGTGTGACCAAACCCCTTGTCAAATTTATACAAGAGTATGAAGGAGTAAGAGACCAGATAGATATGATTTCTAACTCTCTTGAAAAACATAAAAGTCAACTCATGACGGACATCGTCTCTCTTGATAAACTCTATGATGCAAACCTTGACTACTTTAGAAACTTGGAGCTTTACATCAAAGCAGGTGAGACAAAACTCGAAGAGTTAGAAGAAAAAATCATCCCAGAGTATGAAACAAAAGTGAGAGACTCAAATGATGATATGTTAGCCATTCAAGATATGAAAGAGATACGTGGATTTAGAGATGAGTTAGAGCGTCGTGTCCATGACCTTAGACTCTCACGTCAAGTGACTATGCAGTCTCTACCAAGCATCAGACTCATACAAGAGAATGACAAATCACTCATCTCTAAGATTACCTCTACATTGGTCAATACCGTACCACTATGGAGAAACCAGTTGGCACAAACAGTAACCATATTTAGAAGCCATGCCACAGCAGGGGCTGTAAAAGACGCTGCTGACTTGACCAATGAACTCTTGGAAAAAAATGCAGAAGGACTCAGAGAAGCCAATGCAGAAGTGCGAACACAAATGGAACGAGGTATTTTCGATATAGAAAGTATTAAGAAAGCCAATAAAACATTCATCGCGACACTGGATGACTCTTTACGCATCGCAGAAGAAGGTAAGTCTGCTAGAAAAGAAGCCTTAGTTGAGTTGCAAAAAACAGAAAAAGAACTCAAAGATGCACTTCTTGCTGTCAAAGCAAAAGCTGAAGAAGTACCAGAAGTAGTGAAAGAAATCATTGAGACAAAGGAGGCATAGAATGGGTTTATTTTCTTGGGTATTTGGACAATTTATAGATGTCATTGAGTGGACGGACAACTCACAAGATACTATGCTGTATCGTTTTAACAGACAAGGAAACGAGATAAAATATGGTGCAAAACTCACGGTACGTGAGTCTCAAATGGCTGTTTTTGTGAATGAAGGAGAGATAGCAGATGTCTTAGGCCCTGGTATTTATGAACTTGAAACAAACAATATTCCCATACTCACCAATTTGCAACATTGGGATCATGGCTTTAGTTCTCCCTTTAAAGCAGAAGTTTATTTTTTAAATACCAAAAGGTTTATTGACCTTAAATGGGGAACTAAAAACCCTATTATGGTACGTGACCCTGAGTTTTCTATGGTTCGATTGCGTGCTTTTGGTACGTATGAAATACGCATTAAAGATGCCAAAAAGTTTCTTATTGAAATCGTAGGTACAGATGGTCACTTTACCACAGATGAAATAGAAGCACAACTCACAAATCTTATCACTTCTAATTTTGCTACTATTATGGGAGCTGATGGCACACCTGTACTTGATTTAGCAGCAAACTATGCCAAACTCGGTACCTATATCACAGAACACATTGCACCTTCTTTTGAAGAGTATGGACTCGAACTTACTAAGATGCTTGTTGAAAATATCTCTCTTCCAGAAGAAGTAGAAAAAGCCATAGATACACGATCAAGCCGTGAAATCACAGGTGATTTAGATAAAAATATCAAGTACCAAAGTGGTCAAGCACTGGGTAACTCTGAAGGTTCTGCATCTGACATGGTAGGTATGGGTGCAGGTATGGCAATGGGACAACAAATGGCTAACAGTATGTCGGCTAACACTGGTGCAACACCTCCACCTCTTCCCAATCAAATCGCACAATATTTTGTAGATATAAATGGAAAATCTGAAGGACCCTATTCACTAGAAGCAGTGGAAAAAGACTTACTTACAGGACGTATTACTAGCGACACACTCATCTGGACACAAGGTATGGATGGCTGGGCGAAAGCATCTACAATACTTTCTAGTACATTTACACAAACACCTCCACCACTTAGCTAGTCTATGCAATTTACGGCCATTAACTTTACTTGCCCCTCTTGTGGGGCTCCACAAAAGTTTTCTCCAGCAACAGGTACACTGGTGTGTGAGTTTTGTCGAACTAAAACAACGATTGAAGTCTCAGGGGATATCATACATGAGTATGAGTTTACAGAAGCAGTTGAAGCACTCAATACACAAAAAAATCAAATCATAGAAAAAGATATCAAATGTAAAAAATGTGGGGGTTCTTTTACGTTAACTCCCTACTCTTTTTCATCCAATTGTCCATACTGTAACACACCTGCTATTACTGACTTTATACGAGAAATCACACCAAAATCACTTATCCCTTTTACGCTTACACATAAAAAAGCACAAGTACTATTTAAAAAGTGGGTAGGTTCTCGTTGGTTTGCTCCCAATGCTTTTAAAAAATATTTGGATGGAGACAATACACTCACAGGGTACTACCTTCCTTACTGGACGTATGACAGTGATACCACTTCACCTTACCAAGGTCTTAGAGGTGATATTTATTATGTCACTGTAACAAAAACTATAGTGCAGAATGGTAGACAACGACAAGTACGGGCACAAGAGCCTCGTATCAACTGGACACCAGTTTCTGGTGTGGTTTATGTAAGTTTTGATGATGTCACCATAGGTGCAAGTAAAACAATCTCTCGAGCCATTTTGGACTCTTTGGAACCATGGGATACTACGAGTCTGGTACCCTTTGATGAAAAGTATCTCTCAGGGTTTGAAGCAGAAGAGTATACCGTAGGACTAGATAATGGTTTTGAGTATGCTAAAGCAAAAATGGCCCATAAAATAAAACAAAATATTCGTTATGATATTGGTGGAGATCAACAACAAATCCAACAAGTACATACACAACACAATGATATAACCTATAAAAATGTACTTTTCCCTGTTTGGACAGCATCTTTTAACTGGAACAACAAAGCCTACTATTATGCTATAAATGCTCAATCAGGTAAAATCGTGGGAGAGAGACCGTATTCATACATCAAAATCATCTTTGCGGTACTCACCACCCTATCATTCATCGGTGGATTTTTATATCTTAATGAAAGTGGTTTATTGCAGGAGCTTAATTCTAACGCTTCTGTAATATTTATAAATCTACCTTAATTTTCTACTTGTACAGGAGTTGCACTAAGCTCTTCTGCTGCTTTTTGCGCGACATCTTCACTTGCATCTTTTAAGGTATCTAGTACTTTTTGACTTGTTTCATGCATCTCTTTCTTTGCACTGTCCAATAATGTTTCTACCGTTGCATCACTATGCTTAGTTGTGTTTACCTCTTTACTAGGAGAAGTTTCTTCACTCTTTTTACTCTCTGTGGTACTGGCAGGCGTTACAGCTTTAGCCTCGTTGGCTTCTTCTAGTGCCTCTTTTACATCAAAAAGCTCATCATCTAAAGCTTTTACTTTTTCAATATTTGCACCATACTCATACACAAGTTCTCCACCATCCTTACCTTGTTTAAACGTAACAACAATAAGTCCTAAAAGGAAAAGGAAAAATAAGAGTTTGAAAAAACCTTTCCCTGTCATAGCAAGAAACTTAAAGAACAATACGACTACGGTTCCGATAAGTAAATACACACCTAAAAGTTTATGTTCTTTTAACTCTGCTTGTCCCTCAGGAGAAAGTAAGTCATACGCCTCTTTTCCATCAACGCTTCCTGTAAGATATGCCAGTGCAAAAATAATCACTGTTATCACAAGTAATATAAAAGAGAAACCACCTATAGATTTTCTTCGCGCAAAAAGATTATAAAATTCTAACAATAAAATAACAACTGGCAACGCAATGGCAAAATGATCTACCGCAGGGTGAAGTAATACCGGTATGTCAAAAGGTAAATCGATTTTGGGTAATGTTATAACTGGTAATTCCATAAATATATTCCTTAAAATTAAACTTCTTGATTATAACACAAATACTTAAAATGGTTTCACTACTACCATAATGACAATAAATATCATAAGCAGTGTTGGCGCTTCATTATATACTCTAAACCATTTAGAGCTTTTGTAATGAGGGTTATCTATCATAATCGTACGAATCTTCCCTAGAGAAACATGGTAAGCCAACAAAAATGCCAATGCAAAAAGTTTTGCATGCATCCAGCCACCAGAGGAAAAAATATCAGAGTTTAAATAGAGCATACTTGCACCAGAAAGTACTGTCGCCCACATAGCAGGTACCCCTATAATTTTATGTAACTTATACTCTTGTACTTGAACAACATCTGTAAAAGCTTTGGTATCTGCATTTTCTCTATGGTAGATAAAAAGTCTTGGCATATAAAATAAAAATGCCATCCAAGAAACAAAACTCATCACGTGAAATGCTAAAATCCAATTGTAGTATGCCATCTATCTCTCCATTATTTCAAAATCTTTTTTACTATAAATCACTAACTGTAATTTCTTATAATACCCTAGATGGGCATAGTGTATCTTTAGCTTTGTATTATTTTCAGGGATAAGCTTTTTCTTTTTAAAGTAGAGAGGAAACTCCCTTCCTTCAACACGTAATATACGTTTATCATAAACCCCTATCGTATCTTTTACTACCTCATTTTGTTCTAAATTCTCATGCAAGGTGTGGCAATACGCTGAGATATCTACAGAACCCTTCTCTTTTAACTTATAGGCACTGGTTATCTCTTTTAGTCCTTTATAGGTTTTGATACCATCTACAAGCAAATCATATTTGTATCCCTCTTTTAGCTTCCCTGCACATCCATACAAATAGACCCCTCTACCAGACACTTTCTGTTTTACCACAGCACTATGTCCTCGTTTTAGAACAACCACAACATCTTCCAGTTTAACTTGCTTCTTTAAAGACTCAATACTATAAAGGTACTCAATATTCTTTGTTTCCATACCATGAAGAGAGTGTTTATTTTTGTCTTTTTTATAGGGTTTTGAATCAAAGTATGCAAAAACAGGTAAATGATCAGAATAGCCTTTTGCTTTATGTTTTCCATTTTTATATCGCCATCTATTTATGTACCCACGCTTGGTAAAAAGATATGCTGCTTTAAATACTTTAAACGTATTATTTACATAATCTATACCTTTTCCATCAAACATTTTTTGAGGTAACACTATCTGGTCTAAGCTAGATTTTTTACCATAAAATTTATGGCTCCATCTCTCTTCAACTGCTAACTCTTTCCAAAGTGTATAGTGTTTCCCCTGTTGTGCTTTAACTATTTCATGCTCATCTATTTTGGTTCGAAGTATGTCAGAAAACCCTGTTTTTCCTTGGGTATCATTATTTTTTGTATCCAAGGTCAAATAGGCATTATAATCAGAATTAAAGTCTCCCAAAATAATATATTCTTTGCTTGGACTTAGTTTAGCAATACGTGATTGTAATGCTTTAGCATACTTTATGCGTTTACTCTCATACCCTTTATATGCCTTAGATTTCCAATGGTTAACAAAAAGTGTAAGCAGTGTACCTTTTACGTTTAACTCTACTTCCAATATATTTCTCACACGAGGCGAGTAACTCACTTGTATGTCATGGTGTTTCATAATGGGATATCGTGAGAGTAAGGCTACCTGTATGGATGCATTTTTTTTATGCGTGATTGCACTGTATTTATACGCACACCCTACTTTTTCTAGACGTGTAATAAGTCTTTTAAATATATTTTCATTCTCTATCTCTTGGAGTCCTAAAATATCAGCATCCAAATCACAAATCACTTCAGCAACATGATTGAGCTTTATCTCTACCATTCGCTTATTCCAATTATGCTTTCCAGGGATATACTCTTTATACTCAGAACCTTGAAAAGTTTCATCAAAAAGGTTTTCTACATTATATGTGGCTACTTTAAAAGGAGTAGCTAAAAGGAAATAAGGGTATAAAAAAAGTATGAAGTATCGCATAAACATCCTAAGTAAATTCTAGGTGTATTTTAACAAAAAATAGTGAGAGTAAAGAAAAATATGCCAAATTGACATATTTTCATTAAGTATTTATGATTTATTTATCTTTTCTTCTACTTCATTCATTATCTGTAGTCCTCTATTACGCAACCATGTTCCAGTTCCTAAACTAAATGCACATAATACAGCCCATATCCAAAAATTATCAGCAGTTGCTACTGTACTTAATAATTCCCAAAGTGACTTTTTTTCATCTAATAAACTTTTTAAAAAAAGTGTCATAGGACCAACAATTACTATTAAAAAGGTTGATTTTAATATAGAAACTCCTATATCAACAAATGTTTTACCATAAGCTTCTTTTGTTTTAGGGTTATATCCTTTAACTTTCATATCTAATCCATCCCCATATCATAATCATTCCCATAATCATTACTACTACCATACTTCTCTTCGATATCATCATAGATACGTTGTTCTGCTTGTCTGAACTGCTCTTCATCACTAAGTTGATTCTCTTCTAGTGGTTGTTGTTGAACTAGATTGTTATGTAAACTCATTGGTCTATGGTTTTTAGGTAGAGTATCTTCTTCACTATATGAAATATTATCATTGGCTACATAAGGAGAATTAGAATTAGATTCTTGTGTTTCATAACTACTTATTCTCTCTTCTCTAGGCTCTTCTACTCTTTGGGTTTCTTGTCTGTTTACTGTATGATTCATTTGAAACTCTGGGAACAGTTCAGCAATCTTCTCTTGGGCTTTTTGAGTAGTATCTATTTGGTTTGATTCTTTGAGTTCTATATCATCTATAGATACTACATTATCCCCAGTGAATATAAGCATACCTTCATCACTATATTCAAAACTATCTTTTTCTACATCATTAGAGAGGTTTATATGTTGGTTTGGTTCTATAGTTGTATGATTATCTTCTGATTGCATCAGTGTATCTTCTCTCTCTTTGCCTAAGAGTTTTTCTGCTCCATGAGAAAGCAGTGCAGTATC